>Ga0209611_10015188_pt1 | contig 10091 bp, 8 predicted proteins | sample S1TSphgellanicum_3_FD_187693 | JGI IMG/M metagenome (GOLD analysis project Ga0209611, IMG submission 187693) | Host-associated microbial communities from peat moss isolated from Minnesota, USA - S1T2_Fc - Sphagnum magellanicum MG (SPAdes) (version 2) | ecosystem: Host-associated > Plants > Peat... | reverse complement strand
CGACCTTTGTAGTGTTAAATGGTTTTTTTTCTGAGTTTTTTACCCCCTTTATTTTGGGGGGCCATAACTTTCTCAATTTTAATCTATTTTTAACAATTTTTAGTATGTTAGATGCACCAAGAGGAGGGCTTTAAGTTTTTTTTGGACACCAAAAGCAATAAAGCCCTCCCTTGGTTGCTATACTCTAATACATTAGTTGCATCTAATGTGCAACTAAATTGGTTCATGAAGTTTGCAATGGAATTTTTTATCCCATATCCTTTGGCTTCCAATTCTATTTGGCTCAGTATATAACTAGGAGCAACAACTTTATTGTAACTAAGCACCAAATGTCATTGGGGATGAGTAAATAAATAAAGTTTGACCTTTATGAAATGGTTAATCTTAAAATAAAATTAGATTATTTTAATCTTACCTATATAGCTTAAACTTAGCTATGTTCAACCTATTTACATACATAAATAAACCTACTTATTTAATAGGGTTAATAATTACCCACCTACCTAGGCACACGTGTCAACATCTTATTGGCCAAAAAATTAAATGATTCAAATTTCATTAATAAATATTTTTAAATTAAAAAAGGGTAGGCCTTAATTGCCACGTGTCATCATATAATTTGTGTTTAAAAAGGACACATGTCAAATGGTCAATGAACGTTCCATGGTGTGCCACGTGTTATCACCTCAATGGAAAAAAATTTAATGATTGAAATAAATTCAATGAATTTTTAATTTTGAAAACACAAAAAAATAATATAATGACACATGTCCACAAGCTAGTTGTCCAATTTTTAAACACATGTGATATTTTTATTAGTTACATTGTAGTTGCAAGTAGAGTTGCAATAAGGTGCAACTACATTTGGACTAGTATGTATGGATGAACATGTATATTAGCACCATATATATGTGTTGCATACGTAGTGTCACATGCAATTGAATGTCATGTGCAACTTGTCTTATGCAACTACACAAATTTGCAATTGCATGTGTTGCATGCAACTGAATTTTAGTTGCAAACGACATTTGTAAAACCCAAAATTTTTAGTAGTGGATGGGGGCAAGAAAGAGAAAAACCTTAATTTCTACACTTGTTGTTAACCACTATTGCTTCTTCCTCCGCTCACATCTACCAAAATTTTCCCTGCATTTTCCCTCTTTGGAACATAGGTGATTATGGTGTTGCCAATATGTCTTTTGAGTTGAGTTGCTTAAGCTCAAGCATTTCAAGCTTTTTCCTTTTTGGCTACAACTATTGGTGATCTTCCTAATTGTGGTCGTGATCTTGATCTTTGTGGTCCTCTTCCTTTCTTTTTATTGGTTATAGTTACTAATGATCCTCTTGGTTGTGATCCTTTTGGTCGTGGTCACAATCTTGATTGTCATCTTTTCTTTTTTTTCCTTTGTTGCATGCTGATGATCTTGGTCTTCGTGGTCCTCCTCCTTTCTTTTTCTTAGTTGCAACTACTAGTGATCTTCTTGGTTGTGATCTTTTTGGTTGTGGTCACAATCTTGATCGTTGTCTTCCTTCTTCTCTTTCTTATCTGCAACTACTAGCGATTCTCTTGATCATGGTCATGATCATGATATTCATCTTCCTCCTTCTCACTCTTGCCACAATTGTTAATGATTTTCTTGGTTGTGGTCGTGATCTTGATATTCGTCTTCCTCTTCCTTTTTCTTGCGTATAGTTCTTGGTGATCCTCCTGAACCTTAAATCCCCTTCCTTTGTTCTAGTTATTTAGTAAAATGAGGCAAGTGCACTGTAATGTCATTGCATGTAAACATTTTGGCACTTACTTGTAACCTTGCCTCCCATTGTTTAAGTATGAACCTTTAAAATCTTATTATTGGAATGATCTCTAGCCCTTATGCAACCTAAGAAGCTTGTAGATGTTCACGTAGACGTTGCCTTGCTTCCTTAACAATTGTTGAAGACCAAATGTATTCAAAATTTATTTTTGCACATTTGGTAGCTACACACTAAAATGCCCATTCATTTGTAATGAGGTAATTTGCAAATTTTTAAACCTTATTTTCCTACCTTTCACTATGATATATTTCCCTAATTACATGTAGTTATCTTCTCCATAGCATTCTTATGCATAATTGCGAGATATTCAACACTGGTCATGACATGAAACTATGAGTAGCCTACTAAGGGTTCCTTTCCTTTGGTCTATAGGTTTTATAGGTAGATGAAGGAATGATAAAAACTACTAGTGCATTTTCATGGTATCTTGAGTCAGGTTCAAAGAAATTTGTTCTTTTTACATTTGTTTTTTACTATAAGGTTGATTAGATTTATTACTAGATTTTCTTCTGCCCTATCTTCTGTCATGGGAGGGTTATGAGGCATATATACATAATAATGTTGTGTAGTATTTCGGTTTAGGTTAAAACAACTTGGGTTTGATTGGTGAACTGATGTGTGTATATTGAGGAGATATGTGGTAACAACTTCTTCTTCACGTTGTTGTTCATGTTCACCTTGATTGTTTTCGCCCTTATCATTTAACACATGTTCTCCTTCATCATGCTCACCTTGGCCTTGATCATCTTGTTCATCTGATGTGTTATTCAAATGTATATTCTCCTTCATTACTTGGCCTTGTTGTGTAGAGGCTTGAAGGTTAGATTTTGTTGTTCATTGCATTTGAATCCAAAGGCCATATACTTGATGCCGTAAACTCAAACTTGATTTTTTTTTGGTTAGTGCTTGCTTTAAGGCCTAGTCCACCCCTTTGGCTAAAGTGATCTTGTTTAGTTCCATGTAGTTTCTACTAACCATTATTGCATCCTTCCTTTTGAAATGCAGTTTTCAATGGCTTAAAATAGGAGACATCCAATGGTTGAAGGTCATGAAAGGTATGCGCGAATAAAGTTATCATGTCCAATCCAAAGTCATGGGCTTGTTTTATTGCTTCTCTAGGGTTATGTGGCTACCATGGTTGTTTAAAATTAGTAAGTGTTAGTTCGTTGTAGACACTCCACCTAAAATAGACCACTTGAAGAAAAATAAAAATTCCTTAAACAAAAAAAAGTCATCCATGCCTTCTTTTGCATAACCATGCATGTACTTGGTTTGCAAAGCTTAATCTAATTATCTTTCAACTACCCCCGTCTAAATGTAAAAGTTTAATAGATTCCCACTTGCTACATTAACAATGTAGTTTATAATCAACCATTCTTGAGATTTTGGGATGGTGTTATAAATTGCATTAGACCCCCTCTTGTTAGCACTTGTGCCCTTGCTTGTTTGCTAGCTTATACACTTTATGTGATTAAAAGGGTATTGATGTTGGTTATATAATGACACCAAGTTTGTGTAAAAATTGTTATAGGAAACAACCATCAAAAATTGTGCCTCCACATCTCAAGTCCTTTAGCTTGCTTTATGACCACATTTGGACGTTGGTTCTTGAACCATCACCATCAATTTTTTCTAGGTATGTTATCTTAGAACGGTATCATCGTTGTTTGAGTCATTTCTACAACCTTCAACTTAAGTTGGTTTAGTGATATTGACAAGCTGCATTCCCCCATTATTAGAATCTATTCATAGGCTATTACATTTTCCTCCTCTATCAACGTGCTTTTGGTGGCCCCATTTTCCTACTTTAAGTATATCCATTCAAATGGTCAAAAATAGAGCTTAGAGGTATGTGAAATCTTTAATTTATCGTCTCCGGGACCTAAGATACTATCAAGTTTATATAGAATATACAAAAATATATTTATATTCTTATATATTCTTATATCGTGTTGACCCCTTATTTTCATATTAGCTCCTTGTAAAAATAAGTATCTTGTTCAACTACTTCCATGGCTTCCTCCAAAGTTTCACTTGTCCATCATGCCCCCTGAACTTGAGGAAGCCCCAATACAAAAAGTACCCTAGGCTAGTCGGTCTCATGCAACATTCATGACATCAACTAACCCGGGTTACTTTTTGTGTTAGGGTTTCCTTGGGTTTAAGGGGCATGATTTCAAGTTCTAAGGGCACATTCTCCTTGTTGTCTAGCCCTATGGTGCCACTCCTCCGTCTATAGGGCATGATTTGTGTCATTTTCCTCTCCTAACCCTAAACTCTAAGGAGTTGGAGCTAAGTTCAAAGTTAGGCCCAAGTATAAGCACACTTATTGACTTCTTGAATTCAACCTAAGAAGATAAGAAATGAATTAAGGTTGAAAAATTTGCAAGCGCATGCTCCCAAAAAAACCCAGTAGATGTAATGAATTTGTAGAAATCCTTGAAATCTTTCCACATCAATGTGACATTTATTGTTTCCATGCAAGCCGTGAACCTCTTGCTACGTTCTGCTTGAACTTGCAAGAATTTGGTATGTTTTGGTTGTGTTTAAACTCTAGAATTTATTTTTGCACAATGTTTAAACCAATAAAAAGTAGATATTTCTTATATGTCTTTGCATACATATAATCTATGATTTATGTCCTCACATTTCATCTAGGGGCTAGTATTGCTACTGCTTACTTTTTCAGCTCCTTGTTTTTTATCAAATCTTCCCCCTTCACATCTAACCTTAATCCTAGCCCTAATCTTGAACTTTAACCCTATTTAAATTTGAATTCCCTCTAATTTTTAACTTCTTGTTTGTGATCAGATCTTCCTTTTTTGCATTTAATCCTAATCCTACTTTTGATTCAAAACCTTGACCTTCTTCAATCTCTACTTTGACATGTATTAAAGGTGTTGCTTTTACATTTAGATTTGAATTCCCTCTATTTTTTAGCTATTTGTTTTTTATCAAATTCTTTTTATGTGCATCTAACCTTAAACCCAAACCTAATCTTGAACCTTGACCTTGCTTTATTTTTACTTTGACATGCATTAAACATGTTGCTTCTATAATCATATTTGAATTCCCTCTAATTTTAGCTTTAAAGTGTTGCTCTTTTCCATGTTCTACATGTAGACATCTTAACAAAATTACATTAGGAACTAAAAGCTCTAAAAAAGATTATAACTTATCCTCCATGTGTTTTGGTAAGGAAGATGTTGTTGTTATAAATGTTATTTAAGAGTTCTGTCCAATTTTGTTAGAGTTGCAACCAAATTGTTGCCTTGTCCAAATTTTGGAAGGAAAACCAAAATGCTAATCTTGGGAAAAAACTCTTCTTTTGGCATATTAATAAATGTTATTGTTTTCCAATGTGTGTTTTATGTACATTTTAGGGTTTGGGATTGTGTTTTTTAAAGGTGAATTGGAATTCTTTAAATGTGCAAGCCCCCACCCCTAAACCAAACCCTCAAACCCTTGTAAATGTTCCATACAATGTCGTAACCCTAGCCTTGGGCTCGCGACCAAGGCAAGGGCTTGCGAAGATGCGGGCCAAGAATGAGCTCAAGAGTCACATTTCATGCTCCCAGGAGTGCGAAAGAGTGCGAGGGAATGAACCTTCACACTCCCAAGTGAACTCCCATTTTGGGAGTTGGAGTCCCAATGGACTTCCAAATTTTAAAGGTCGATTGTAGGGGTCAAAACTTATTGGATTGAGACGTTTTTTCAATCATTGGAAAGCTCTTGGGACGTAGATGTTTGAAATGGGCTTGCATCACCCATTTGGACACCTGAAACATAAGTTATGGGCAAAAGAAAAGCTGAAAGTTAAATTGACAATTTGACTCTCGACCACTAAAAGTCAGGAATCACCCCGATTTCCTTGTGTGCATGTGGCATGCGACATACCATTGGAAAGCTATCGACAAGGCTTACAACTTTGCTTTGGACCTCATCTCAATCAGAGATATGTAGACAAAGTTATGGGTCTTCAAAGTCGCGGGAGTCCCAACTTTGGGAATTTTGGGACTCTTGGGACAAAATGTCATTTGGATGTGGACCTCGTGGAGAGGCACATAGTATATTATAAGGGGGAAGGTGGAGACTTTTGCCAAGTCCGGGCCGTGGTGAGTCTTGTGAGTCCGAGTTTGTCCGTGATTTGTTTTAGCACCAAAATTGTTCAAACTATGCACTAACCAACTTGTGGTTTGGTTTGTGCAGGTTTATGTGAATAATTGATGCTTATCACTATTCCTAGTCCCCATCCTGGAACTCCAGCACGCCCCTTTACCCCCAAAGTGTTGCGAGCCAGGGAATGTGCCCCAACTCTTTATTCTTCCGTTATTTTCACTTCAAACTCACGTTTGAATCTATAAAGGAGGTTGGGAGCGCGTCACTGGAGCTCCAACATGCCCCTCTACCCCGAAGTGCTGCGAGCTAGAAAACATGCCCCAACTTCCTACTCTTCCTCTGTTTTCATCTTAGATTCACATTTGAGTCCCTTGAAGAGGTTGGGAGTGCATCATACAACACCCATTACTAACCCTCACAAATTTGCAAAGTGAAAACATGGGTTCAAACTTGGCAAATTGTTTAAAAAAATCTATAAATCCATTCACAAAGACTCATCTCCGAACAACCAAACCAACACCAAACACATGGGTATTTTTTTGGGTCAAGGAAGCATGCACAACTATTCATCTTCATATCCTCTAGCGCACACCATAATCCCTAAAGGTGCTTAATTTTTTTAAAAATCATTTTGGAACTACCTTCCACACCACACCGATCTGAGAAAAGCCCCCCTAAACAGTAGAGGCCAAAAATCAGAACACTAAAAAAATTTGCCAAACAATCAATAATAAATACATAAATGAACAATGAAAAGATATTGACGAGCCACTCTCCGGGTGTTCACCCACCAGCCCATGAACGGCAAAGGGCCTCTCTACCCTAGTAATGAAAGAAATTCAAGCAAAAAAAGAAAAGAGCAAATTGAAGGAAAGACAGAGGAAATTATAGGGATGCATGGATACCATAGCCAATGGCCATTTGTAGCTACCCTAGTGGTTAGGAGAAGAGGCTCCAAAACAAGTGGTTGGACGTTCAAATCCCACCCGGGACCACATTCTTGAGTTCTGCTTGAGAGGAGTTTTGGCTCTGTTTGTTTGTATTTTGCTCGTCTTTTTGGCTCTGTTTTGTTTTTCGGAGGGGATATCCACGCACGTTGTCTCTTTTCGCAGCAGCGTTTCCGGCATCGCTGTGCACCTCTCGTCTTCTCGCTCACTATCCCCCCACTCTACCCAACCTCCTTCCCTTCCACTCCTCCCTTTTTTGGTTCAGATTTTCTTTTCTTTTTTATTCTTCTGTCTGTCTCTGTGAGGCTGAGAAGCTGGAAAAAGGAAGAGGAATGTGTGAACCTGCCACAAGTTGAAGAAGCTCTGAGAGGCTCTTGCTCTGCTCTGGTGAGTTGATTCGCTTTTGTTGTTGTTGTTGTTGTTTTTCTTCTTCTTTGTCTTAGATTTAGTGCAAGTTGGTTTGCAAACCCGTTCGTTTGCTGCTCGGTTTCTGAAGCTTCTTCTTCGGCTGCCGATATTATTTAACTCCGGATCTGGATTTGTTGAACGAAGTTTCCATGGAGAGGAGTTTTTTCGCTCGTTTAGCGGCAGAGCTATGCAAGAGTGCCATGCCGCAACTTGTGGATTTGATGGCTAGATGTCCAGTTCAGGAATATACATGTCGTTCACATTAGTAGTCCTTTCACAATAGTAGTCCTTTGCAGAGTTGCGGGATCTACTTTCTTGTTGCTTCCTAACTGTGACTAGGGTTGAGGACTTACAGAGCTTCAATACCTTTGTGAAATCTTTGCTGGTGAACAGAAATCTTCTCTCAGTGCAAAACCTCTTCTGAGAAGGCGGGGTTGGAAAGCAGGATGGCGCAGGCGGTGATAGCACCTTCTTCAAGCCATGGCTGTTTCTCATCATCATCATCAGTTTCTTCAAGACATGGCTGTCTAGCATCACCATCGTCATCATCAGTTGCGGCAAATTTGCCGACTTCAAGGCTATTGTCATCACAAGCTTGCAATTTGTCGGTCTCAGTCGCACAGGTCGCAAGTTGTAGGCGCTGTCAACGACGACTGGGGGCAAGGATCTTTGTGAAATCTCTGTATCAGGATGAGTCTCCGGTGCTGGAAGAAGAAGTTAAGCCCTTGCAACCGGCAGAACTGAATTTACCTCTGGAGATAACTCCTACAAGTCATGAAACCCTAGATAGCAGAAAAGGTTTGGAAACAGCAGGACAGATGTTGGGCCTTGGGAGCCGGCAACAGATGAAGGAGGCTTTGCAAGCAGCAAAGAAGAAGTATGGAAAGATGACAGTGTCTGAAGCATTGCAGGAAGCAAAGAAACGTGTGGGGAAAGATGGATTGGCAAAGCTTGCATTGTTTGGAGGTGTAGCAAGTATTGGATTGTTGTTATCTGGTGCTGTTTTGACCTCTCTTGAGCTTTTGCCACTCGCCCCTGAAGCATTGCAAATTATTGGGGTTGCATACTCACTGGTTTTGGCGAGCCAATTATTGCAAGGAAAACCAGCAGAGTTTGCGGTCTCGCCGATCAAAGCAGTCCTGGAGCTTGTTGATAGTGGCAATGTCAATCCCCACAATCCAAAAAAATCCCTGATCTCCTCCCTCGACAATTCCAGCACCCCAGATTCTTCTTCTTCTTCTTCTAGTGGTGCTGCTCCTCCTCCTCCTCCTCCTCCTCCTCCTCCTCCTCCTGCTGCTGCTGCTAAACCTCCTCCTACTCCTGCTGTTGCTCTTACTCCTCTTCCGTGCTCTTCTCTTTCATCACCTCCGCGACCTGGAAGTCCACCATCTCCAGTCCAGAATCTGAGCAGAAAAAAAACAAAAAAACCCAGACCGAAATCAGAAGTGAAAAAATTCGCGAAAAATGGAATCGAGCAGAGATCATCATCCTCACCAATCGAGTCCAGGAAAAAAAAATCGAGAAAAAAAACCAAAAAAAAAGCACTAGACAAAGTGCACAAGTGATGAATGCGCTTAGAACCCTGTCTGTAAATATAGTGATTAGCCACCATAGTACCATGGCAGCTTTGACACTAATTAAATTATCTGTACAAATGTTGAATTTTTTTTTTAAAAGAAATCTCTTTGAAGAAAAAAAATTTATGAAGGAAAATAGGGAATCTATTGAATTTTTTAATTTTTTTTGACATGGAAATTGCAATTTTCAGTGACAAGAAGTTTTGAAAAACTGATGTGTGAGAAAATTTTGCATAATCTTTTGTATGATCAACTTACATATTTGATTTCGTATAATCCTTTGTATGGTCATTCTTAAACAATTTTTAAAAAAGAACTACCTGACTTCTTTCAAGTCTAACTACTTCACTTCTTTCCTAATAAACTATCTCATTTAAAAAATTATTATTATTATCTCTTTTTTTATAATTATTTTACTCTTTTCTTAATAATTATTTAACCCCTTTTTCCTACCGACCAACATTCATATATGAAAAAACAAATTGTCGTGCCTTTTATGTCCATTATCATTGCAACAAAATGCTTCCTTGTTTCTCAAGTGCTTTCAATGGATTTTGAGGGAACTCACTCATTCACTAAACAGTGACAAATGAACTGCATTCACATTTTGTAATAGTGGATATTTATATTAATTTAAATTACATTTTACATTGACATAAATAATGATGGACATTTGGAAACCATATGAAAACATAAGGAAAAAAAAGTTGATCGTCATTGATGATGCACAAAAGCATAAAGTCGAAGTTTAATTTATTACATTACATTACATTACATTACATTATATTAATTAATAGATATACATGTGTTTGAAGTTGCCCTCTTATTACAATTTGATTGAAGATGCCCTTGTATTACAATATTACAAATTGATCTTTAGTTCACTCAAGATAACTAAAAAAAATTAATTCAGACCATCAATTCCAACAATTTCATGAATTAAAAAAAATAAATTCATGCTTACACAAAAACTTATTCTATTGAACATTAAAATTTTTGGTCCATTTCTAGTATTTATGTTGGTCCTTCAAAATACTCACAAACCTAACAAACCCTATTATTCTATTTTTTGGATGTTTTAGTTCATTAGTCCTTTTTGGGTGGTTGGGGTTCATCATTTTCAATGTTCTAGATTACATTCCAATCTATGATTTGTCTCAAATAATTTTTTTTTCTACCAAAAATTTCGAAATTTTCTTTATAAATGTGTCTTTTCTAGTGTAAA
>Ga0209611_10015187_pt1 | contig 10091 bp, 9 predicted proteins | sample S1TSphgellanicum_3_FD_187693 | JGI IMG/M metagenome (GOLD analysis project Ga0209611, IMG submission 187693) | Host-associated microbial communities from peat moss isolated from Minnesota, USA - S1T2_Fc - Sphagnum magellanicum MG (SPAdes) (version 2) | ecosystem: Host-associated > Plants > Peat... | reverse complement strand
TTTGAGGTGCACATCTGTGTTGCGCCATTTACAAGCCACGGCAAGCTGCACGAATTTGGTTTTTCCTGAGCTCAACTGGCACATTTTGACTTTTTCACAATAAATTTTACTCTATCGAGTCATATAGTGAGCGCTGGTGGAGATGCTTTGAGTTCATCATGTTCTGCTTCGGTTCTGCAACAAAATCACATCAATAGGACCCACACCACCCACAAATAGTAGCATCTGCTAGAGATCCACACAAATAAGATTTTACTTCCTTTGATCTTCCTATATCAATCCCTAACTAACTTCCTATGACCCCAGGAAGGGAGATCATGTTTGATATGCCTATCACTCGTGATCTCCTCCCAAACCAAGTAATTTATGGCTTGGTTGACCGACTTCCAAATGGTCCCATGTTTGTTCCACGGTGAACCAGCACCCACCAGCACAACATCAAGGATGGATGATAAGTGGCTAAGAAACAGTTTTCTGTTGGGTTCCAGTTCCCTAGCTACTAACCATGGTGGTTAGCTCAGTTGGTTTTTTTTAAACTACCTACCTACTAATAACCCACAAGAAGGTTGTTGATAGGTAGGTAGTAAAAACAGCCCTTACCTGTATATAAACCATCTATGTACGTAGTAGTTATCTGTTTTCCTATGTATCTCTACCTATATATGAGAGCTATTTCGTACAGAATTGGTTATCAAGGTGAAACCTTATACTAACTCCGTTGAGGTTCATCCATCATTGAGGTTCATTCATCCACAGGCATCCAAGTGGACGGTGCACTGGTGGGGTGCTGGTTCATTGTGGCCCCATTGTTTTGACACTTGAGGAATGTTCATTCACCAGGTGTTATTGTGAACCCTTACTCCGGTGTTTTGGAACTTTCCAGAAGAATTTCCTATTTTAACTGTCTTTGCTTGTTTGAACTTGCCCAACCGAGCAGAGCCCTTATTACATGACGAGCCCGCTTGGTTGTTTCACTGGCTTTCTATTGGATGATTTATCCCGTCTCTAAGTACAGTCACCATCTCCTTAACAGGAATCTCTGACTGGATTAAGTATGCTAGTGTAGCCTGTGCCATTGGCCCAAGTGTGAACACTCTTTGCCCAATTAATTTTTTCTTTCCAAAACAAATTTTTTGATAATTTAATTGAATTTTCAATGACAAAAATTACATAAAATTCAATATCTCTCACTCACACCTTATGTCTAAAAATTTCCAAATCACCTTCATCAAATCCTACTCACTAAGAGCTTTCCAATAATATCAAGGGTGTGCCCAAATTCCCATATAATTTAAATGATTTTTTAATGAAAAAATTGTTCAATATTCAATAACTTCTCCACCATAGGTCAAAACATTATGAAACCAACTCCATGCACCCCTACTCATCAAGGGTTTTCTAACGGTATCAAGAGTGTAGCAAGAGGCACCATGGTGTGGGAGATGTCAACATGAGAAACAAAACAAACAAACTACCTTCCTTCATGGATGGATTATTGTGGGATCAAGTATATTATTATGGATTTGTTCTCACATGTTGTTTGTGACTCTTATAATTGGTAGTAACAAGTGTTTTCTTGCTTTGGTGATCTAGTCTTGGCCTAGGTAACCACCAAGAGGCCCTTAATTAGTTACCAAAAATAGCTGAGGCTCCAAGTGTCAAAGCTCATTCCGATAATTGGTTACAGGCACAACTAACTATTGTGGGGATCAAGATGACCTATCATACTTAAGTCAATTGAACAACTTGTTGGTTACTTTTTAGTCTGCATTTTTGGTTTTTTACTTATTTATTAACATTTTTTTTATTGATGAAATATTTGAAATGGATGTATGATGAATGTCATTTTCATCCATGAAAAGAGAATATACAAATTTTTCATCCTAGAAGCAATATGGTTATGAAAAAATGGGGCCAATGAGAGTTGATGAATGGTAAAGTTTATTGCTTATAACTTGTGACATCATAAGAAATGAGATCATTGAGATTCTCACAACAATGGGTTACGAGCAAAGAACTTGATGGTGTTGTGTATTGGACATAAGACTGTATGTTTTCATTATTTTAAAACAACCAAATATTGGAATGAGAATGGAACCACAAACATTAGGTTTTTTTTGTTGATGTTTTGTGCACTTTGCCTTTGATATCTACCATTGTTGTGTCTTGTTCCATAATGTAGGTAACATGTTAATGTGTTCCAAAATAATTGCTTTCACATGAGAATTTTCCAAGACCCCTTGTGGCCAAATATTGGTTGCCCAAGCAACTTGGGATGACTCCATCCAGCAATGAGGAAAATATGGAATCATTGCTTGATTGTGGTGGATGCAATTTTAGTTATCAATTTGCACAATCCTATGACAAAATTTTATTTTGGGCAAAATGGTAAAGGAAAAGTGTCTTGTAAATAATTGGACAATGGACCACTTGTTCATTATTGCAATGTTTGAAGATCCCATACTGAACCAATAACCCATGATGTGTAGATATGGGCATGAATTGTAAGTGCAAATATGCATGGTTTTCCTTTGTCAATCAATAGCCAACAATCACCAATACAACATGGATTCCAAATTGAAGGTAATTGGTCAAAGCAAACGATAACCTACTTGGATGGTTAATAGGATGATTATTGTTGGAGTGTGTATGAATTTGTTGTATGCTTCAAGTTTTCATGTTAATGGGTGGGGATAGGAAAATAATATTGGCTCTCTCTATGTTCAATGACGTGTTGAAGACTGGTCGAGACCCAAATAGGGGCTTTGGGTGGAGATGGTTTTGTCTTAGTTATGCATGTTTTGAGTCCCACGGTTACAAATATTCGAGTTAAAGTTATCATACCTATATCTCAAACATTTGTACAGTAAAAGTATGCAATGAGTAACATATTTCAAGTGCAAAACATTACTTTTTTAGGCACAAAATATGTCTTGTGGTTTTTTACCCATGATTTTCAAATTCTACCCATCAAGAGAAAGGCAAAAACAAAATTTTGAACCGATTAAAAGACCAATAGTCCAAACCTTTTTAGCCCATGAGCCCATCTTATGACGGGTTTGAGTTGTTGTTGTCGTCGTCAAATATTAGTACTAAGGAAGTACTTTGGCTTCTTAGAGCTTTGGCTTCTAAGAAAGTCGGATCAAAGTTTGAACGGTTCCACTCTAAAATACATCCACTAGGAAAAACCTACATCCAATAGTGTGCTTCACCACCCCGGAAAAGAATCAAGTTGAAACAAGTAATGTCAAAAGTAGAAAGAGTCCTTTGTCCCAGATTTCAAGTCTTCTAGTGGGTGGGGCCAAATAATTGGAGTCCAGGAAATCAATCCCTGGAAATCAAGTGGTAGGCATCTCCACCTTTTTGCCCACAATTTGTGGCAACCACACAAGAAGAATTCCTTGAGTAGCAAAGTGTATCTTAGAAGATCCAGCACATTTGCTTTTGAAGCACTCTACTTTACTACTACTACTCTTGTGGACTCAAATTGGCCTGAGGAAAACAAAAAATCTAGCACATTCATTTGAAGTACTACTACTACTACTGACTTTGCTTTCTGTTTGTGGACTCAACTTGGCCTCATTTCTAGTCCATAGCCTTTTACCTCTCAACCACTTTGAAAGCCATGAAAATCTCCATGAGCATCATCATCATGCATGAGAAGCTTTTGATCTCGCCCCTCTAGACAAAAATATCTGTGCTCCAGCTTCAGCATTGCCACAAACTTTTCAGCAGCAGCCCATAGAATCTCACCACCACTTTCAATACGTGGAGCAGAGCTTCACACGTAGCTAACAACAGGTTTGCCTGATTGTGGTTGAATCCAATCCCCTCTCAGCTTAGCCACTATGGGACCCAGCAAAAATATTTTTCACATCCAAGTTTAGTTAGTTTACTTTTTTGCAACCCCACCCATTTGAAACTGAAACCAGGACAGCAAATAGGTGGGGAACTACTAATAGCAAACCACCTGGACCAATCATTATGACGAGCCAATCGAAAACACTGACCAGCAGTCAGATCGTATTTATTGACCTCTTGTCTGCAGGTGCACACGGTACTGCAGCTTTTACGAGCCACCGCATGCAATTCTGCTGAGCCAAAACCAATTTCCTGAGCCAAACCGGCACATTTTCACTTTTCTTCATCCAATGTGATGAGGAAACACTTTCTCAGGGTACTCTTGTCCCCATAGCTAACCAACCACCCTGGTTAGCTATGTATTAATTATTTACCATCCAGGATTTGCTTAACAGGTTACCAAGGTGAAAGCTCAGGTGTGGTTCATTAACCACAGCTCAGTGTGAACATGTATGTGAAACTCAGCTTTGTCTCATGGCCTTAGTGGTGGTGTCAATGCATTTAAGGCCCACTTGACAAAGTCCAAAAAAGTTTATGGCCCACCCATAGCAACTTCATAGGCCAACTTGAACCCATACAAACTTGGAAGATGTATTTTGGTGGCTCAATTGCAAGTAGGGTAAAGCCCATGGGCCCATGTCTTGAGTGTTGGAAGCTGACTTCTTTAGGTACACTTGCATCCACATCTAATGGATGGATTCCATTCTATGGTTAAGCTTTGTTTTTTTTTTTGCATTTTTTACATTAAACTCTTGACCCCAGCCCCCAAATTCGGTTCTCATTTTGTAGGGGTTCCTTTAAATGAATCAGCCCAAGAATCCATTCAAAGCTAATACCATGTAGGTCACCTCATGAATGGGTCCTTGAGCTTTCTATAAGACTTAAAACATTCAAAACTCTAGGGTGGACAAATTTATGTTTTTCAAACATATTTTTTCCTTGTCAAATGTGTATCATTCTTTTTTCAAAATTGGAGAGTATTTTAATAATGATTTTTTTATTTTAAAGGAGCTAAATCTAGCAAAATTCATTTTTACAACACATTTGAATGCTTTTGATTCAAATGTGTTTTCAGCCTTGAAAATCATGAATTTTGAAGATATGTATTTAACAAAAGTTATTCATTTTTATTTAACAAAGTACATAGATGCATAATATATGTGATGTATGATCAAAGAGTAGGGAAAAAATATTTAAATCTAGAACATAATTGTAAATTGAATGTGAAAGATGCAAATTTTTAATTAATAAACCAACACATGAATGCCACATGTCAATGCAATCCTTGGAGAAAGACTTTTACTTTGATGCTTCTAGCTTTTAAAATTGTGAATGCATGCACCCAAAAATTAATAATGATACCACCATAATATTCAAATGTCAAAATTTTCCCAATACCAATGTTCCATTGGTCTTCAATTTTTCAAAAGGTTGGTATGCATAAAATATGATAATAATCCAACAATGGATTAAACCATGTATATCAAGTTAAATTTAAGTAAATGAGATTTCAATTGATCAATCTACATGTGCTAGATTGACTTGCATGTTTCACAAAATCTTTAATAACAATATTCCTATGCAATCCAATTTTCATTGACTCAATACCATTGCCACACTCAAAAGCTAAGACCAAAATAACATTGGCAATGATTCACAACTATTATCTTTGTGTTTGAGACTTGGTAGTCAAACCAATCATCAACTATCAACATACCAAACTATTATAAGTCACACATAATATGGCCTAATGGCAAAGTGAACCAAAAATCACTTGGAAGGTCACAATGTTTCTAATCTTTACACCAACTACTTGTTTGCATTGATGTTGTGTAATTCTTTGGTTCTAGTTTAGGCATATTTTCATTGTAATGCGAGAGCCTTTAAAGCTTTGGTTTTCCTTTTATTTCTTCCCAAAATTGACACTATTGATTTTGGTTCTTGGTCTACTTCCTTTTGTTTGTTGATTTTTAGTTTGATGAATTCATAACTTACAAACCAACCTTCAATTTTGAGGTTGATTCCACTAGTGTACATGACAATTTTCCAAGATGATAATTGAAATGTAACATAGTTTAAATAATAACTTTCTTGTGCATAAGCAAAATGTTCAACCAAACTTATGAAAATGTTAAAATTTAGCATCAAAATCATAAGTTTAATTAATTCAACATCTGAACAAAAAAAAACAATTATGAATTTTTTTTGCTTATTTTACAAAGATGAAAAAAAAAAAAGAATAATCAAGACTACATCAATTTAGATTTAAACCTGTAACCATTGTCCAAAGTGTGGGAACCAAATGACAATTTGTATGTAATCCACATTGAATACTTACTATGTTATTGTTTCAAGAACCTTGGTACATGGAGAGAAGCTAGGAACAAAATAGTATCCACTTGCAAATTATGATGCAATACTTTTTAGACTAAACAATGACCTCAAAAATATAATCATAAAAGTATTGGGATCATTTTGTGTGTTTAATTAAAAATAACACACCAATGTTTACTTAATTTCAATATCATTTCACATGGATGACAAAAAAAAAAAGTATTATAATTAACCAAATTATTTTCAAATTATAAATATATGCTCTTAAACATTTGTAGGCACTTTAAAATGTGCCTTGGAACTAGTTTTTGCAAGGTTAAGTTTAAGACATTACAAGATAAGTAACTAGTAGTTTAAAAATTAATTAGTAACAAAAAGCTAAAGTTTAGGGATTTTAATTGAGTTTTAAAGATTTTTGAAATCCTTTTGTGTGATTATGTAACACTAATGCACCATATTTTATTTGGTTCGCTTATTATTCTACAATTCACATGGCAAAAAATGCTTTCGCCACCAATATCAAACTTCAAAATAAACCAATATTTTATTTTAAAATTTAAAAAAATTGCATATGTTGTTGGTCCACCATGGGTCAAAACACATAACAAGGAACCAAAAAGGGTGTTGAATGTTAAACATAATTAGTCAAAATCAAACATTTATTTATTTATTACCATTTAAAACCATAGTAATCATGGCAAGTTAGTTTTTTTCCCTCGTATGAATGTCAAGGAATTTAAAATAAAAATTCATTTGATCCAATTTTCAAGTTTTGGTTTTAATTTTAAACATTTGAAAATGTACATTTATTGCATTAGATGGAGTCAATTTTGCAAAGGAATATCAAAAGTTCATATAATAATAAAAAATTCATTGAAAATTTTATAAATGAAAAAAACATATTAGCCACATTCAAAAAGTGCTCATAATTTTTGAAATGTGGAATTCTAAAACTTTAAAAATTTAAATAATGTTTCAAAATTACTTTAGAATTTCATAGCTTCAAAAGTCTTTTACCACATATAAATGGGTTATAATGTACATGATGTATTAAGAAAAGTTATAACTTAGAGTATAATAAAACTAAAGAATGTGAAATTTTAATTTTTGGTGATGACTTAAAATTTTGATCATTTTTCAATACGAAACATTGAATATGTAAGGAATCTACACATTTTTTAAAATTCATATTTCTTCAATAATGACTAACAAAAAAAAGTGATGCATTGAAAAAAAATTTAATATGTTTGAAAACAAATACAAAAAAATTCATTGAAAAATTCAATTGCATAAAAAAGTTATTTTTGGAAAAAAAAATGACTTGCAATCCTTTTCCAAAGTAATTATTTTGGCTCCTACTTACAAGTTTTAAACCCCATGTCATGCCAAATATTGTAACTACTTACACAAGTCTACTTTGGAAAGTATGTGGATATTTTCTACAATTCCCCATGGCAAAAAACCATATGTAGTCTTGGTTATGACATATCTTGGATTTGGGGGAAAAAATAAAGAACCCAAACCTATCTAATGACCAAGGTCACAAAAATGTTGAACTCATGATGGTAAAATGAAAGATTTATTTTCTATCCCCATTGATCCAAATTTTTTTTTGTTTGGCTAAGAACATCTTTATTCAATCAACAATACAATGGTTTGGACACAATGTTGGATGCGATACAACATTTAAAGTTAAAACAATAAAATTATATGTAAAGTGGCTCATGGGGGACCAAAACCACATGTTTAGTGAACATTGTGTTTGAAATCACAAACATGGTGGTCCCAATCTACAAAGTCAAATTATGGGCCGCTAAACTCAAATTTGCATCAAATTTAATGGTATGGCCAATTTCATCCCTTATTTTATCCATGTGGGCTTTCTGTATTTTGTTTTGATGTTTGAACATTCTTCTTGTATGTTTGAACTTAGTGTGAAAGAGGAGTGACATGTGAAGTAAAAAATTTAAGAAGATAGAAAAGAGAGACATAATGAGCTTGATTTTAGCATTAAAGAAGCACATTACATCATTTGAAAAAAGAAGTCAAAAGTGAGCATGAAAAATAATCATGTTTGTGAAAGAAAACTTGAACAAAACCTAAAGGGTATTGGAGAATTCAAGAGAAAATAAATAGAAATGATGTTGCAAAGTTGGGGAAAAACATAAGGTTTATCATGAGCATCAATTTTCAAGCACTTGGGAGAGGTACAAATCAAAAGTTGGTAGAATGAAAAGTGTGAAAAGAGGAAAGAAAGAAATAGAAATGTGATGGGTCAAACTCCTCATAGACCTCTTTCAATGAATGTTGAATGTTTTATGCACTCAAGCTATATTGCAATGGAGTTTGATAGGAATTGGAAGAAGTCACAAGAGCAAGGTGAAGGAAAGAATAAAGTTGTAGACTATGCACTCACTCTCAACATATTTTTGCATTCCTAGGTGAGGAAAGACATTTTTTCTTGACTCTTTTCATAGTCCAAGCAATGATGTTAATACAAACAAGTATGTGGGAATATGTTGATATTTTCTATTCAATTATTGATGTGAAGATTTAACATTGTGGCAAATGTTTATCCTTTCATGGTGGTCTATTTCAATTTTTTGTTGCAAGTAGTGTGAGCTTGTTGAAACCCTAAGGACAACAATACTAGTAACCTCTCCAAGTGAGTTGAATTACATCTTGTGATTAAATTGGAGTATCCAATTGTGCTTGATTATTGTCCACTTGTAGCCCAAAACCTTATCCTTGCCTCCACATAAAATATCAATAAATGCCCACCTTTTGATGTTTCTCCCAAATGCAATTGTAATGTCACAACATATTTTGCCAATACACTTGTTTATAGCACCTATATATGTTTTGGCATTTTTGTCAAGTGGGAAGGGCTAGTTTACTATGGTGGGTGAGGTTGTTACATGGAATGCCTTGAATTTGTCAAGTTTAACCATAAATTGTAGCTATAGATGATAACCCCCCATCAAGTTCATCAAGGTTCTTTTCAAAAGTGTCTTGAGTTTGAATAGAATGTTTACAACAATGTTTGTTCATCTCCAACATAGATGAACCATTTGATTCATACAATTGAAGATTTTATGCACCTTATTTTGATTGGATATGAAATGCATTATAAAATTTTGAAACGTGATGACATGTGCTCATTTCAATCAATAGGATGCCCCTTTGAAATTGTGTAAGGTGGTTACAAGCTAGGGTGGCTCATTTTTGACAGACACACCATTGCCTAAACATCCATACAATAATGATAAACTAGTAGTTTAATGTGATATCATTAATTAAATGGGGGATTAGATGGTGGTTAATGAATTTTAAAAGTTCATATTTAAAAATCACCTTAGACAAATCTTTAATTTATAGATGTTTTAAAAAATGATTATGATGTGGACTTATGAAAATATGGCCCATTTTAAGCCATTCAAAATTCCATAACTTTTTTTTGTCAAGATTTGTCTAGCAATTTTTTTACATTTATCTTCCTTTGTTTCAATATATCATATATTGAGTCCCTATAAAATATCCCAAATAAAAAACCATACACAAAAATGCATGACTATATAAAGAGAGACAAACAAAACATCAATCCATATTTTTCAATTTCAAAAGTTCATTCCTATACATTTGGTGCATATATGTTGCAATTTTTTTTCTATAGTTTTTAATTCAAGTTGATATTTTAAATCTAACAACAAATTTGGCATATTGTTGATTTTATGACATGTGAATAGTATAAAAATGCATGAAAATTTGCAAAAAAAAAACATTGCGATGCAAAAAATGAACCATCCGACCTTGCAACCACCCTATATACAATTTTGAACGATGATGGCATGGGAAAAACTTTTGATTTGTTTGGTTTGAATGGTCCTTGTCTAAAT
>Ga0209611_10015185_pt1 | contig 10093 bp, 4 predicted proteins | sample S1TSphgellanicum_3_FD_187693 | JGI IMG/M metagenome (GOLD analysis project Ga0209611, IMG submission 187693) | Host-associated microbial communities from peat moss isolated from Minnesota, USA - S1T2_Fc - Sphagnum magellanicum MG (SPAdes) (version 2) | ecosystem: Host-associated > Plants > Peat... | reverse complement strand
AATTACAAACCACTTTGTAGTTGTTTATGCGACTACTACTCGTTTTTACCAAATGCCATAAACAATAGTCATATCTAAAGTTGCAAAAATGGTTGATTGGGACAAAAGTCACAAACGCATGGGTTGGGATGGACAAGATTCCTTGTAGTGGTATAAGCGCCAAATATTAATCTCTCAAAAGTAAAAAATATATACAATTGTTATAATACAACCATTTGCTTATGAAAACAATATTATAATTTGATTTGTACATACATGATATGTATCTTTTGATTACCTTATTGGCACAATTACATACATATTACATATTTAATAAAATATGGACTTTACAAAAGTTCAAAAATATGAACATGAAATTTACATCATTCAACAATGAACTTTCAATTATAAATATGACTTAGTGGCCACCAAGTTGTTAAACACAACAAAAAGATTTTGAAAATTTAACAAATGAAATTTACATTATTTTGTACAAATCAACCCTTGTGAACACCAACTTGTTAATAATGCAAAAAAAAAGATTGGAAGATTGGGTCCATTCACAATTAGGCTTCCAAAAAAGGAAAAAGGACTTTGAGATTTTTTTAAGGCTATTTTTTGCAAATGACATTTACATGGAACAATTTTAATGAGGAAAATTGGAAAGTCCAAGAAAAGATAATTCATGTGGTGGTGGTGATTTTTCACATACATGCATAATTGTGCATCAATATTTTTGTTTATAAGGAAAATTGTAGAAAATGCAAAAATGAACGTCTAAAATCAACTACATGATTTTCCACATGTTTATTTTTTGCACATGTGTGACTTGCATCTAAGATTTTAAAACTAAGAATTTTGAACTTAGTGAATATAGATAAACAATTTTAAAAAAGAATCATTTCCCTTACAACTTTTGGCTTTAAAATCTGAAAACTTTGAAATTTTCATATGATTTTTTTTTTGGTCAAGTTAACCTACTGAACATGTCTAGAATGTCATAAAGGGAAACATATTGTTCTTGTACAAAATTTTTGAAAGCAATTGCATTATTTTATGCATTTCTTTTATATTCCTTTATAGAAAACTATAATATGGACAAAGTACTTTAGATTAATCAAGGATTCAAAAGGACTTTTAAACAACACCAAATAAATACTGAATTTCTTTTCAAGCTTGTTTGCTTTATAATCTAAATGTAAGAATTACATATAATTATACCATAATTTTAATATATTAAAAATTATAAAAATCTAAAATTACCCTTTGCAATGCTTTCAAAATTGGACATTCCTTTTTGGAACCCTAATTGTGAATGAGCTCAACTAACAAAATGCAATTTACATAGATAAAACAAATTCAAAATCTATTGAATATTTCAAATACAAGTTGAACCTTGAGGTGTGGTGGCTACTTAAAGTTGTCAAAACACTAACAAGGATTTTGCCAAAAGTCTTCATATAAAATCCAAAAACAATAAACTTACAAAAAATTATCCATTACTTAATAAAAGATTTTTTAAAAACACCTTAAAAATAGTGTTAAATTTAAGGACAATTCTTCCTAGTTTATGAAGTTTTATGATTGTCCATGACCAAATATGCAACTATATTAACACCATTTCAAAATAAAAAATTGAATGTCCAACATCATTTTCTCCCTTTCAAAGCTATGTAAACAATGTTTCATAGTTTATAAACAACAATCCAAACCAATTGAAAAAAAAAGTGAGTATTAAAAAATGAAAGCATAAAAAATATATATGACAAGGTGAAAGCACATTAAGGGTGAACTACTTTTCACCAAAAAAGGTGATGTATAATGAATATTATAATATGCAATAAGTTAAAATTTTGATGGTATTCTTTGGTTATCATAAACATAAGCAAAAAACTTTAAAATATGACAACATTTTGGAACTCAAAGTTCATTTTGAATCAAAATTAATCTTGATCCAATGATTATATGAAGAAAATTGGATAAAATTAATGTACATACAATATATAATTTATAGTTTTTCAATGGCCATAGGGCCTCATGTTTACGGTTCATGAAACATTACCAAACAAAAGAAAATTGAAACAATAATGCAATTCCCATTTTTTAAATCTCCTTTTCTTTCATACGGTAGTAGTTTTTTTCTTAAAAAAATATATTATTGTGCATTTATTATTCAAAAATGCAAAAAAACACACTTTTTATCAATGAAATTTCATCCAAAAACTTTAAATTTTTAAATGGTCCTAGATTTAATTCATGTATATCAATATCATACACCATAAAAAAATTCACCTAAGAATTCCACTCACAACCTCAGTTTTGAAATATATATGCAATTTTTCAAATTCTATGATAGGTATTATTCTATCACAAATATACTCCATACATTCAAGTTTTTCAATGTTTGTTGGATTTTTAAAAATAATTGATTAGATTAATTTTCAAGTTAATCAAATATACTCAAAACAAACAAAACTAATCCAAGATGTGATGTCCATACATTACCAAAAAAAGTAATTACAGAAATATTATACTTGTGAATACAATTTCTTGGGGGACTTAGTGTGCTTATGCATTTTTCTTGTCAATATTTCTTTCAAACATTTGAGTATTCCCTTGTAGAACAATGTGCAATGTGGGAAATAACACAACACACCATTAACATTAAGAAATAACAATTTCTTAAGTTTAACAACTTGCATACATAAACATGAACCCATCAATGAAGTGCCTTTGATTAGTATAGTGGCCTTAAGGAAATAGTGAACTAAAAAAGGAACAAAATTATATGTTTGCAAAGTGTGATATAAAAGTGTACCAACATAATACATCTTATGCACAAATCAATTGATGATCAAATGATGATGTGTTGTCAACAATTATAGTGTTATACAAAATGTTGAGTCACCATGAAAATCCATCAATGTTTCTAACAAATAATTGCATCCTTTTGAACTTTGACCAAGCCAACATGGAAAGGGGTTTTTATAGATTGTACTTGGAATAAGGTTATTTAAAACCCAAAGAATACTAGGATTATGGAAAAAAATCAAAATTTTAAATTGATATTAAATTATTAAAAAGTATATTGGTGAGAAATGTTTTATCATATCAATGTATTACAAAATGAAAATTTATTCCAAAAACAAAAATGATTGTCAAACTTCATAATTTTTGGCATACAAATTGAATGTGACAGGTTTGGTATTTATAATAGGTTTTTTATGAACCTGTCACATTTATTTTTTAATATATAATTAGCAACCCCAATATCAAAATAACCATCGACACATGCACTAAACATTTTTGTTTGTCAAAAGGGTAAAAATACACTACGATTAGACAAAAAATTGTCATAATTTGATAGTTTTTTATACTTGTGGAACTTTGATATATCATGGATGATGGTGGATGTTTGAAAACGTTTTGTAACTAAAATTTTAATTAATGGTGGTTTACATCCCAATATGTCAATGTATCGTGAAATTGCAGCAAATATGAACAAATTAATTATTAATTGGAGTACATTTTCATTTTGCAACAACCCTACCACAATGTTCCAGTTGTAAAAAAGGACTATGAAGGACTAGATTTAACGATAGTTTATTCATGAGATTTTGCACATGTAAAAAAAAAACCATGAAAAAAAAAAATTTCACTAAAATTCTCAATTTTTTTTTCAAATCATGAAGTTCATATTAGATGGTTTAAAAACATTTGTTAGTACATTATGTTACAATAATGATGAAAATTGTGATCTTTTTAAGTTGTATAATGTTCTTCCATTGAAAGTGTAAATGGGTTGATTGTTACATAAAGGATTTTTTAAATTAATAAAAATGGTAATATGTTGTAAAATAGGGATTCTAAATTGATGTTTATAAAATTATTGGTGTATTTTCACACAATGATACAACTACCAATCGATTGCATATTGATGGGTTTAATAATTTATATTGTATGTTTGTGGGTGGAAGCATGATCAAATAGATAACTTCTATACCTTATCACAAAAAAATACAAATAACACCAAAAAAAATTGATGCATTGAAAGTAGAAATATTATTTTATCCAATGATTAATATGAAAATAATCTTTCATTTCAATATTATAATTTTAACAATTGAACATCTTCATGTAAATTTATTTAAATTTTACAAAAATTGCATCTATTTATAAGAAGTTTTCAATCTTACAAAATGGGTTGCAAGTACATGAAATATTAAACTTTTTCTACTTTCAAGTTAATGGAGCCTTAAAAAAACCTTGTGTATTATCAAAATTACGCATGTTATAATCATAATACATAAAATTTATAATGTAAAAGTAAGTTTGAACACCAAATTGATCCTATTAGGTTCAAATCTACTTCTAATTTAATTTATGATACCAAATTTTTTCAAATTTTGTATTCAACTTACCATAAATTAATTAGAGAGCTGATTTTTCATATTTCTACTTTCATAAGTTTTTAATCTACTTTTGTGTGTTTATATCAAAAAAATTGTCATTTTAAAATTGCATTTTGGGTGCAACATTTTGTTTTGTTTACTTTACCATGCTTTCACCCTTGCATATCAAATTAACTACATGTGATCTCTAAAAAAATACAAAATGAGTGAAATCTTATGTGTTACTACTTTTTATACTATTTGTAGTCCCAATTTTCCCTAAAATTATCCACATCATACTATGTTTTCACCAAAAACTCAATTACAATACACAAATGGAAATTGCTTATATATGCAAGGCCAACTGCAAGGATGGTGATTCCAACACCGATCAACAAACATCATGTCACAATTACATTAGTGAAAAACTTTACAATTTGTTTTCCAAAGCTCTAACTTCCCTTTGTGGGTGCTTCTTTGGATAAAAACAACTATACCTTTTAAAACCATTGCTATTGCTCTAATTATGTACTTGTCATCCACTCTCAATTGTAAAAAATTCAATAAAGTTAGAAAAATTCAATATCATCAAAACTAGTTTTGGAAAAATGTTTGATGAATGTAAGTGAATTCTTGTGTTTGTAAAAGGAGGGTCAACTTTTGAGCTAACTAGTAGTATTGCTAGGTCTTGAAAATATTATCTTTAGTAACTTGTTCCACCAACATGTGTTTTTCAAAAGTCATAGGTTTTAGTTTGGAAAGGTTTATGGCATCATGGTTGCCTTTTTAAGTTACTAATTCTTTCCACAAAGCTTTTGCCTTTGTTTCTGTAATTGCCAACCTAGAGGTGCATCATGGTCAAATGATCACATCTCGCTAACTCTTTCTCTTTTTGTGCCTTTTCAAAAAAAAAAATGATTAAAATTGTTGAATTAAAAATCCACTCAAAAAGAAAATACCTTTACAATTAAGTTTTCATTGAGAGATCATGTGGTCATTAGAGCCTACAAGAAAAAATAATATTAATTATGAGAAAAATTATTGATACATATAACCTTTAGACACAAAATTTGGAAAGAAAAATTATGTAGATTTTTTCCCTATCAACTTTTAGCTTACATAAAAAAACTTCAAATAAGACAATGATTAATCTATGCATAATATCATCATGAACATAAGTTTACATGAGAATTCGTATCTAATTTGAATAAATGTGAGAATTTGACTATGTATTATTTATAAGTAGTTGGTCTTGATCTTGATTTCTTGGATCTCAAACAACAACAAAAGGCTTGTTTTGCTTATGCACATAATATCAAATTTTGATCTTGCAAATCCAATGTTTTCTCCATCCTCTCCATGTACCATCTTAAAAACATATAAACATTTACTCTCTAAAACCATACCATTAAAGCTTGCACAAACATTCAATTGGCATTAATTATGAAAATGAACATTTCAAACTTGAAAACTTTTACAATGTAAATGCCATTGGTATGCCCTTTTCTACTTCATCTAGATGTACCTTAATCTTGCTAAGTGATCTTGTGTCGAACATTTTGGAACCACATGAACAACTTGTGTGTTCCAATATGAAATGTTATTGTGTAAAAATAAGATCTATGGGCCTTTAAACTTTGGTGGATATTTATAAGACAAGTCAATAGTGACTTCCAAATTGAAGCACTTTGGTTAAGAATCCAATAGAGGGTTGACATATCTTTTTATTTGATTCTATACCCTCATAGAAGCTATAGAAAGTCACATTGATGAGAAGATATCATTAACCATAAAGAAGAAATGATTATAGTATAGACAAATTTCAAGGAATAATTTCTTCCTTCTATTCACATTCATCAAAATTGTCAACTCATGTGCTACTTGCTCCAAAGCAATGCCAATCTAACAACTATAATGAAGCTTGTAGTGCATATTGTTTTGCCTATAAAACTATAGTGAACATATTTTCCTTATAATATGTTACTTGAAATTTCCTTTTGCCCATCCAATTGGTTTATAATGCAAGGACCATTCATACTTTAATTTCAAAATATAAGAAGACAAAAAGATTGTTTTGTATTTGATTCCTCATGCCAAAATCAAATTGAAAAGACTCAACATTGAATTGCAACAATATTTTTAAGAAGAAGCAAGTCCATAGTATAATGAATAAAACTTGCATAACACATCATTGCTCATGATTCTCCATATGTGAAAATTGATTTTCAAGAACAAAACTCAATATGAAATTTTGCTAGCAAGAAGATAACAACAAAAGAACATGGAAAAACCATGTTATTGCATTCCTTGTATTTGAAGGACCTTTAAACCTTAAAAACTCATAACAATTTGTTGGAGGCAAACAACACAAATCCTTTAAAATTGGAGGCACACATTTTCTTGCTTTGATTTAAGAAGGTTCAAAAGCAACTATTATAAAAGAAAGCAAAAATGCATTGCAAACCTCCATGTTATTGGTATAAAGCTTTTTGTTCTTTCCCCAACTACAATGATTCAAGATCTTTTACCACATATCGTTTTATAGTTGTGCATTATTGTCTTTTCCAATGGTGTTGTTGATTTCATCATTGGTGAAAAGACTTGTCACCACACTTGGGTGATTTATAGTTGTAAATGGATGATAATGTCCATGATGATTGTTCACATCACTCCCCTATTGTCATAGCAAAAAACCTATATGCAATGTAAACTTACCATCCTCCATATTTAGGTTTCCATTTTTTGCAATTGCAATGGATGATGGTCCATTTTGAACCCATTGCTTATAGCCATGGCTGATAATAACACTCTTGTTCAAACAACCTACGAATTACATGACAATGTATTTTGGTAAACACCACCAAATAGGACTAACAATAGTGGCACCTTTGCAAAGCTTGCTATGTAGAGCACTGAACCATTATTTTTGGTGAATATATTTTCTATCAAACTTTGCCTTGCCATATTTGTGTAGAATTATCAATTGGACAATGTTTGGAATTGTTGTAACTTGGCAACCACTAATAGACGCTATACATGGTTCACCTAAGGTAGTTTGAATTACATTGTCATTGGAATTTGATTTGCAATATGCTCTAAATGGAATGGAAACTTGGCATCTTTTCAAAAACAAATTGTCTTTTTTGGATCTGTTTTGTTTTTAGCACCATAATCACAAATCATGGAAATGACAAAAAATATTCAAGCGTCTTATTTTTCTTCAATCAAATATGAATCCAATTCAATCGAATTTGAGTTCAATTTCAATGAAAGTAGAATTCCATTCAATGTTCTTGAATTCAATTTCATCTAAATTCAATTGAATTTGGATTGAAATCAATTCAAGTTACAAGCGATGCCGCTCAATATTTTCATTAGGATGAATTTAAATTTTTTTTTCATCATCATCATCATCATCATTAATAGTGGATAGCTGACCCCAAGTAGTTGAACTTGAACAATTTGGAATAAAAGGCATGGAAACTAAACTATCATGGTTTTTTTCACTCCCCCCTTTGATTTAGTTAATTAGCAAAATTACTAGCAAGATTTTTTGCTAATGAAATAGAGCCCAAGAAATATATATGTATTATCAATTGTTCCATGTTGCATTAAAATTAAAAGTACAACAACTAAACTCAGATTCACATAGACATTTATGATTTTACGCAATTTTGGTAAATTGGGAGTTTATTGCTTGAGAAGATGAACAATGTGTGTTAATTTGCTAAGTGTTTTCTTATCAACTCTTGACAATAATTCCTTCCATGTCAGAACTAGCTTAGCACATATCATGTGCCGAAGTGTAATTGATTTGTAACATAACTAGGCTAATGGAGTTGGAGGCTTTGAAGCAGATAGTCTCAAAATCAAAACAAAACACAAAAATTGAAAAAAAAGAAACTTTCCATGTGGGCACCACCCACTTTGACAACATTGAACTTGGTGTCAAATTGGCGGTTGCTTCTACTTAGAAGTTGTCGTATGCTTATTTATGTGATTTAACTCGACACTTGTATTTTCCAAACCCCGCATGTCATTTATGTTTCATCCTTGTGGTTGGGTAATTTCTTCATTCTTCCATTAAGGTCTAGGAAGAGTGGTACACACAAGTGCTGGGTGGTTTTCACTATAAATTTTAGTGAAAACCTTTGTTGGGTGTGTAACCAAAAAGGAGGATCCAGAAAACCCACAGCAATGATGCGAGTTCCCACAGACCCTAGCTCTTGTGATTTAACAATCCACCGCAATTGCACAGACACGTAGCCTATCCTGACTCGGACTACCTTCCTGCCATCGCTCACTGACCCACTTGTAACTTCAAGACTGACAGACCCGGCAACGCATCACTCAACACGACGCACGGCTATGGTCACACACTGTACGCAGATGTTTCTGAAGAAAATGCTTGGATTATCATTCATGGATAGTATGTACAGTCCGAGAGCGCAAACACGGCCCTCGAGCACAAGTTCTTACAAAAACCAGGAAGCACTGATTGTCCCTCTAATTCTTCTTCTCTCCCTCTCTCTATGTCCTCCTGCAGCAATGAGCCAGACCATCCATCAGACGCAGTGGAAGATCATTCTCGTGGCCAAGACTCTCACTACTGAGCTACCACACTCTCTTCTTTCTTCTGTTCTTCTTCAGACACCCAATCTCCCTTCTTCAGTTCCCCGTTGGCTTCCTCCAGAAGCTTCCTCCAATCATCCAACGTCGTTCCATTTTTTTTTCCCGCCCCATCCTCAGTTACGCCGCCTTCATGAGTCGAGCTCCATCAATGCCAGCCGCCATGCCCAATCTTGCATACACCACACAGCTTAGAAACAAGTCGGCCATGCATTCCCATGCAACAATGATGGGGCACCGTCACAACAAGACGGTTGATACAATTATGCCAAAAATCCAGGATTAGATCAGATTGCACAATAAGTAGACAGCCCCCCTTTTCACATTACATATGTAACCCCTCCCTTCTTAAACGGCTGAGTCCCTCAGCTTCATTCAGCCAGGAGGAGCATAAAAGATCTGGAGGTCTCGACGAGATCTCTCCCATTGATTGCCATCTGCATCTTGAATAATACACAGCCTGCAACCTTCCTCAAAATCGAGGTTTCCCTTTCCATTAGTGTGCCCGATGAATCTGTAGGGACCCTCCCAACTCGCAGTCAGAGCCCGTCGCTTTCCTGGCTTCTTCATTTTCACCATCGTCGAACCTGCAATCAAACCCTCAAACAAGTGCTTGCCCTTCCTGGTAGCATAGTTCCTTTTCTGTCGCGTCTATGCCTGATCTACGTTGATGAGAACGCTGTCGTGGATGCCTACAATGAGTTCTACCTTTTGTAGAAATTGTGCTGCAGTAGCTTCCATACTCCCACCATCATCCGTTTCAGTAGTCAGTCCCTGCAAGAGGTTGTCTGCTCTCAGACGTGGCGTTCGACCAATGAGGACCATAAATGGAGAAAACTTCGTACTCGACAGAACGCCACATCGATACCCGAATAGAACTTTGGCTAACTGCTGATCCCAACAATTCACGCTGGCAGGGTTGGCAGCCAGCACAGTTATGCCGTGCTTGATAGTTTTGATCATGGGCTCAGCCATTCCGTTGCACTGGGGCCACTGAGGTGCCGTGCGCTGGTGCTGAATCGCATAATCTCTACACATGACGTCGAATTCTGCAGCCCATTCAGTCCCATTGTCGGTAAGCACAAATTTGGGGA
>Ga0209611_10015183_pt1 | contig 10094 bp, 10 predicted proteins | sample S1TSphgellanicum_3_FD_187693 | JGI IMG/M metagenome (GOLD analysis project Ga0209611, IMG submission 187693) | Host-associated microbial communities from peat moss isolated from Minnesota, USA - S1T2_Fc - Sphagnum magellanicum MG (SPAdes) (version 2) | ecosystem: Host-associated > Plants > Peat... | reverse complement strand
ATCTTAACCCTACTACTGTCTCATGAAAAGTATGGTATTCAAAGAGTAACTTGACACATCATAGTACATTACAAGATAAGTGTATGATAATGCACTGCTAGCACCTGGCAGTACACCCTTTGAAGTGATAGTGGAGGCTCTGCCATATAGCCAAAGCTTGGAGTGAGGGCATTTCATGACTCTAAAGACGACCTGCTGAGGCTATTACATGGTAGGTAAGGCCCTCAGATGAGGGCATTACTAGAATAAGGTGCTTGCTTAAGGTCATTAAGCATTTGTGTCATCCAAAGATTAGCCAACAAAGGAATATTGCTCATCACTTGTTACAGATATTCAATTGCTTGTATACAACTGATCTAGAATAATTTACATAGCACACAATTTCATGCTTTGACCATTATTATTATTTTGTTTGTTTGTTTTTTTGGGAGAAATTTTGCCAAATGACAATTTTTTTTGAAAATGGTGAAAAATAAGCATTTTGTTGGCTTGTTTAGTTTAGTGCAAAATTCCGATCATACTTTAACAAAATAATTCACCAGATTCTATTTGAACTTCCAGTAAGTAGCTCAAAATATAGAAGGATGATTGGTTTCTTTTACTTTTGAATTTTTTATAGCCAAATCTGGCTAAATTTTGTTGTGGTTGATTGCCACTGTAGCTATATCACAAATTTAAAAATAAAAGCACTAGCTTTAACATGTGGGTTTTCATATGTGAATTCTCAAGCCTTGAAGCAATGTTGTGTGAGTATTTGATTTTGTTAACAATCCCCACTTCCATTTTTCTAAGAAAAAAAATTAAAATCAAAATCAAAGAGCTACTTGTTCCAGTTTTTTCAAGTTATCAATGAATCGCATTTTTCAAAGAAGGAAGTTCACCAGTTGGTGATTTTTTAAATTTTAAATTTTGAAAAATGTGGGTTTTGGGGTTTTATGTCACCACATTTTGGAAAGAATCCAGAAAAATTGCCAAATTTTTATACCATGTTCCAATAGATAGCCAACAATATAAAAAAGGATACTTAAAATTATTTTTCTTTTGTATTATTCATTTATACCTAAACCTTGTTAAGTATGCAACTGCCACCTTAACTTATGTCACTAAAAGGTATTCAACCCCAATAATCACAAGTCTATTGTTACCTATGGCACACCCATGGTTACATGGCATCATCCCCACACATGCAGGGTCAAATGCTAGAGGTGTCAAGTTCTAACATATTATTTTCAAAAATGTTGAAATTTTCAAAAAAAAATTAAATATAAAAAAACTGTGAAGTAAATTAAAGAATCTTTTAGAATATTCTGAAAGTATTATATTTTCGACCAAAATTAATTAATTATTCAACAAACATGTGTTGAAGTTGACATGGTAATACAAGGTATTTGCCAACAGTTTGCCACTCCCTTTTAAAGAGAACATTAGGTAGACATGAATATTGTTGGCTTAGCCAATCAAGTGAGCCAAGTTTGTAACAATATACACATTAAAGCATGTTAAGAATGAAATACTATAATTTATTTAAAATTTAGAAATGAATCACATGATGCACAACATTTCTAATATTGAGGATTTAATTACGTGTGTAAGGACAAGCATGAGTATCATGTCTATCAAATTTGCAATGAGTCAAGCCCAGTTTTTTTTACGTTGGGCACAATAATAGTTTGATTGTATGATGGCAGATCATGAAGCTTCGTAGTTTTAGCCCACGATGAACAAACATTTTAGGGTGAATTTTTTTAAAGGTGTATAGTTCAAGATGAAAAGGACCTAGTCTTTAACAAACTACTTTTTCTACTTATATTTTAATACACATCAATATTAATGAATAAAAAAATGTCAAATATTTTATAATACAATATTTTAGATTATTACAAATTTATATTTCATCAATATCATACACTTTGTGTTCTAGGTATGATAAAATAAGATTAGGTAAAAGAGTATATAAAAAAGGTGATATTATAACATAATTTTGGTTTGTTCCAAAAAAACTGAAACCTTTAATTATTAAGAAACAAAAAATATATAAGCTCCTTGGACAAGATTGTATGATTCATGGATGGTCAAAAATTTATTTCGGTTTAAGCAACCCAATTTGTCAATTGACTTTGGTTTCACTAAATGTGCATGGAACATAAATTACATTTGTTACTAGGAATTTTACAAGATCAAATAACATACATGCAAATATTGACAATTACTATGGACAAAAGTGGGTATTATTTGTGTCTACATTATTAGGAATTATATACTATTTGAAATCAGAAGTAAGTTGAATGAGTGATATTCTTCTTAATTATAAAAACATTGTGTGAGAAATAATTAATATGCTAATTCAGAATATAATAGCATGAAATGTAGTAGTTTTTAGGATCAATCCATTGATCAACATGCATTGAAAATAATACTAAGAAATCTATGATGGCAAACATCCACTTGCCATTTGTTGGGTCCCACTACAATGTATGATGCATAATAAGTCATAACTACAATGCATGCACTTAATTCCCAAACATGGGGAGTTTTCACATTTGCACTACCTACTCATAACAATGAGGTCAATCTTGTGAAAAAATGAGTACCTAAATGATTCAGTAATATTTTTTATGAAAATCAATAATTACAGCTTCTATATATAAAAAGGTCAAAATCATGTTATTTCCTAAGCTTAAATTAGTTTAGTTTTGAACAAGTGTTTTGGGCTTTAAGGGAATCCATTATAAGAACAAATGAGGAGTGGTTTTGATTGTTAGCCTTCCAATCCATTCTAGAGACACACACATACATGTGTCCTTGATGCAATTTATTTTTCACAGAGAGTGGTGGCTCAGATTTGTGTGCAAGTTCAATTTAAGCCCATTTGCAAACTTGGGCCTTGTTTTTAACATGGGCACACAATTTGCTTTAAAGTTTTGTGCATGATTCAAGGCATAGCTTTTCAAAGTTCAAGACAAATTGATTTTGTGATCAATTTGGTCACAAATAGGGTATGTAGTATGAATTCCAACAGTTTGGATTGAAAGGTGACTAAGAAAAAAAAAAACCAGGGATTATCCACTGTGTATCCAGGCAACATATGTGTCATGCCTAATAAGCAACTTGCATTCTTGTCTGGAAGCTTATATCTCATTCTAATTCATGCTTGTTCCAACATCCATAAACAATTTTAATTCCCCCTTGGGATTTCTATTGGAATTTGGAAGAGAATATCTGCGAATACAGTTTTAATTGGACCCAGCCTTTTTTGGTTTGCAAAATTTTGGACACTTTCGGTCGTAAATTCAATAATTTTTTGAAAAGAATTGCCAAAACTAGGAAACAATTTTGAAAAAGTCTTAAAAAATCACTGGATTTCTAAACATGGTTCAGGTAGGTAGCAAAAATATATAAGGATGCTTAATTTTTTTTCTTTCAAATTTGGTTAAGTCAGCTTACGGTTGGCCACCACCTCGGCTACAAATGTTACAAAACTGAAAAGAAACTCAGATTAGACCATGTTACCTTAGAAGATTTACAATCATTGAATAATATTATGAAGACATTACGATCTGAGTGGCAGATTAGGTCATTTTCTATACACTTCCATGTTATGTAACCCATGTGTAAACTCTTCAATTCAACACTGAAAGTCTACGCTCGCATAATTTTTATCTAGCTGCACACACTAGACACTGTCAGCTCTGTGTAGGTTTCATCCAGCTTAAAAATACACTACACAAGCTCAAGACATTGTGTTCTATCTTCTTCTTCAAAAGTCAAAATTCCAATTAGTTTCTAGAAAATCCAAAAAACCAATTTCTTCACAGAAATCTCACAATCCACAATTCTATCCACACCCAACAAATTATAAAGTTCTAATGCAGCAGTATCATAATTTGTCATCAACTTCTTGTAATTAGAGGGCGACCCATATTACACGGCTGACTACAAGCAGCAAATCCTCGAATAATCAGCAGTAATAAGTGATCAATTAGTACTAATCACAATTTGTCATTACATTTAAGCTTCCCTGCAGCATTATAGATGAGTTAACAGCATTGTTGGTGTAGTATCCCCTTTTGAACATACCAACCTGGTCCTGGGTGTCACAAGAAAAATGAATGCCTCAGCGTTTTGTTTTTCTAAATCCCCTGCTGGTTCTTATGCTCTGTAAGCCTTCCTCCAAATACACTAAGAATCTGGGCAGAGGTTTTTACATTCCAATAGTAGTGCATGGTACAGATCATGAGCATACATATATATCGGCCTAGCATACACAGCTACAAACAATTGACCCAGAAAAAAGAAACCAAAAAAGATTAAGTACTGTGTACTGAGGGTTGCAGATCTGGGATTTTGATCATGTTCTGCAGCTGTTCCAGATCACCTAATTGACCAGTACTTAGTCAAAAGCAGCTTCTCGTTGGATTTTAGAAGTGCGATAATATCATTATTCGGTACTACTAGAAGAGCTGGTCGAGAATCAGATCAGCAGCTGGCTGGCAGAACGTGATCAGCAGTGCAATTCCTCCTGCCAACAAGCAGCTCACGGTGATGCTAGCAGCTGGGACAACAGTGGGTCGTGGATCATTAGCAGCTGCAGCACTTGGAATTCCAGGAATCGCAGAACTACTAGAACTAGAAGCTGGCGCGGGAGCTGCAGGTGTTCCAACAGGAGCTACGTAAGGAGGAGAAGCGAAAGGTGCAGCTGCAGGTCCGATTCCCCCAGCCCCAGGGATCCCTTTTGTCGACGGCGCTGGAGCAGGTGCAGGTGCAGGCGTGGAGCTTTTAGGTACCACAGTGGGTGTTGGAGCTGCTGCAGCTGGTTGAGGAGCTGGAGCGATATAAATAGGGCTGCCTGCAGGCGGCTGATTGACGACAGACGTTACAGTTCCCCAAACCGTGGCGTTGAAAACGCCGTCGACTTGATAGCATGAAACCGTGGCGGATGTAATATTGCTGCAAATGTCCACGAGAACGACGTGTTGCGCGTCGATCATGTAGTTGTTGGGATCGTTGCTGGTAACCAGCAGATGCTGGTTTGGGAGTAACGTGGGAATCTGCTTCCCCACCGGAAACGCCGTGAGAGCCGGAACCGTGTAGCGTCCTAGAGCAACGTGGTAGGCGATGAGCTGGTTGGAGTTCGTGACGGGAGGACTGGTCTCAAGAGCCAGATTCGTCGGTGCGAAGATTGTGGCTCCTCCTTGAGCTGCTGAAGGCAACGAAACCGCGTTTCCTCTCACCGCCGTCTCCAGAAAAGTGGCAGCTTCCGTCAACCCTGCCGCTTGCAAATATACCACTATAGTCTGAACCACTTGTGGTGGTACTACTACTCCTGCAGGTGCAGGTGCAGGTGCTGCCGTTGGTACTTGCGCAATTGCTTCATGGGCTCCGAACATTACTGCAAACGAGATGATCATCATCCCAAATACTAGTAGCTGCTGCAACCAACAACGGATCAGCACTGTACTCGACTCCCATTTCACACAATCTACTGCTGCATGTCCCATATTGATCCAATATAAACACACACTAGAGCTAGCTGCTATTGATCTCTTGATCTCTCCTCTCCACTTCTTAGATCTTCTACTACTCTCAGAAAAAAACTCTAGTCTGCAAAGCTAGCTGCTTTCTGTGCAGCAGTCTGTTCGCGATCGAGTTTGCACTAGTGTCCTCTTGCAGATCGATCTCTTCGACTAGGCCTGATGAATACGACAAATCTATAGCCAATTTCTTGCTTACTCTCACTGGACCCAATTCCACCACAATACGGTTAGATTGATTCGGCTAATGATTTCAAAGCTCTACAAGAGAGAGAGAGAGAGAGAGAGAGAGAGAGAGAGAGAGAATGCAGCAGCTCTCGAGTCGAGTCCAGCTCTCGCATACTTTATGACTGGTCACTGCCCATGAACCGACAGGCCAGGCCAGGCCATGCAGCAGCAGGTACCTAGAGCGGTGCCAACAGCTCCCTAAGAACTACCAGTAGGGTGGATCTGCAACCCCTTCTCCCACCATGCTTCCGCGAGCCTACAGCAACTGAACATCATGGACTTGGCAACTGAACATGATCTGCGATGCGACGCATGCGAGCTGCTGCATGGGCTGCATGGGCTGCATGCAGCAGTTGCGAGAAGCAAACTGCAGTTCTCGTAATGGCCGTCGGCGCTCTTCACACCCTTCCTTTACCAGGCTCCAATACGGTCCGTTGGATCAGTTTTACGGATGACATAGATCATGTGCAGGTTCCCTGTGTGGCTAATTTGCATAATTAGTGAGCACTAATTAAGACAATGTTATTAGACGGTTAATCTTATTTATATATTCAATACTTTTGGAGTCCATTGGTAATGTTAGGTTTTTTTTTAAAATTTTTTTAGGGGTTAAAGTGGTTTTAAAGTACATAAAAATCCACAATTTAAAATAAAAAAAGGTCCAATGATACCTGTGGCTATCGTGAGAAAAGAAACTGACACAAGGTATTTCAGAAAATGGAATGTTCGCAAGTATGAGTGTTTCATTTTTTTAATGCCTCATGAAAGATTATTTTTTCAACTTTGTAAGTATTTCTAGAAATACACTAGGAATTTGTGAATAGGATTTTACTTGGTAGGTAATGCCCTTGGGGGAGGGAGTTACAAGAACAAGTAGTTTCATCACAAGAGGTTTTGTGTTTAAAATTTCATATATTATATTTAAAATTGTATTATGAACTCAAGTTATATGGGATAAGAGTTTGTTAGGTGAAAATTAAAAACTTTTCGAAAATAACTTTAAAATGTCAAGATTTAAAAAACATTTCCACATTTTTATTAAGAATTTTCTAGGTACTATCATAGTCAAATGAGCCAAAAAGCTTGTCGAGGGATCAAATTAAATTTTTTTTTTTTTTGTTACAAATAGTTTATGGTGTCATTTTAATGTCATGTTAATCATGGGAAGTTGGGTAAAAACACAGTAAAAAAAACCATGGCAACAAAAGTTGGAATCCTTACCGAGGACTACATTTTACACATGTCCTACATGTATTGGTCTATTAAATATCAAAAATATATTTTAAACGTAATTTTTGGGGTTGGATATTAATATTGAAACCAAATATGATTCAAAATATGATGAAAACTATATATTTTTTGGATGAGGACCTAGATTATAGTCAAATGTATAATTTTGTTTCTAACCATGATGACAAATTTTGAACTTTTTTTACTAGTAAAAACACTTAGAATCAAAGCCAATAACATCCATTAAAAGGATTCAATACATGTGCATTTAAAAATACAAACACATGTTGTCCTTCTTATGAAATATATTAGAGCCCATAGTAAATTTGAAAACATTTGATGAAGTTTTGAGTAACAAAAAACACATTCAAATTCTAGAGTCCTTAAAAGGACCTTGTCAACAAGTGTTTTGTGTATGACAAAGGACTTTAATAACATAGTGAAATGATTCCAAATTCATAGGAATGTAATTTCATGAGCACTAAAACATAATTACAAATTATGGATAAATAATTCATTAAATAAAATTAATGGTGGTTTTCCAAAGTAATGTAAGTGTAATTTTAAACATTGTTTACAACTTCCTTAGCTCCTTTTATTGTGTTTTTACCCAATTGTGCTAGTTGAATAATATGAATGTTTAGGAAATCAAATGAAAAATTCATTTTTTTTTTTTTGGGTTTCAATTTAATAAAGGACTTAAATTGAACTTGAAAAATAATTATAGATCAAAAGTAATACATTTTATAAAAGACTATGCCAAGGATTTTTTTCATAAAATTTTTTTGATGATAAAAAAAATTACATGATAGTAACCTATCACCCACATTCAAAAAAAAATCATAATTTTATTTTTTTTTGAAAATTTGAATTTTCTAAAATTCAATGTATGTTTTCATAGCTTCAAAAATTCAAGAGTCCTTTATAACATGCAAATGGTGTGCAATACACATGACATACAAAACAAAGTTATAGTTTATGATAAAAAAAACTAAAACCCAAAGACTTTAACATATATTGGAAAGAATTGAAATTATGATAATTTTTCAAGACGAAATGTAGAATCTAACAAAAGTTTTACACTAGTTATTTGAAAAAAATTAACATAAAAATGTATTAAAGAAACTATAAATATTTTTAGTAACAATCTAGAAAAGATTTCATTTAAAAATTCCTTTATATGCAAAAGTCATGGAAACTAAAGAAAAGGCCACAATCCTTTTGCAAAGTAATAATGTTGGTTTGTTTGATTGTGATCACACCCTTTTTTTTAAACCTATCTTGGAATTCATTGTGCATATATGAAATTTCAAACCATAGTTCCATTACTTTTTTTTTAATCATACAAATGAATATAAAGTTGTAAATAATGATATTATGTGAAAATTTAATCCAAGATTTTAAAAAAAAGTCTAAAACGTTTTTCATAATGTGTAGAAGGTAAAATTAAATATATTTAGATGCTTGAAACAAACATTAGTAATGAATGGATATAATTTAGATGAAAAGAGTTTGGAAAGTTTTACATTTAATTTTTAGTTTCATTTCATTTTCAAGTTTAAGAATTTGACATCTCTTGTAAATTTTGTTGTCATATTTTGGCTTTATGAGTTTCCATGAAATGTGTTTTGTTGTTGCGTTTGATGGGTGTACATGTGGATAAAAAACCATCCAATTTGTTTTTTATTTTTTGGTTGATAATTATGATTTTTTGTTTGCACATGGTCCATGAAAACTAATAAAATTATATAAATTTAGGCCACAAGGTGCTTTCATTTTGGGTGCAAGGGTAAAAACACAATCAAAGGAGCCACCCAAGTAAGTGGACATTCCTTAAAACTACATTTTTGTATATTTGAAAGATCACAAGTGAAACATAATAGTTTGAATTGTCATAATGTTTTTTGGAACATTTTCCATTAATTGCAAAGTTTATGTGCTCAAAGCTTGACACAAATCAAAATTGTTTTTGCATGTTCAAAGCATTTAAACCTTGAGAATGGACAATCCTTGTTTTTGTCAAATGTCCTTTTTTTTCTCCCAAATGTCACCATTCATTTTGAAAATTGGAGTGGATTTTAACATTGATAATTAGAAAAGGAAGAGGACTTGAATTGATGAAGATTATTTTTATAACCAATTTGAACACATTTGGCTCAAAAGTGCTTTTGACATTGAAAATTATGGATTTGGAAAATGTGCCTTTAACAAAAGTTGTTCATGTTTATGTGATAGAGGGCATGAATGCGTAATATAAATTATATAATTTTTAGTCAAAATGTATCTATATTTAAAATGCAGCGTTAAAGGGGGTATTCAAAATAAAAAATTTAAAATTATAAACCAACATAAAAAAGACACATGTCATGTGTGGTCTTTGGAAAAGGATTTTTACCTTGGTGCCCTTAGCTCTTTTGATTGTGTTTTCACCCACCATTAATTAAATGAAAAACACAACATTCATACCCCACATTTTAAAGAAATAGAAACATTAATGGTTTTTTTTTTATACATAAGAAGCATGTTTGGCAATTTAAATGCAACATAAATCAATTTGTGAAAATGTGGTCAATATGCTTTTGTTACATTAGATTTACATTCATTTCCAAGGACATTTATCCATATATGGTGTAGTTGAAATTTAGCTTTTGTGATGATTTCACTAAATTTTGATTTTAATTTGAACTTATCCATGAAATCTAATAGTTTTTATTTATTTTTTGCATGGTTATTTTTTCTTAAGATGTTAAAACATTAAAATTTCCCATAATGATGATTGGACAATGTCCGAAAGAACATTGAATTATAGTTTGAAGCTTATTTAATAGGAATGTAAAAATTGAACATGAATTAGTTCTAAACACACATACATGTATCGGTTTTTTGTGTATTAATATAAAAAGTTGTTATTATATATTCTAAACCATCATTAGTTATTCATTAAAAAAATCTATGTGCATGTGTATGGGATACATCATCATTAACCTATGTGACCATTATGGATTGAAATATATGAATACTTCAATGAATTTTTGAATTTGTGCACATCTATTGATGCATGATTTTTTTTTTTTAATAAGACAAAATATGAAAAAATTGAAAGTT
>Ga0209611_10015182_pt1 | contig 10094 bp, 5 predicted proteins | sample S1TSphgellanicum_3_FD_187693 | JGI IMG/M metagenome (GOLD analysis project Ga0209611, IMG submission 187693) | Host-associated microbial communities from peat moss isolated from Minnesota, USA - S1T2_Fc - Sphagnum magellanicum MG (SPAdes) (version 2) | ecosystem: Host-associated > Plants > Peat... | reverse complement strand
CTGCTAATTATTTGTGTTTTCCTTTTTTTTTTTTTTTTTTTTTTTTATTTTTTTTTTTTTTTTTGTTTTTTTTTTTTTTTTTTTTTTTTTTGTTTTTTTTTTTTTTTTTTTTTTTTTTCTTTTTTTTTTTTTTTTTTTTTTTTTTTTTTTTTTTTTTTTTTTTTTTTTCATGTCATTATTTGTAATGGTATTTTGTGTTCATGCTTTTGCTTGTGGCATTGTTCATATTGGTGTTTTATCTCCTTACTTGTGTTTTTGTTCATAGGACTACTCCCAATGATGTTCTTCCTTCTTTGCTTGTGTTTTTGCTTGTGGATATTTGTGAATTTATTTTCCCTTTCTATTGTTCATTGTGTTGCTAGTGACAATGTTTTCCTTTTGTAAGTTGTGTTTTAAATAGCACCCTTATTCTAGTTATGTTTATATTCATGGTGATGTGATATGTTTTCTTTTTTTTGAGGTACTTGTATTTTTTCATTTGCCTTGCTTTTGTAGGTTGTTGCATCTCATGGTGTTGTGTTATGTTATTAGTGCATGAAATCAATTGTTCAATCAAAATATGTACTAAAATACCTTAGTAGCTTCAAGCCATGTTTGTCAAATAATTTAATAACCTTCAAATTTTCATTTCATAATAAAATATCCTTTGGGCTAATGGTTATGTAACATATTATTAAATGATTTATAATTTTTAGTATAATCATTTAGTGCATTTGTGATATTAAATGATTTTTTTAAAAAGAAATTATTTCCAATGCCATCGAGAAACGACATATTTGAACAATTTTATTTAAAACCAAGAATGCTTATTTTGTTGTTGCATTTGATCTAGATAATTGCATATATTTATCTATTTATGTCCATTTGATTTATGATGTTCAATGCAAGGTTTGAAGCCACACCCTTTGGACAAAAAAGTCATGATTTTTTACATTTTTGTGTCACCTAAGGTCATAGGCCAATGCTTACCTAACCATTGAAAACTTATGTACTCATGTTAGGTACATGTGTCAATTTTAACCTTTAACATAAAAGGCACAAACCATTTGGTATGCAAAATCTTATAGTGATAGATGTGATGATGAATTGGAATAATCATGTGTACATACAAATGAAGGTAAAAATCAAACAAGAAAGTGACTAAGAATTAATGCTTTGTATTCAAGTTATGTATGAAAATGTTTCCAAATATGAGCTTTGCCATTTTAAAAGGTACATTGTGAAAGTTGATAGCATGAATGTTATAACATTTGTTTGCATATGTTGTAATACCTTGGTAGGTTCGATAGTAACCTACTGAATAATTAACACATTTTGGGCATTTTAGTTTTGATTTTGAGGATTTTGACATGTATAGAGTAAATATAATAAAATTATTTTCACTAACAAAATATTTTAGTTGTCTTCTTGGTTTGATTATCCTAATGAATTTTTATTATATTGAAGAGGGCCAAGTTTTGAGTCTAATGATACATTTTGAATTATTTAGCATAAGAAGTTTTTTTTTGAAAAAATCGACAAAATTAAAAATAATTTAATTTGTGTTGCGACCATTAACATATTATGGTAGTAATTTCATGTCTTAGTCTTTTCTTCATATGAATTGAAGATCTCGTAAAATCTAATTTTCATTGTTTTTATACAAGTTTACACAATTCAATGTGATAAACCAACTTTTATGGAAACAACTTGTTTTGCAACAAATTTTATAATTAGTATATTAGGAGTGGATGGTCTTTAATTGGACATTTAGTCTATAATTAAAACTTTGTACTTGGTCCAATAGTTAGTTGTTGTAAAATTTAACATTCTTGTGTAAAATCTCATGTCAACCAAGCTTGACATTAATAGGTTGCAAGGTAGGATGGTTCATTTTTTCTATCACAATGTAGTTTTTTGCAAACTATGGTGCATTTATATAAATGCATTTTTGTGTATGGTTCTTATTTGGGATATCTTATTGAGTTCACCATATGATATATTATATTAAAAATAACATAGATGTAAAAAGTTTGCTAAAACCCTTTATCCAAAAGAAGTTATGGATTTTATAATGACTTGAAATGGGTCATATTTTAAAATCCATATCATAATCATTTTTGAACATGTTTCGATTTGTTTCTTTTAAAATATGTATTAAACATTTTCTAGTTGAAATTTTTTCATATGGAGTTTTAAAACTCATTAATCATAAGATAATTCCTATTTAACATTGATGAATCACCTTACCTTGCAACCACCCTAAGATTGAAGTGGCAACTCTTAAAACTTGCAAATTTTTTTTATCATAATACATAGGCAACTTTGCATAAATTAAATTATTTTTTATTTTGCTGAAGTTTTTGAAAACTCTTTGCCTTGTTATTGACAGTTCCAAAATTTTATATTGCAAGAATTTGGACTTGAACTTTGACCTGGTACAAATAATCACATTAATTGTGACTACATTAATCACAATGAAAATAAGTTAACTCTAAATTTGAGTTAGAATTTAATATGTAAATTTTTAGTAGTATGCTGAAAAATTCAAAATAAAAAACTTACACAATGAATCTTAAATTTTAAAATAAATAAATTATTCAACACTTATGTGTCAAACCCACCTAGGTATTTTTGGTACTTTGATATTGCATTTAGATGATGTGTTGAGAATTATGATTGCCTTACAATGATGCCATCTCTCTTTGGCTACTCCATGAACTTGCCCATCAACTAAAATGAAAAATTGGTGAAACACAACTTTCAAACCTTAAGCTCCCCTCATGCTTTGCAGATGTTAATATTTAATTGGAATTGAGTTTACATTCCCTTTATAGAAAGCTCTAGCATTGTTGGAAATAAATTGACAACAATTAAAGGTATGCTAGATAATATTAAAAATTGTATAGTTCGTTGAAAATAATGCTATAAAACATTATAATGGTAGAGCTTGAACAAACAATGGCAAACATGACTATGGTTGGACAATGGTAGAGTTTGGTTACATCTTGAGCAATGGTAGAGCTCAAAATAGCAACATTGTAACCATGCAACATCAAGGTAATGGCAAAAATCTAGAAATAAAATGACATAAATTTAAAAATCACAAATTTTCTTTTACAAAAATCCCTATGGTGGATGGCCTTAGGTAATTTCACTTAAGCTAATCAAACAATTGAGATTTTAATTACACCTAACCTAAGGTGCATCATCTATTTAGTCTATTTCCTCATTCATCTTGAGATGGTCATGTCATTCATCCTTTATTTGTAGGGATGAATTAAGGTGCTAGTTCACACAAGACATAATAAGGTCAACAACCTTTTGCCTTCCACCCTTTGTGGAATCTTATTAGTCCATTCCCATGATTGATATTTTAAATGGTGCAATACCTTGGGAAATTTTGCACATGTGTGCCAATTAATTAATTAATTAATTTTAAAAATTTCATTTCATCAAACAAAATATTCTTAAAGATTCAATATTTTCCTTGATGAACTTTTGTTATTCAAAAAACACAAGTTTTGAAATTTTCAACATTTCTAAAAATGATATAATTATTGTCAAAGTTGCCAATGTAACTAAGGACCACATCCTTTTCCTCCATTTTCCTTTCTTCTTTGTTATTCCAATTTTTTTTTTGGTCATAAAGTTTGGGCAAGTTTGCATCAAATGTTGTTCCTACTAAATTAGGGCTAGGGTTTATGACACAATAAATCCTAGGGTTAAAATTGTTGTTCTCTAGGGCAATTATTATTAGGGTTTGGGGAGGGGGTTTTGTATTTAGGGTTTAGGGTTTAGGGTTTTAGCAACTGTGATAATATCACAACACTTGAATTGCAACCGTGGCTTTTTGTAGATGGTGGGTGGTTTTTGCCATCGATCCAATCCTGGGAGAATTGTGTGAATTGCTTGATCGCTGCGACGATGGTTGGGTGTTACTGCAATTGGCAATGCTCTCTCAGAAGCTGTCCTTTCACTTATGGTTTGCACAACAACACCACATCGGTCTCCTGCAAGTTCCACACATCTTTGAGCTTTTCGAGAACAAGTTGGAGCCCGGAATTGATTACCTTTACTGGTATGGGTTCTGTACTCTCTGTGTTGATGTTTTTTTTTGTAGAAGAAGAAGAAGAAGAGCATGAAATAATTTATGCCATGGTCTGCTAATCAAGAGAGAGTGAGTGTCGAATTAGAACCCAGTGTTGAGTTGGACCTAAAATTACTTGGAAGAAGGTTGCCATGAATTGTCTAGATTCTTATGGAAAATATTGGTATGAATGCTCCCAAGACTCTATGGAAAGGGTTGCCACGAATGCTCTAAGATTCTATTGAAAAGGTTGGCATGAATGCTCTAAGATTCCAAGGAGAAGGTTTCCATGAGTGCTCTAAGATTCTGTGGAAAAGGCTGCTATGAATTCTCTAAGATTCTGTGGAAATGATCTAGGTTTGTTGTTGTTGCTTGGTTTTTTTGGGAGAATTGTGCAGAGGATGTAAGGTGAGGTGTGGGATGGGGTTGGCACAGAAGTGGATGTGAGCTCAAAAACGCAGAGGAGGAGACAAATGTTGAAGGCAGTGAATGGATTCATCAGCAGTGGAAGGGAGACAAACCATGACAACGAATTTCTGGACCCAGACCACAAACTAAAGGTGAATAGTAGTAGCAACGTGCGTGATTTTGCTGAAGATGGAAGGGATCATGATGCAAGGAGTGGTGGTGGTTGTGGTGGAAGCTATGAGGGCTTGGGTATGCCTTTACGGCCTCAAATGCATCCCCAGCAGGAGAGATGGTGGCATTTGCCAGATTCAATCCAGGATGTGCTGCCACTTCCCAAAAGATTTGAATTTCATCTTGAGGTTCTTCCCCACCTTTCTAGCTGGATTCTGTTTCTCACAAAATTTGCACTCAGGAATTCTGTTCTTGTTTTTGCCCCTCTGTTATCTTGCTGAATTGTTATACAGTTCATAAATCTTTCAATGGAATAATAATGAAATGATTTCAGTGAACTTCATCATGATTGCTTAGGTTTCTTGATACAATAGGGAGTGGCAAGCATGCCTTTGGAATTGAACAAGATATTGCACATGCTCATACAACAGAGTTACAAGCTTTGACACTAAAGAAAGAAACTTACACAGGGATGGCATGAAATGACAGATGCTATCCGAAAAGTTGGGGTGCCGGCTTTGTTCCCGAGAGCTTCTCCTACGAATACTGGTCTGCATCAACATGCTACCCTTTAGTTCTCCTTGGATTGTCAGTCAAAGTGATATTCCTGTCACTGTTTCAAACATATTTTGTGAAATATGTTTATGAAGAGTGGTTGTGTCTGCTTGTGACTATTCTCTAGTTTGGGGCAGGTCCACAAGAGCTACTATCTCTCCAAGATGCCTGCTTCCATAAGGGATAGGAAGGTCATCAAGCCTCTTTCATATTTTGGGTTCAGTGAAATAAAACAACAGGCCGATGAAATGGAGCTCAACAATTTGTTGACTTTTGCTGATGCACATGGAGAGGTAGAAATGCCCAGCTCTAAAGTGCTTATTGAAACTCAGGGATAGACGACTTTTCTATCTATGCTAACAATGACATGTTGCCTAAACCCTAAGCCCTTCAAGTGGACTTCTGTGTTTCCTCTTTTGACTCACTCTTTGTTTCTTTCTACATGGCAAAAGATGACATTGAGGAAGTAAGTGACATATTGCATTATGCAGGCTAGATCACAACTTGCACTGGTTGGAGACACAGTGCTCAACCTTGCTACCTCCCTCCATCTCATCCGTCAGCACCCATTTCTGTCTACTGTAAGCAACATCTTAACACCTCACCCAATAAAATGTAAGCCTTATGACAAAAACCAGAGCTGCAGAAAATGTTTCCACCTTTGCAAAGTAGGACAAAAGATATGTACAGAATTGAATGTGTGCAACTCATTAGCTGATAAGAAGTGCTGATATAGAGCTTTGGTTTGCAGGGCATAATTACAGAAAGGAGATCTCAATTGGTAAACTTTGGTCTTGCCCCATCTTGTGCCTATAATCCTTATGTCATTTCCATTCTCCTTGTATGCATCTTTGCTGTCTTTTGCTCTGGCAAACATATCCTTCTCTGTTTAGGGCCGTGTTAGAGGTTTAAGGTTTGGGGCTTGTGTTAGAGCAATGGGGAAGACTTGAATGCATAAACATATAGTGGGAAGATGGGTGGTTGATGTTTTGACTAAAGAATGGTGAAGTATTGCAGGTTTGCAACCACAATCTAGCTCAGGTCTGGTCCTCATTATTGGGTCTTGGAGAGATGGTGTTGTGTGAGCCTGTGCTGTGGACATCTCCAAAATTGACGTCGAATTCATTCAAAGATCAGGTGTGTGTGGGAGACTGGTTTTCAAGTTTCAAGCACTCCCAGCTCCTTGCAAAAGAAATTCTCCTGGCACTGAAATTGTAAAACAAACTTTTCAACCCCTATATTACTATTACTACTACTGACAGGCAGTCATGGTTGGTTTCAGACTAAAGCTTTTGCAGATACACTTGAAGCGTACATAGGTGGCATATATATTGAGAAGGTAATGGATGAAGATTTTCTCTCTCATTTCTCTGAACTTTCTATTTCAGAACTCTAGTTGGAAGCAGAGCTCACTGGAATTTATTTGTGTGCCACAGGGTCCAGATAGTGCAATGTGGTGTGTGGAATCCAGGCTACTTCCGCTCCTGCTTTTGGCTGATCCCATTAGAAACCCAGTGGCTGCTTTGAAAGAGCAAAGTGAACTGGCCTTCCAAGTCAAACCAGAATACAAGTGAGGGACCCCATTTTAGTTTCTTTGCTCTCTCAGACTCTCTTTATTTCTGCAACCCTAAACCAATCAAGGTTCATTCTCCTATAAGACTTGCAAAGTTCAGTTGGCAATCCCTCTCAGTTGCAATCCAATAGAACTTGTCTGTTGCAAGACACCTTGCTTTCTTTATGAAGCCCTTGCAGTTATTGTGATGGAGCTATAGTACTAAGTTCCTGGATTTATTGGCAGATTGATAGGAATCGACAACAAACATACTGCACTTGAAGCTTACAGGATAAGAGTTTATGTGAAGGGCATTCGCATGGCAACGGGTATTGGGAAGTCACAGAAACTGGCGAAGCGTGATGCTGCTGAGAAGGCTCTCACAAAGTGGATAGACCTTTTTGGAGCAGCATGAGGAGGGCTCAATTTGTCAGAATCTGTGGATCTCTTCCCTTTTTTAGTGTTAACACCAGTGCATACATGTCTGATGCTTCACAATATCTCAACCTGCGCTTCAGCATATGGAAACATACAACTAGGATGTGATCAGAATCCTGGTCTGCTTTTCCAAACTTAAAAAATCATTTGCTTCTTGTTCATCAACTGTAGTTGGAAATTAATACATTTTCCATATCAAAGTTGATTGATCTGGAACCTCAAATATCATAATTGGCTGTCAAAGAACTAATACACACATTGGGTGGAGGTAAAGCTCCACCAACTGAAGTTGGAGGCACCACATTCTGAGGTTGTATGTCCAACAGCTGAATGTCTCTCCATATTCTCTCACAAATTTTTGAGCAACATGGGCCTAACTGAATTTGAGTGCGCTCTTGGGTGATGTGCTTCAAGCTTCTGATGGGTGATGGATCATGGATATCTCTGCCTCTACTCCTGAATCCTTTCAATTTGGCAATAGTTCATGTGCAAAAATAAAGGCATCAAGATACATGTGGTACTTTGAGATTTTAGATATCCATGTACCCATCTGAGGATCGCAGAGAAAAATACCACCAATTTGAAGTTTTGCAGTTTAAAACTTCAAACTCATCCCACTGCAAAAACTTAAAATTGGTGGTGATTTCCCTTCAATCTCTTTGAATATTCTACAGGTGGCAGCGAAGGTTTGCAAGTTTTGTGGAATTCAAGAACCTACAAGATTTTTTGTCCAATTCTTGGTTGAATATTTTCACAGATTATGTAGGCTCATCTGTATGTACTCTTAGTGGGGGAGCTGAGTTGATGATCAGAGCTGACGCTGAAGTCAGTTGTGGGTGTGTTTTGTATAGGGGAAGGTGTTGCTAGCAGTGCCTTCCACCTTGTAACAAGGGTGGAGCCCGAGGTACAGTGTGGAAGGCATTGACGGCCTAGATACACTTACACAAACTTTTCATGCACGACAACAAGGAGGACAACAATGGTGGTCAAGATGACTCAGATTAGCTTATGGGAAATTCCTCACCTAAAACCTCTTACTTCAAGTTGGTGAGAGAATTGTGTCTTGTAAGGAGCATTGAAAATACATTATGCATGTCCATTGAGATCATTATGTATTTTTGGTTGTAAAATTTATTGTCTACCTTGAAAGAATTGTTGTCCCTTTTTCTTCAAAAAAAAAAACATCAACTGGAAAAATTCAAATTTTGGACAATGTACTCTTGTCTACTTTGAAGAAAGGATTGTTATCTTTTTCTTGAAGAAAGTTGAATTTTGGAGATTAGATTCATGTCTACTTATTTAAAGGGACAATAATTTATTCATTCTTTCAATTTTTTTGGAAAAAGGTTGAATTTTGGACATTATATACTATCATTCATTTTTAATTTTTTTTTTGAAGAAAGTTGTACTATCATTCATTTAAAATATTTTTTTGAAGAAAGTTGAACTTTGGATATTACACCTTAAGGAATTAAAAGGGTTTCTATTTTGTGCTAGAGACATAGATACCATTGACGGACAATTCTTGGATTTTTTATAACCTATGGTTGTGGAGCCCTTCAGAAACTCCAGTTCCTTCAGTTCCAAGTTTTTTCTGGACAACTTTCAAAATTAAAATAAACTCTGGTTCTGAAAATTTTCAAAGAATAATGGACTTATCCTTTAAAGTCACGCGCCTAATTTCTCAATAATAATAGAACATCAAACGCGTAACTGGGAATGAAAATTTTACACAACGAAATAACTGGGACCCGAACTAGTTTTTCCACCAAACTAATTTTGGTGATAAACTGAGTTTCATGGTGTCCTTCCTTTTTCTTGAGCGCCTCCCCTGCTGCTACACATATATATATTTTGCTCCTAACTATACAACTACTATAATTACCTACTTTCGAACTTTGTGCATTAAATGATAAGTTTCAACATTTCGTACTGAGATTCAATAAAATTTCCTTGCTTTGTGGATACAACTCAAAGAGGGGATAGGGGGGTGAAAGGCAGGGTGAAGACAGGGTGACTTTACGGATAACTCTATTGTATCAGTTTTATGTAAGAACTGGCAAAGAATTGGAGGTCGAAGAAATTGGGAGAACCTCCAATTTTGGTCCAACAAATTTTTAGAAATTTGATGGACTAATTCTCAATCTGGTTCTTCACATTTCTAGACTCTCAATTCTCAGGTCTTCCCCAAAAAATAAAAATAAAAATTCTTAAGTAGGTCCAAACTCCAAACGGGATACAATTCTACTTACCTATGAATAATAAAAAATTGAATATTTTTTGGTTACTAACACGATACAACCAATAAAGGTCACCACATGTCTCAAATATATGCCTAAACAAAACCCTCACCCAAAAACTAAAAATAAAAATAAAAATTGCATATTTGAAACCTTCAAATTTATTATTGAAAAATTTCAGTCTTGAAACATTTTCACAAATTAACATGATGTCTAACCTCACACAGAAAACAACAAAAAAAAAAAACCAAACAAACAAAGATTTGGAGTTTGGAGGTGGGATCTAGTTGTAGCGGAAGGCGAGTTTGGGGGTCCTATATAACGAGCCCAAAAAGAGGAGACTACAATAGGTATATCTATTTTGGGATTGTTCAAAGCTTGTATGAATTTTTTCTAATTTTTCTTGTGATGGGCCAATCAAGGATAAAATTGAAATTTGGAGGTTCCACACCCCCCCCACACTAATTTTTAAAATAAAAGCTTTAAAAAAAACAAAAAAAAAATTTAAACAAAAAAACCTGAAAGAAAAAGATACATAGTGAAGCACCGACTTCACATCTAAGCTCTCGAGAGTCAAAATCCGACGGTCTAGAACACGGCACGTATATCTAGGGTGGCAAGCAAGGCTGTAGGCAGTATACCGCCCGTCCCCGACCCCCCC
>Ga0209611_10015179_pt1 | contig 10099 bp, 10 predicted proteins | sample S1TSphgellanicum_3_FD_187693 | JGI IMG/M metagenome (GOLD analysis project Ga0209611, IMG submission 187693) | Host-associated microbial communities from peat moss isolated from Minnesota, USA - S1T2_Fc - Sphagnum magellanicum MG (SPAdes) (version 2) | ecosystem: Host-associated > Plants > Peat... | reverse complement strand
GAACAACCTCCTTCTCCAGCACGAGGCCGACCGCCTCCACATCACCGTCACGCCGCAGGAAATCGCCGCGTGGATCCGCAAGCAGCCGGTTTTCCAGAAGAAAGACGGCTCCTTCGACCTCGACAAATACAACACGCAGATGAAAGTCTGGCAGCAGGTCCTGCGCATCCAGCCCGACGCCGGCACCGACCCGGTCGAGGCCACGCGCGCCATCGTCGAGAACATCGTGCGCGATATGCTCCGCACCAGCGCCGTGCGCGAGGCCCTCTTCAGCTCCGCCCGCAACTCCGCGCAGGACGTCTCCTCGGAATACGCCAAGATCTACGGCCCCACCACCATCAGCTACGTCACCTTCGACCCGAAGTCGCTCGCGTCCCAGCTCCACATCACGCCCGCCGACATCGAGGCGCAGTACAAGAACAACCCCACCAATCCCGCCTACCGCACCGACGAGAAGCGCAAGGTCGACTACGTCCTCTTCCTGCTTCCGCCCGACCAGCAGAAGCTCCCCGACGACCAGAAGCAGGCCGCCAAGGACGCCCTTGGCCAGAAGGCGCTCGACTTCGTCCTCGCCTTCCAGCCCAACCCGTCCGCCGATCCCGGCACGCCCGCGCCCAACGTCGACTTCATGACCGAGGCAAAGAAGCGCGGCCTCACCCCGGCCACCACCGATTTCTTCACCGAGGCTCAGCCGCCCGGCGGCGGCGTCCCGCCCAGCTCCGCCTTCAACCAGGGCGCCTTCGCGCTCTCCAAGGACGCGCCGGTCAGCAAGGTCATCGAGCTGGACAACGGCGTCGCCGTGCTGCACCTCGTCGAAATCCAGCCCAGCCAGTTGCGCCCGCTCGCCGAAGTGAAGGACGCGATCCAAAAGGAACTCCTCGCGCAAAACTCCAGGCAAGCCGCGCAGGTCAACGCCAACCTCATGGCGAAACTGCTTCAGGATAAGATCGCCCAGGGCGGCACCACCTTCGCTGCCGCCGCCGCCGCGCTGCATCTGCCGGTGACCACCGTGCCCGCCTTCATACCGGAGAACACCAAGAGGGATCCCAAGCTCGGCATGCTCGCCTACCACGCCGTGCAGTTGAAGGACAACGAAGTCTCCCCCGCCTTCGCGCTTTCCGATGACGGCACGCTCGCCGTGCTCCACGTCGACAGCCGCGCCGCCGCCGATCCCGCCGGCCTCGCCGCCTTTGACAAGGAATTCCGCGCCGAGCAGGACGCGCACCTCCGCCAGATCGCCAACGCCGACTGGATCGCCTGGAAAGACCGCCAGCCCGGCACCCACAAGCCACCGAATCTCGAAGCCTACGGTGGCGTGGAGTAGTCCGTCAGCCTGCGGCGCGCATTACCGGTGGCCCGGACAACTTGTTGTCCGGGTGCGGGAGCGCACCAGCGCGGCCGCACAGGAAGCCATCGGGATTTGTACATCTATCCGTGGCTTCCTGTGGCTCCGCTTCGCTACGCCACCCGGACAACAAGTTGTCCGGGCCACCCAAATAGTGTTACCGGCTAAAACCACCCAACTCCGAAAAATAGGTCGGCCCCAAATCCGCCAGCGCCGCCTTCGCCTCCGCGTTCGGCTTGCCGTAAATGGAAAAACGGGTCGGACGGCACGACGCCATGAACCGCGCGGCGAATTTCCCGAATCCCTCCACGTGTTTGATCATCGCGGTCGAATCCGCGTAGCGCTCAAAAATATGCGCCGTCTTCTCGTCCGGGCTCAGGTGCCATTCGTAATCGAACGTCCCCGGCTCCGGTTCCGTGTTCGCAATCAGATCGCGCGCCACCGCGCGAAAATCCTCGAGTTTGCCGGGAAGGATCGCCACTTCCAAAAGCCAGGAGATTTGGTAGCTCATGAACCTAACCGTGATCCAACTCTTCGAATTCGTCGACAATTTTCGTTTTCCGATAGGCCCGATATTGACCCGTTACCGTTTCAATTGCGCCTTCTACTTCCACCTCAACCTTCAATCCAAAGCGGTGACCTCTCAAACCTACTTTCTTTAAGTCGAAATACATCTCGATATCCGATCGATTCTTACTAATACGGCTAGGCGTTAAACTGATCTGTCTTCCGTCCTCGTCAGTAACAACGGCAGACAAAAATTTCGCACCGCTAAAGTCCATGTGCTTTCGGTAGGAGGGCGTTGCTAAAACTGCTAGCTCGCCGTTTTCAACTTCGACTACCGTGCGCGGAAGGGATGAGGTCTGGCTGACAACATCGGTTTGATCAAATGTAACCGGTACATAGCAGCCACCTAGCGCCAGACAGCAAAAAGCGCTCAGGATTGCGTAGCAATTCCTGAGCGCCTTCGCGTGTCTTAGCGCTGCCATACTGGAACTGGTCGCAGTTCCAGTACAGTTTCTTACAAAATGCTCTTCGCCACCTCAAGCACGTGCTCGACCGTCAGGCCGTATTCCTTCAGCACGCGCTCGTAGGGGGCCGACGCGCCGAACTTCTCCACGCCGACGAACCGGCCGCCGAAGCCCAGGTACCGGTCCCAGCCCTGGCGGATTCCCGCCTCGACCGCGACGCGCTTCGTGACCGCGGGGGGCAGCACGCTGTCCTTGTAGGCCTGCGGCTGTTCCTCGAAAAGCTCCCAGCTCGGCAGCGAAACCACGCGCACATTCTTGCCGCCCTCGGCCACCTTCTTGCCCGCCTCGAAAGCGAGCTGCACCTCGGAACCCGTGCCGATGAAAATGATGTCCGGCGTCGCGCCGGCCTTCGATTCCCAGAGCGTATAGCCGCCCTTCAGCAGGCCCGACGCCGCCGCGACCTTCGTGCGGTCGAACACCGGCAGGTTCTGGCGCGTCAGCATGATGCAGCTCGTCTGCGTCTTGTGCTGCAGCGCGGCCAACCACGCATACGACGTCTCGTTCGCGTCGCCGGGGCGCAGGTCGATCACGCGCGGAATGGCGCGGATGGTCGCGAGATGCTCCACCGGCTCGTGCGTGGGACCGTCCTCGCCGACCGCGATGGAGTCGTGCGTAAAGACGTAAATCGTCTGCAGGCCGCTCAGCGACGCCAGGCGGATCGGCGGGCGCATGTAATCGGTGAAGACGAAGAAGGTCGAGCCGAACGGAATCAGGCCGCCGTAGTAAGCCAGGCCGGCGCAGATCGCGCCCATGCCGTGCTCGCGGATGCCGAAGTGCAGGTTCCGGCCGCCGTAGGCGCCCTTCTCGAACGAGCCGTATTCCTTGATCCACGTCTTGGTCGACGGGGCCAAGTCGGCCGAGCCGCCGATGAGGTTCGGCACCGCGCCGAAGAGCACCTTCAGCACTTCGCCGCCCGCGTTGCGCGTGGCCTGCGGCTTGTCCGCCGGGAAAACCGGCAGCAGCGCTTCCAAATTAGCGGGCAGTTTCTTCGCCAGGAAATCCTTCCACAATTGCGCCTTCTCCGGGTTCTTCGCCGCGTACTTGGCGAAGAGGTCATTCCACTCGCTCTCCAGCTTCGCCCAGCCCTTGCGCTTATCGGCGAAGAACGCCTTCACGCGCTCCGGCACGAGGAACTGTCCGTCCGTCGGCCAGCCCAGGTTCGCCTTGGTTGCGGCCACTTCCTCCGCGCCGAACGCATCCGAGTGCGCCTTGGGCGTGCCCTGCAGCTTGGGCGAGCCCTTGCCGATGATCGTCTTGCCGATGATGATGGTCGGCTTGCCCTTGGTCGAGAGCGCCTCCTTCAGCGCCGCGTCGATCTGCGACTGGTCGTTGCCGTTGATCTCGATCACGTGCCAGTGATAGCCCTTGAACCGCGAGGGCACATCGTCGCTGTAGGAGAGCTTCGTGTAGCCCTCAATGGAAACGCTGTTGTCGTCGTAGAACCACGTCAGGTTGTCGAGCCCGAGATGGCCCGCGAGCGCCGCGGCCTCATGCGAGATGCCTTCCTGCAGATCACCGTCGGAGACGATGGTGTAGACGTGATTATCGGAAATCTTGAATTCCTCCGTGTTGAACGTCGCGCTGTAAAACTTCTCGGCGATGGCCAGGCCGACCGAGTTGCCCGTGCCCTGGCCGAGCGGCCCGGTCGTGACTTCGACGCCCTCCGTCTCGTGGCTTTCCGGATGGCCCGGCGTCAGGCTGCCCCACTGGCGAAAATTCTTGAGCTGGTCCAGCGTCATCTTCTCGAAGCCGGTCAGGTGCAGCAGCGAATAGATCAGCATCGAGCCGTGACCCGCCGAAAGCACGAAGCGGTCGCGATTGGGCCAGTGCGGGTTCGCCGGATTGAAGCGCAGATACTTCGTCCAAAGCACAAACGCGAAATCGGCGCAGCCCATGGGCAGGCCGCAGTGGCCGCTCTTGGCCTTTTCCACCGCGTCAACGGTCAGCGTTTGGATCGTCTTGGGGACGAGGGATTCAATCGGTTCAGTGGCGAAGATGGCGGGTTCCTGGCTCATAAGTTTGGAGAAGCTAGCCCGCCGCATCGCGCCTGTCTAGACGCGCGGCAAAGTAAAATCCAAGGCCAGCGCCTTAACCTTCTTTCCACGCAAAAATGGGAAAAACCACGCCAACAGTCACACACCCATAGTCGGCACTTTTTCCCGGCGGGCGGCGGTGAGAAGATTTCCGTCTTCGGTGGCGAGGATGAGTTTTTGTTCCTTGGCGGCGCGGAGATATTCGGCGTCGTAGGCGGTCAGTTGATATTTTTCGGCAAAGTGGCGCAGGACCCGAAGGTCGGGCAGGGTCGGGGCGGCAAGCAAGGTGATGGGAAGCCGCTCGATCTGTTCCAGCGCGGCATCGCGATGCTTGCGGTCGATTCGCCTGCGCCGTTCCGCGTTAAACAAGACGTTGGTGATTTCGAGCAACCATAAGCTGGGCGCGAATACGGGCACGCCCTTCTGCATTTCGGCAAGCACCTGTTGGGCGGTGTCCGATTGCTCATCACGGAGCAGCCAGCTTGCCGCGACGGAGGCATCCACCAGGATTCCCTTCATCGGCGTCCGAGGTTCTTGAGCTCCCTAATCTCCGCCGTGGAAAATTTCTTTAAGGATTTGCCGAATTTCTCCCGAAAACGAACAATGACCTCCTGGGGCCCCTCGTGTTTTGCGGATGCGAGAGGCGAAAGGGAGGCGATGGGTTTACCTCGTTTGGTGATGAGAAACGATTCACCCCTCCCGACCTTTTCCAGTAGATCGGAAAGGTGGGTTTTGGCCTGGAAGGCTCCGATTACTTTCATCCAACTAGTTTATCACAAACTAAGCTGGTTGGTGAAGAGATTTCCAGGTTCACCACGGAATCTGCCCGTTCTCCTCAAGGTAATGATCGGTGAGCGTGGCGGGCATGTCGGTGATGATGCGGATGATGTTCTGCGCGCCGTGCTCGACGGAGAGCGGCGCGGAATCGGTGCCCATTTCGGTTTTCACCCAGCCGGGTGAGGCGGCGTTGACGCTGATGCCGCGCGGCTTGAGCGCCTGCGCGAGCTTGCGCGTGGCGGCGTTGAGCGCGGCCTTGGAGATGCCGTAGCTGGCCCAGCCGTCGGTCATGTTCTGCACCGAGCCGAGCTGGCTGCTGACGTTGATGACGCGCGCGGGCTTGCCGGCTTCCAGCAGCGGCAGCAGCGCGAGCGTAAGGACGACGGGACCGACCGTGTTGATGTTGAGTGTCTCGCGCAGATCGGCCGCGTTGGTGTTGAGGACCGAGCCCTGCCAGTCGTTGAGGATCGCGGCGTTGTTGATCAGGACATGGAGCGCCTTGACGCGCTGCTTCAGTTCGCGCGCCGCCCGCTGGATGCTGGCGTCGTCGCCCGTGTCGAGGAGGAGGAAGTCGACCTTGAGGCCCTCGGCGGCGAGCGTTTGCACGGCCTTCTCGCCGCGCTCGGCGGAACGCGCGCTGAGGATGACGTGATGACCGGCCTTCGCGAGTTGCCGGCAGATTTCGAAGCCGATGCCTTTGTTGCCGCCCGTGACGAGGATATTCATAGAGTGAAGATTAAATCTCTCTTGATAAATTGCAAAATATCCGGGCAAGGCGAACCAGGCGAATCAACCGTATGAGAGTAGCTTTTCGAATAGGGCTCTTGGAAAAAATAAGCGTGCGTGGCGTGTCAGGCGTGTGAAGCGTATGAAGCGTATGAAGCGTATGAGTCGTGTCAGCCGTGTGAGCCGTGGGATTTTCAGTTGGCGGAGATTTTGAAGTCTTAATTCGGTTTGTCAGGTTAGTGGTTGGGGGGACATTATCGCACAGTCCCGAAAAAGGCGGTAGCTCTGCAGAGACTGGTGAGCCTTTTTCACTTAAAAAATTTTAACGAAGGACCGGGGCTGGGCTTCTCGACATCTTATCTGGCCTCGATAGCCTGAAGGTTGCGATGAATTCCGAACCGGCCTCGGCAGTTGAGCGGGTGATCGCGCCGCCCTCCGCCCCCGGCGTGCTCGTGGAGGACGCGGGCCAGGCCGCGCAGAACCTCTGGTGGGACGACCGCGACGGCTCGCTCTGGTGGACCGACGTTGACGGCGGCGCGGTCTACCGGCTCAACACGAAGACCCGCATCCAGAGCGCCGTGTACCAGGGCGCGCCGGTCGGGGCGATCCTGCCGCAGGAGGACAACACCTGGCTGCTCTTCCGCGACAAGGACGTGGCCGTGCTCGACTTCGACCGCCACGCACCGCTGCGCTCGCTGCTGGAGAACGTCCGCTTCGACGGCGATCGCTTCAACGAGGCGATCGCGGACTCGACCGGGCGCGTCTTCGTCGGCACCGTCCGGCACGGCCGGCCGAACGGCGCGGGCATCTACCGGCTCGAGACCTCCGGCACGCTGGCGAAGGTGCTCGGCGGCACGGGCTGCTCCAGCGGCATGGCCTGGAGCGCCAATGGCGAGACGCTCTACTGGACCTGCGGCACGACGCGGACGATCTGCCGCTGCCGTTACGACTCGCGGCGCGGCGCGCTGACCAACCGCCAGGTTTTCCACGAGTGCCTGCCGGACGAAGGGATGCCCGCGGGCCTGGCCATCGACGCCGAGGGCACGCTCTGGTCCGCGCGGCGCGACGCGGGCGTGATCCTGAAGATCGGCGAGAACCGGCGGCTGATGGGGCAGGTGACGCTGCCCGCGAAGCACGTGACGTCGCTGGCCTTCGGCGGCGAGGACCATCGCACGGTCTTCGTCAGCGCGATCACGGAGGAGGGACGCTCGAAAATCTTCACGCTCCAGTCGCCAGTGGCGGGCGCGAAGCTCTTCCGCTCGCGCGTGGCGCGGCGCTAGACCGCCCTAGGTGGAAGCGGGAGTGACCTGCGCGGCTTCTTTTACCGGCTGATGCAGGAGCGAGTGGACGATGGTCATGGCGGCGTGCGGGCGGCCGAAGGCGAGCGCGTTCCGGCGCATGGTGGCGAGGCGGTCCGGATCGCTAAAGAGGCCGTCGATCTTGTAGGGCAGCGTGGTGAATTCGTTGCACTTGATGGCGATGCCTTTTTCGAGGAGGTGATCGCTGTTGCGGTCCTCCTGGCCGGGGATGGGCGAGACGATGACCATGGGCAGGCCCGAGGCGAGGCACTCCGCCGTGGTCAGGCCGCCCGGCTTGCCGATGAAGAGGTCGGACATCTGCATCCAGCGATGCATTTCATTGGTGTAGCCGAGCACGCGGACGCTGAGGCCGGAATTGGCTGCCTCGACCGCCTTGGCCTTTTGCTCCATGTCGGCCTGCATCCCGGTGTTCTTGCCGCAAACAATGATGGCCTGCGCGGGTTGCCTGAGCCGCGCGAGACTCTCGAGCACGCCGGCCGCGGGACTAACGCCGAGCGCGCCGCCGGAGATAAGAAAGAGCGGACGGTCCGGATCGAACCCGGCCTGCTGGCGCAGCTCGGGGCGATTCTCCGCGGCGGAAAAAAGCGGGTCGATCGGGATGCCGCTGACGGTGATGTTGTCGGCGGGCAGGCCGAGCACCTGGAGATGGATTTTGCTTTCCTCCAGCGCGACGAAGTAGCGGTGAAAGGTCTTGCAGAGCCACATGGCGTGCACGTCGAAGTCGGTCACGACGATGGAGAGCCGCGCGTCGAGCCGGCCCTTGTTAATGAGGTAGGAGATGATTTCCGCGGGCAGGAAGTGGGTGCAGACGGTGATGTCGGGCTTGTAGCGCTGGATGAAGCGCTCGAGCGGACCGGTGTTGAGCCGGTCGAGCATGAGCCGCATCCGGTCGGTTTTCCACGGCTCGTCCATCGTGTCGTAGACGATGCCGAGGATGGTCGGCGCTTTCTGCACAAGCTGGATGTAGAGCTTCGAATAAAAGTCGCGGAAGAGCCGGTTGGTGAAACGGAGCGCATCGACGTTGCGCACTTCGCCAACGCCGGGTTGCTGGCGGAAGACTTTTTCGAGAGCCTCGGCCGCGCGCACGTGGCCCGTGCCGGCGCTGGCGGAAAGAATCAGGACGCGCTTTCCCTCGCCAGGCTGCGCGGGCACTTTCAGGACGCTGGCCGGCTGGCGGCTGCGCAGGAAGCGTTTGCCGAACCCCGCCATGCTGCGCGTGAAGGAATTCCTGGCGCCGTTTTCGGCCTTGGCGTTATCCACGGGAGCAATCTAGAAGAATTTCCGGTGACGGGAAGACAACTTTTAGGTGCGCGAAGTGAACTTAATTCGGCTGGCGCTTGAGCCCACCGATGAAGAGGCAATGGACGCCGCCGAACTGCAGGCTGTCCTGCACGCCGAGCCAGCGTTCCTTGATCGGCTGCCCCGCGACATAGGTGCCGTTGGTCGAGCCAAGGTCGGTGAGAAACACGCCGTTGCGCGAGTACTCGAGGCTGGCGTGGCGCTGCGAAATGGTGGGGTCGTTGATGACGATGTCGTTGGCGGTCGAGCGGCCCAAATAGGCGAGGCCGGGGCGGATGGGGAAGGTCTTGATCTCGGTGCCGAGGGTGATGCGCAGGTAGGGATTGGTCGGCGCGAGCTTGATCGGCTGGGTGACGTCGTTCTTGGGATTGTTGTCCTCCTCGTCGCGAACGCGCGCGGCCTCGCAGAGGACTTCCATGTAGGCCTTCTCGATGGTGCGGCGCTGGGCTTTCTCGCCGACGAGGAACTCGGTCTGCGGGTCGGCCAGGTTGATGAGCGCGACGGCGGCCTCCATGCCGGAGCGAAGGCCGAACTGCGCATCGACGATCTCGCCGTCGATCAAGTTGATGCGCGCCGGTGGCGGCACGTTCGTGATATAGATTTCACCCGTCTTCCGGCCGAGCCCGAAAGCTTGAATCTGCTCCGCGATGCTGAGCAGGTTCCCCAGTTTGACGGTGTCCCTGCGCAAATCGGGAGTCATTTTCCAAATTTACTTCATGACTACGGACAGGTCTAGTTTTTCCACATTGCGACGAAGATATCCTTGTTCGAATTAGGCAAAATTTTACAGGGTCGATTCTTGCCGGTGATGCCCAACTCATCCATAACGAGAGGATGTCGGGCAAGCTTTACGTCGTTGCCACGCCCATTGGCAATCTCGAGGACGTGCCGCCTCGGGCGCTGCGCGTCCTGCGCGAGGTGGACCTGATCGCCGCCGAGGACACGCGGCATACGGGGCATTTGCTGGCGCGGTTTGAAATCCGCAAGCCGCTGGTGAGCTATCACCAGTTCAGCGAGGCGAAGCGCACGGCGGAGTTCCTCGAGAAGTTTGCCCAGGGGCAATCGATCGCGCTGGTCTCCGATGCCGGCATGCCGGGCGTGAGTGATCCGGGCGAGCGGCTGATCCGCGCGGCGGTCGAGGCCGGCGTGCCGCTGGAAGTGGTGCCCGGACCAAGCGCGCCGCTGGTGGCGCTGGCTGGCTCGGGATTTCCCATGGTGCCGTTTTATTTCGGTGGCTTCCTGCCGGTGAAGAGCGGCCAGCGGCGCAAGATGCTCGCCGCCGCCGCCGCGCGGGAGTGCACCAGCATCTACTTTGAATCACCCTACCGCGTCGTCCGGATGCTGGAGGACGCCGTGGCGGAAATTCCCAACGCGCGGCTTTGCCTCGCCCGCGAACTGACGAAGAAGTTCGAGGAGTACCGGCGAGGATCACCGGCGGAATTGCTCGCGCATTTTCAGGCGCACGAACCGCGCGGGGAGTTTTGTCTGGTGATCGCGCCGGCGGATTAATGCATTCCCGGGATCGCCAGCAGGATGCAGGTGAGGGCGATGTTGCCGAGGGAGATGGGC
>Ga0209611_10015178_pt1 | contig 10100 bp, 5 predicted proteins | sample S1TSphgellanicum_3_FD_187693 | JGI IMG/M metagenome (GOLD analysis project Ga0209611, IMG submission 187693) | Host-associated microbial communities from peat moss isolated from Minnesota, USA - S1T2_Fc - Sphagnum magellanicum MG (SPAdes) (version 2) | ecosystem: Host-associated > Plants > Peat... | reverse complement strand
TTTGGACTAACATATTTATAATCAATTTCCCTGAATTTTTTTCAACATATTGCACTAAATGAACTTGAGTTTTCTTATGTGTTATTTACATAAATAGGTAGGTTATAGGTAGGTTGGCCTAAGTAGATAGGAAGTATTTATTATGTAAATGTACACCAATAATTTAATAAATGTTTTAAAAAACTTTATTTGATACCAATTTTCCATTTGAAAAAATTCAAAACCATCTTATTTTTTTCATATGATTAAAAAACACATAGCCTAAGTTAATTTTCAATGGAAGAACATTTTTCAATCTAAGAAAATCATAATCATCAACATTATCATACCATAATGTATTAATGAACATTTAAAAATTATCTGATTTAAATTCCATGGCCTTAAAAGAATTGAAAACTTTTATGGGAAAAATTATTCTTTATGGTCTCTTTTATGTGTTCATGAAAAATTTATCATTAAATGTAGAACTTCTTAGTCCTTTTGTTGGAATTGAAGAGATATGATAAGGCTTTACAAACCAAAATAATATTTTGTTGGAATATTATATCATTCATATGTGCATTGATTTCACAACATAATGTTAGATTAGAACATAAACCATCATTTATTACAAAATTTCAATGAAAATTATTTTCCAAATTTCCACAATGATGCATAAAACTTGGATAGGTATTTAAAACTATCAAACTAGAACAATTTTTTGTGTACTCTATAGCATGCATTCACTTGTTATTGTAATTCAAGGTATCATGTTTTTGTCTTACTTTCATTATGTTTTTTAATGTCAAAATGAATTTTCATGATGTGCCATTTTTGTTCACCTTAATATGTTTTCATTTTATTATATAATTATATGTTTAAAAAGTCTCTTGTAAAATGTGTCACATTTCAATAAATATCTTCAAAAATAAAAGTAGGGTGAAAGCACACTACACACTCCCCTTTTAGGCATCACATTTCTAATTTTTCCTACATCTCTTTGAAACTTAAATATAAAATGTTGACATTTTTATTGAAATATAAAAAAAGGGGATCACATATGTAATGTTTATAGAGTTGGCATTTTCAAAATGCAAAAAAACACATTAAAATCTTAAATATTTAATGAGTAAAATGAACTTTTGAATCTTAGCCTTACAAAACTCATGGATATGGATTTTCTTTCACAATGTGTTAGTTTTATGTGTTTAAAACTTTGGGATATTGGATGAATTATGTTTAAACAACTAAAGATCCATTGAATGAATTGAATGTGATTTTAATTTTTTATGTTATGGACTTTTAAAAATCCCAAAAATTATAACTATTTTAAAAACATTTTTAAGCATTTAAAAATAAATTTTTTTAGATGTATTATAGTTTCATGACTTGACATTGGAAATGGAAAAAAATGATATTTTCAATATAATCTAAATATTCATATTTTAAACCAATTATCAACTACACTAGAAAAGGACTTTGAAAAGGGACTTTAATCCATTGAGATTTATCCACCCTAGTGTGCTTTCACCCAATAGTTATATTGTAAGAAAACAACCATTATTGTGTAATGAATTTTTTTGAGCATTTTATATTCATTAAATTCATTCTAAATCATATCATATGTTTATATATTATATTAGCAACATATTTGTGTGAAACAATTGACCACTTTCCACATTGAAATTAAAATTTGACCAAAAAATGTGAAACACAAATCATATTGACACTTGGAGTGCCTCCTATTAGCTAATTTATTTTGGCCATCCTTGTTGACTTTTATTTCTAGATAGTGCCTCCAATGTCACAACTCATCACTACCACAAACCATTACATTTCCTTCACCCCTAACCATATGGAATGATTAATGATCCACGACCAAATCTCATCACTAAAAGATCAAAAATATATATTTTTTTCATTCTTCATACAAATTCCATATGTATGATCATGTAATAGACTTTTGCCATGTCAATTTGCTGCTAGAAGGGTTTGTGCGGTCTTTAATACTATTAGAGAAAAATGTGTTATGATTTATAATTGTTCCAAATTCATGTTAAAATTTTACAATTTTCATACATTCTTTTGCATAGACCACATGCAAAATAACTACAACCTTGAATAATATTAGTTCATTAAGACAAATGTTGAAAAAAATTCAAAGGCACCAATTTAAAACAATTTCATTCGCCACACTTTTTTTTTCACACCTAGAATAAGGCTAGGAAATGGTTTTCCTAACATTTATTTTTTTTGAACACAACTTAATAGACCCAACCGACAAACTATTGGCAACACCTTCAAGTTGGGCTTAATGGCATCACACACTACATGGATTTCATCTACTCACCAATGCATTTGAATTCAAAACCTTTGTGGCACCAAATAAAGATCATATCCCTAAGCCTTCACACCTAGGATGGCCATTATGTAACAGTTAAAAGTTAATTAACTAAAATAAATCATCAAAAAATCTCATCAACCATATAGCCTTTATTTCACACTAGGCACAAACTTATTACATAAACCTTCTACATTTGTGCATGTTTTATACATTACTACTATTATTTTAAAAGCCAAAACAAAATCGAAAACAAATTAAGGCATCAATTTGAAAAATCTCATTGGCCAAAAATTTTGTTCTTCCCACAAACACAAACATGAGTAGAGTAGGAGGTTATTACAACATTTAAGTGCCCTCAAAAGAACTTTTCAAGACAATTCAAGGCTTGCATTCTCACAATTTCATTGGTCACATAGGCTATTTTTCTCAACACATAGGAACAAGCCTATTACACAAACTCTGTATATTTGTGTACACCATATTACAAGAGAAGCTTCAACATGTGTTTGTTGAATAATTAATTCACTTTGAAGATTCCATCTTGTTGAAATAAAAGTATTATTATATTATATTCTAAAAAAATTTATATTTACCTTCATAAATGTTTTTCTTTGAAACTTTTTTGTTGCAAAATTTCAACATTTCAAGTATTTACAAATAATATACATTGGAAATTCTAGAATTATTTCTACAATTTGGTTTTCACATTTGGAAGTTAATTGCAATTTCAAAAATGATTCAATTGAGTTTTTTGCAAAGTCATGTCCTTGAAGAAGTTTGTCTTAGAATTTTTAAAAAAAATTTATGCTGTATCTCTTTTAGATTTTTTCAATTTTGAATTTGTATAAGGTCATATCCATTAGAACCTTGAAAAAGTTTTTGTTACAAGGTGGAAGCATCTTAATATCTCAATATTTTGATATTTTTATGAATTAAATATTCAAAAATGAAGGAACAATCAAAAGTATTCTTAATCAAGAAATATGAAAAAAATCTATCCACCTAATCATAAAAGTATTCAATGCAAGATTATTGACCTTGAATTCATATTTAAGATGTGAAGTCATGTGTATTGTTGGAACTTCTTCAAATACTTTCTCTTATTGAATTTGCTTAATAAGAAGTTGAATTATATCAATTTATTCATACATGACATTCCCTTCTCAACAAACATTCACAAATTTAACCTTGGATTAGGATCTCTAATAAACAATTTATTAAACTTGGGTAATGCAAGAATCATTTAACTTTTTATTTCCTAAAATGATTTTTTCAAAGTCATGCATCATTGATACCCCTTTTCATCTATACTCATGAAAGTTCATGATTGTCCATTTTTCACCCATAATTTGAATTTTTATTGGAATTTTGTAGATATATGAAAACTTTGATAGTTGTATGATTTCATGAAACATGAAAAATGTTTTGTATATATGAAGTGGAATGATCATGAATGATTCCATTTTTTCAAACATATGGTTTTATATTTGAAATTTTGTAAGCCTATGTTGTTTCATAAAAACCAAATTACATTCATATATGTGTTCCCATATATTTAAAATACAACGTATTAGTTTTCGACATAATTTTGTGATTACAACAAAAATTTGAAATAAGCCTTGCATTTTTCCTTGATTTTCAAGAATTTAGAATGATCATGGGGAAAACAAATAAAAATGAAAGTATGACATGCAAATATTACAAATTTACAATATATAAGGAAAAATTCTTTCAAAATGTCCTACCTTATTGGTTCTTATACCAAATACCAATATTGACAAGTTCTAAACATCTTAATGAAATTACAACCCATTCAAATTTGGAAAAGAAAACCATTTGGGTCCAATCACTCAAATAGGAGCCACATTTGCACTTTCTCACTACTTTTTTCAAAAATATTCTTAATTTTTTCTGAATACTAATATATTGAAAATAACATTGTATGAAAAAATTATATATATTTTAAATAATTTAAAATACACAAATATAAACAATGGTTACGTTTATTAATGGTACATGTTAGTGCAATTACACCCATTTTATTCTTTCATTTCCAATAGCAAGGCATTTTCTTTTAATAACATTTATTGCAATAAATTTCTTTAAAACATTTCATTGCAAATTACGTAAATTTCATTATATATTAATAAATTGTTAGATGACAAAATGTAGTCGGCTTGTTTAAGAATCGAATTGGAGATCTCTACCAGGATTTAACTCTTGCACCTATGCTATTGTAAAATTGGGAAAATAACATATACCTTACCCTAAGGTCAGTTTTGTCATTAAATCATCTTCAAAATAGTGAAATGAAAATTTGTGAAAATATGAAGTTGACATGTTGAAAATCATTCTAATTATCATAGACTACACTCTGAATAATTTCACTACTCATATCACAATATTATAGTAGATGATGAAAATAATAATAATTTCAAAATTTAAAAATGAACTCATTTTTTGAAAATAAATAATTATTCATTTTTGTCATTGTGGTAACTGACCCTAGGCCACAGTATATACAAATTGACCAATCTCAATAATTTTATTTTTGTCTCATGTTTTCTTGTGCCCATTACAAAATGAATGCAAACAAACTCCTCATTTTCATTTGATCCATTCAGTTTTAGATTTTTGTTCAAAATATTGAAAAAGAAAAACCAACAATTCAAATATTGCTACCATGATGCACCCTTTATAAAGAAGGCTCCACTCCACATATTGGGGGCATCTTGGTGCCTCCTCTTCTTATCCCTTTTTTATATTGAAAATTTTAATCTAATTGTTTACACCAAGATGGCGTCTTATGTGTAAAAGTAGTTCAAGGTATTTCTCTTTGTATTTAAAAGCAAATCCCTAGAAGATGCTTTTGCAACAAAAGAAACCATTTGCTTTTCACATTGTGGCAACAAATTAATGCTTTTGGAGAATTTCATTTCTTAAGTGCCCTATACCCTCAACTTGGGGGAGATCTTGGGAGCAAGACCTTGAGACCTTGGGACCTTTACATGAGGTTCCACAACTTGGGGTTCCTATTATGGTTCCTCCTCCCATTTCCCATATTTTTAAGTTAAAGCGATTCCATCTAGTAGGTAATTGTTCATAGTTTGTACCATTGTGATACATTGGTTCTCTCCTTTTTAAAGAAGGAAAGGGTCAGGTATATGGACCTTGAGTCATTTCCACAAGTTTACAAGTAAGGCTCTAGTATATGGACCTTGAGTGACAATTCTCACAAAAAAATCGAAATGGGTCAAAGTATCAGAAATTTCTGTTCTTTGCCGATCCTTTCATGAAACTTGCCGGTTCTTTGAATTTCTTTTAAAGCCCAGAACTAGTGATTCTTTTGGTGGCGAATTTTTGCCATTTTGCTGAAAGATATTTTGAATAAAGAATTTTTTTAATTGAAAAAACGTTGCCACGATCGCCTACAATATGGAATTTAAATATTTTAATTTTATTGTTTGAGTATTTCCAAATTTGGTGAAATATACTTATAGACGATTGCCACTTGAGCAACATCACAAATGTGAATTAAAAAACACTGGCCCATAACCTGGGGTTCTTTGAGTTTGGAATGTTTCAAATACCCGGAACTGGAGGTTATAGCAAAATCAAAGAACCACCCAACACTTGTTTAGTTCATATTACTGGGTAAGAACAAGAACCTCTAATGGGTGGGTTAGGGTTCAAGCACCAGTTGGGGCCTGAAGTGTTTTTATTATTGGCAATTTTTTTGCCGAACTTTGACCTGGAAAATATGATTCTAATCTATATGAAACAATGTTTTTATTGGGGGAAAATTCTTGCCAAATTTTGAAAAAGAAGAAAAATTTGCAATATTCCAGTTTTTTCTGAATTTTTTTACATTTGCCAAGTTTTGAAAAAACAAAAAACATTTCCCAGCAGATTCAGACTCTGATTTTAGCTTGGTAGCATTTTTTAACTAGTTTTTTTTTACTATGTTGACAGATTCTAAAAACCTATTTCCATTTAATGCTATATTCCTCCCGGGATGCTAGCCAATGACACAACATGAGAAAATTGAAAACAAAAATAAATCACTGATACAAAGGATTATAACCTTAAAAATTGACCCAAAATGATCAGATTTCAAACAATAAAAATTTGAAATTTCTAATCTCAAGATTTCTATGATGAGTTCCTGGTAGGTAGGCAAGAACATAGAATGATTTTTTTTTAATACTAAAAACCTTTCATATCTGGTATACATGTAGCCAAATTTCGCTAAATTATTTTGTGGATGATCATCACTTTGGCTACATCACAGAATCCTTTTTTAAAAAGCAGTGGGGTCACTCATGGGGCCTAATTGTCCTAAACATATTGTAATTGTCTCAGAGACCTTTGCAGATTTGGACAAGGAACTCCATATGGGGGGGGGGCCGGGGTGGGGGGTCCTGATTGCAGTCCACTATTGCCACAAGAATATAGAAGGATTCTGTTTTTTTTAAATTTTGCAAAAGCTTTCAAATCTGGTATGTGGAGAGATTTGCTAAATTATTTTCTGGATGGTTGCATCACAAAATCCTTAGGAAAAACACTGGGACTCTTGGGTCCTAATTATTAGGTGAAATGGGGGGACTCTTGGGTCCTAATTATTAGGTGAAATGGATCCTTGTAATTGTCCCAAGGACAATTAGGGACCTTTGGAGATTTGGGCAAGGAACAAAGGGGTGTCCTTATTGCCAGTCCATTATTGCAGCAAAGATATAGAAGGATTCTGTTTTATTTATTTTAAACTTTCATATCTGGTGTACATGTAGCAAAAATTTGGCTAAATAATTTTCTGGACGATGGTCACTAAATTGGCTACATCACAAAATCCTTAAGAAAAACACTGGGACTCCTCCTGCAGGTGTAATTATCACCCTAAACGTATTATTATTGTACCGGATCATCTCAAGGACAATTAGGGACCTTAATTGGAGATTTGGACAAGGAACATAAGGGGGAGGGGTCTTTATTTCGATACGATATTATTTGCCAAAGAAAAGAAAATAGAAGGATTCTGTTTTATTTCATTTTTAAAATTTTCATATCTGGTACACGTGTAGCCCAAAAATGCCTAAATTATTTCCTGGATGATGGGCCAATAAATTGGCTACATCAGAAAATCCTTAAGAAAAAACACCGGACCCTTTTTTTAGTGACCTTTGGAGATTCTGCACAAGGACCCTAGGTCCTTAGTAGGGGGGCGGGCCGGTGATTTTTTTAGTCCGGGCACTTAGTACTGTTACCCCAATTTCTTTCCGGTTAGTGTTTCTTTCACGCCTCGTTAGAGAACCCATTGCAGTTCCCGACCTGCTTAGAAGCAGTAGCGCAGCAGCAGCGTCATGAGTCCTTTGTGTCTCTCGAGCCGACTCCTCTAACGAGATGCGTTCTTCATTGTTGTTGTTGTCGTTGCTGCCTGCATCGACCACCTCTGCGGCGGAGCTGTTGGTGTAGTTGTTGCTGGTGGTGGTTTCGAGCTCAGCCACCAGGGTGAAGCTGAAGAAAAAGAAGAAGAATGCAGTGATCAGTCAAGAGGGCATTGTTAAACATGCAGTCAGTCCTTCGTGCAGTAGACTTCATGCGGGAATGATCAATGAGGTACCTAGCTAGCTAGGTACTCGACATTCTTATGCAAGAACCAGCAGTAACCGAAATGGCTTAAACAACACTACTACAACTCTCCTAGAATTTAAGTGTATCACTCCAAACGACGTGCAGTGCAGAGTTCTACGAGTTGTTAAGGTTGTGTGAGCGGAGCAAGGGGACAACAGGCATGATCAGACTATGTAGACGTAACAAAGTAAATAGGCGGGACTAGAGGTTTTTGTGATGGAGATACTGGTAAATACCTCTTTATGTCAGTAGCTCCAGCCTCGGTCTCCAACCCCATGTTCCTGTTGCCTCTGCACACACAGAGAGACAGCCAGCAATTCACATGCGTGAAAAAATAAAATCCCCTTTCAATGCAAGGCATGATCGACATGGCATTACTAACCATCGAAGAATCAACGAAAAGTATACTAAGAATCATCTCAACAACAGTAGTGATCAATTGTATATGCAACGCACAAACAAACAAACACAAGCGCGCGATGGGAAGGAAGGTGCTTGCAGAAGAAGATGTTAGGGCGGTACGACGAAAGAGACAGAAATCTTTTTACTCACGTGGAGGTAACGCGGCAGGGACACCGTGGGCAGCATCGGCATCTTCCGTTGTCACAGGTCGACATTCTGATTGATTGATGATCACAAAGATGACAAGTTTGAGAATTGAACAAGCAGCTAAGCAAAGCTAACCTACTCTAAGAAGAAGCAGCAGCATGGTAATTAGAAGCAGGCAAGCGTAGCAAAACCATTGCAGGAGGAGACACTTGTCCAGCAAGAGCGAAAGAGAAAGAGAGAAGAAGAGAAGCGCGACGAAGCAAGTTCCTCGCTTGCTGTGAGCAATGGTGCTTTGGCGGACGAGCAACGACGGGCTTTATAATGCGCAGGCCCATGGCTTCCTCGTCCGCCGCGACCAGGCTCTGATGGACATTGGGGAGGGGCCGGTCCCGTCTGCTCGTTTCAGACGAGACAAGCCTGATGTCGACCGGGGGTACTCACCTACTACTCTGGTTTAGACGCAAAAAATTGAATAAAGAAATATATCCAGAAATTTTGTGACCTAATGTTTCTATTTCTATAAATAAGTTACCCATAATTCAACTTGCCAAGCAAGTATGATATTGACAACTTTAACTATTGGCATAATTACAATTAACATAATTACAATGAATTAATTCAAACTATTTTGTGGTAAGATTTGGTTTGTAGTTAGGTCGTCCTGGACTTTGGTTAGTGGACAGTTATGATCTGTAAAGTCACCCTGTCTTTGGGCCCTAGTTTCACCCTATTGTAGCTGTTTCATCCCCAGTAGTTTGAGTGTAGTCTGAGTGTAGTCGTGAAGGGAGTGAAACTTGGGTGCCTTTTCATGAAACTAAGTTTCAGTTCACAAGAGAAATGCAGGATTTTATTTATTATTTTTGCATACCTTGATTTAGTTAAGAATGTGAGCGGCAGTGACTGCTTGGGTAAGGCAAAATTCAAAGCCGAGAGTGAAACTCCTCAGGTAAGGCAAAATTCAAAACTCAGGGTGAAACTCCTCTTAGGGCCAAGTTTGGATGAGAGATTCAGTTTGGGTTACCAGAACTGGAATGGGTTCCTGGTTCTCTTTTTATTTGGAACAAAAAACTGGAATTTCATTTTAAAAAAGACAACTAGAACCAGACGCTAACTAAAGGTTAACAGGCAGTTAATCCACCTGTTCCAATCTGGGTTACCCAGAATTTGGTCTAATTTTGAGAACTGAATTTATTTCTTTGAAGAAATGATTCCATTTATGTGTGGAATCAGAATCATTCAAATTTTTTATATAGAACCAAACTGGAGGCTCTTCATAAAAGTAAATAATCACCCAACAATAATAAAACCTAAACACAAAATGTCATCACTAAAGTGGTAAACACAAAATAAGACAAATTGCCTGTTATTTTCATTCATGTTATATGCAATTTGGTTCACTTGAAAAAAATAATGCACAATAGGGTTTAGGGTCATCATCATCAAGGAAGCCTTTCATCACTTTCCAAAACCATGGTTCAGAATAACTGTCCAATGGTATTGTTAAGATGATTTTTCCAATTGTAAGGATGGGGATTAGAGGTGCCATGATGATAAGTAACAATCCAAATATCAGGATTCTCTCTGTTGTTATTCCAACAAG
>Ga0209611_10015177_pt1 | contig 10100 bp, 9 predicted proteins | sample S1TSphgellanicum_3_FD_187693 | JGI IMG/M metagenome (GOLD analysis project Ga0209611, IMG submission 187693) | Host-associated microbial communities from peat moss isolated from Minnesota, USA - S1T2_Fc - Sphagnum magellanicum MG (SPAdes) (version 2) | ecosystem: Host-associated > Plants > Peat... | reverse complement strand
TTTGTTTGTTTTGAGAGTGGGGGTTAGGGGGGTGGCAAGGGAGGGAAGAGAGAGGGGGGGGGTGCCTGAGTTGGAACTTGGAGGAGGTAATGAAGCTGATGCTCATCCAGATTTGGCAACACTGCAATGACGAGTGCAAAAATGAACTTTCTTTTGGAAGTTTGTGTATTCCTTATTCAATAAGGCAAAGGCCTGACATGAGAGATCAAGGCTTGGCTGTAATTAGTGGGAGAGGAATAAACAAAACAAAAAACACTGTGGGTACTTCAATGTGCTCATACATGTGCTCTTGTCGTAATGTCACATAACAAAGAAGCCAGAAAAACTCTGGCAAACACAAACCAACAACAAATCACCTGATCATCTATGTACATATCCACTTGGATCCATGTTTTCAGCAAGGTGGGTGTGACAGTGTTAATGAGGCCAACCTCACTCAAAAGGCCTTTTTTTTTTCTTTTTTTTTTTTCCTCCCTCACACCCACCCACCTCATTTATCAATATTTGTGAGAAGGATTGCTTGGTAGGTAGTATTATGATGATGGAAGGGCTAGCCTACTTGGTGGAGGCTGGGTGTTTTTGTTTTTTGTGTCACAATTTCAATACTATGTGGGAGTGTGTGTGGAAAAAAAAGAAAAAGAAGAAGCAAGGACAGACAACATTAAAAAAGCAAGAAACAGGTTCTAGAAAAACTATATTTAATAGGGAAAGTTTAGTACTATTTTCTAAACTGGGGTGATTTACCTGTGCACTACGTACCCAACTTACTACTTACAGCATAAGAGGATAACTAATAATTCCCCCCCTTAACGATAAGTCAGGACAGAGGCTTCTGACCGTGGCCGGGCCGCCCGCCCGCCAGCCAGCCCGCCCGCCCCCCTTCTTACTATTTTTCACCAAATTTCAAAACGGGGTTTGGGGGGAAAGTCTGGCCGGTTGAGCTTTCCCCGGACAAATCGCGGGTGCGACGCTCCGTCCATCGGCCCCACCATGTCAGAAGATTCCAATCAGACCCTGATTACTGCCGGGTCACACGCCTGTTCCAGAGAGGGAAGAGGGACCCACTCATGGGTCCCGACGCCCCAGCTTCTTCCCCTCCCTCCTTTCCCCAGCCTACCCGCGCCCCGCCCCGCCCGGGCCTACCCGCCTGCCGTCCGGCCCCAAATTGGTACCTTCCTTCTGATGAGAGCGAGCGGGTGCACGAAACAAGGGGCTGTCACCACCCACCCACACCCGTGTGCCTTCTTCCATTTCTTCCCCAGAAAGTCGCAGTTCCTTTGTCTCAAGTCTGAACCATGTTTGTTGTGGTCTCTAGCCACTATCGCCGTGCCAATACTTTTCTAGTACACTTACATAGCATAATGTGTCTTGCTTACGCAAAATGTGGGGGCATTTCAGAAAATGAAACCCTGAATATCACTTCAAAGCACTATGTTTTAATTTAAAAAATCATCTATTTTTACACTTGGTTGGTTAACATCTGAGGATAGGGGTGTTGTCGACGCAAGTGCCCCTTGACTTCATCTCAGGCAAACACTTACTTCCTTTGGGAACTCCCCCACTCCTCACATGTTACCCTACTACTACATGTAACAACTTTGGAGAAATTGGGTGGAGTATTTGGAGGGTGCCTTAGCAAGCGAAACTTCTCACTCCACCCTAGAGCCAGAGATTTTGTGTAAGATCCCTGGAGCAGGGTCCTAAGAGGCCTTTGCAACACGGGCGGATTTCTGTAAGGCAATGTCAGCCGCTCATCTCTGTTGGTTGCTACAAAGGGGAAAGGCACATAGCAGTGTAGCCTTCTGGCCTCGGTTCACAGCACAAAAGGCACTGGCAGCAATGCCTTCCCGGTATATATATGTTACAAAACCTGGGAGAAGTTTTGCAAGGCAATTTCTAGCTCTTTCCTGGAGTGTGGATCCAGAAGTCACGGGGGCAAAAGGCACTGCTGCTGCTGCTGCTGCTGTCAGTGCCTTCCGTCCTGTGACTTCCTTCCCCTACACATTCCAAACTAGCGTCCAAATAGGCCTGGTTTGCATCCATGTTCCAAAGGGGCCTTGCGGCAGTGTGACTCCAACCTAGGTATCACACCTTGACCCCTTACTTCCTTTTCAGGTTGTTGGATTTTAAGGGATAACTTACTTACTACACACACCTGGTTGGTCTGGCTACTTGGGGAGCTGGGGGGGGGAGAGCAACGACACATAGGTAGTCCAAGAATGTGTTGCTTAAAATAAAATAGGATCAGCTTAATGACGGACTTCTTATCCAATCCAAGCGCTTTACAACAACAACTAAGTAGTAAGGAGCTGAGTATTATTGGTTCCATTAGCTGTGGGCGCCCACCATTTAAACGGTCCTGCTAGGATGAAGGCGAGTGAGTCAAAAAAAACAAGCAAGGCCTCGGTCAGGGCCACAGGCTGTCAGTTTGAGAGTGTAAAGACTTGCACTGATTTGTTGAGTGTAATTCAAGAGCACCTTACGGACCAGCCATAATTTTTCCCTTCCCCGGGCATTGCAAAACACAGAATGCCTGCTGCTGGTGGGAGGGGCCGTTCCGTTTGTTGAATCACCCCAACAATTGTTTTTTCTTTCTTTCCAACTATCCATACCTACCTACCTACCTACCTACCTACCTGCCCGCTGGGTATCACAGGAAAACAATTAAACACCAGTTCAAGTCTTTACACTCAGTCAAGCCCCATGTTCACAGGCTTTATCACAATAAGGAGCCGCATGAGGCGGACCTTGGCCATGCGTTTTAATGGAATTGGGCCCATGCTTGCTTCGATCTGTCTCACATGGGCCCTTATTCCAGTGAAGCCCAATGCCATGGGCTTTACCGCAATAAGGAGTCACATGAGATGGACCTTGGCCATGCACTTTAATGGAATTGGGCCCATGCTTGCTTTGATCTGTCTCACATGGGCCCTTATTCCAGTGAAGCCCAATGCCATGGGCTTTACCACAATAAGGAGTCACATGAGATGGCCCACAGCCTGGGGCTTTACCGCAATAAGGAGTCACATGAGATGGCCCACAGCCTAGGGCTTTACCCTAAATTTAATTCCTGCCTTGGGTCAAATGAGATAGACCTAGGGCCATGTGCTTTAATGGAATTGGGCCCATGCTTCTCCAATCTGTCTCACACGGGCCCTTATTCCAGTAAAGCCCACAGCCTGGGGCTTTACCCCAAACTTAACTCCTGCCTTTGGTCAGGGATGCTTGTTTGCCGGTGCAGTGCGGTGCTGTGCTGTGCTTGCTTGATGATTGTAGATTATTCCTTGTTTGCTGGGTTCTACTGCACCTGCCTGCTGAAGCGTCCTTTGTGCGTTTTCTCCTTCTCGAAAGAGGATGAAATAATGGATGAAATAATGAGCCCCACCCCATCCTCCCGCCCCAGCACCCACCCCCAAGCCCCCACCCCCCAATGGTTGCATTATTGTGGATTGTGGAAATAATAATAGCCTTTTTCTGCGCAACAAAACTTGTCGTGTAGCGCCTCATTTTCCCAGGAAAAGAAAAAACTAAAAAATCATTTGAATAGGTAGCCTGAGTCTATCTCTCACGTGACTAGCAGAGAGGGTCTACCAGAGGGTAAGTAACTTATCAGAGTAGGCAGTTGATGATTAAGAGGGGGCCCCAGGTTTTTGCTACTTATCTCGCCAGTTTCAGCCAAAAAAACCAAAACAAAAACAAAAATTCTAAAATGTTTTGGAAAACAAAAATATTTCTAAGTGTATTTGGAGTTCATCTTGGACACACTACCGTCTAGTGTTGCTCTTTGTTTTGGTTCTTTTAAGTGGTAGCTAAAGCCCAAGGCTGCGTGCTTTACTGGAATAAGGGCCTATGCAAGGTGGAGCCAAGCATACGCCCAAGGTTCATGGGCTTTACCAGAATAAGGGCCTGCACAAGGTGGAGCCAAGCATTGGTCCAATTCCGAGGTCAAGCACTTTACGGTGCATAAAGACTCATAGGATTTTTATTTTATTTATATATATATAAAAACTAAAAGGAAAGGCAAGCCTTGTGGGCACTACATTTTTTTGAAATGCATGGTTCGCCTTTGTGGATGAAAAGGTACATTCAGGAAGGCGTCCTTCAACTATATTTTTAAAATCCATTTTTTTTATTTTAATGTGAATACAAAGCAAAGCATAATGTAATAATGCGTTATTTCATGAGATCTAAATTTCCTGAAAATGAGGGCCAATCTCTCTCTACCATATAGTAATGAGTCCAAGTCTTTATTATTATTATTATTTTTTTTTCCAATTTGCTGGAGTGCTATTGGATGCTCTTTTCAAAAATGATATTAAACTCTTTGAAAATGAAGAAAAAAGATTGAGTCAATTATATATTTTGCCAGGTTATTTGATTGGGCCACGACATGAATGGACAAAGATTAGGTGGGTTCTCTACCTACCAATTTCCTTGTTCACACTATTCTATAATTGACACAAGAAAACATGAGACCAACTTGGAGGGAGTAGGATTATTATTTTATTTTATTTTTTAAAAAATTTGGTTAGGAATTCATAAGGGAATCAAACAGACGAACTTGCAGGGAGTAGGATTTTCATTCTATTTTATTTTCTAAAAAAATGGTTTAGGAATTCATAAGGGAATCAAACAAAAAATTTGTTTGAAGAGAGGTGGGGGGGGGCACTCCTTTCTCACTGAGGGGGTGTTATTTTTTCATGCAAACCAACAAAACTTTATCACAAGAGAACAACACAACATGCAATTTTTGGTTGGTTTGTGAATGCTCGGTCAACTGACCGACCGACCGACCAACCAAACAAACAACCACCAACCTCGTCATTGGACGAACTCACACCATGTACAAAAAAAAAAGTGAACGACATTTGGAGGCATGGATGGAGTGCGCCTTATTGCATCAAATTTCTCCTCCACAAAAGGGCCTGACATTTCAAAATTTTAAAAAAAAATGTAGTGGCCTCTTCTACAGGCGTTTCATTTTTCAAAACGCCCACTTTCATTGGTTTTACTGTGATACCCAGTGGATAACCGGGCACGACGAGTCCAGACGCCACTTGGTAATTCCGCCGGCATTAATTCATTCATTCATTCACTAGTTGTTGTTGTCTCCAGGTTCCACATTAAGAATCAGTTCTTCTCCAGGTTCCACACTTTAAGAACCAGTTCTTCTCCAGGTTCCACACTTAACTTTAAGACCCAGTTCTTCTCCAGGTTCCACATTAAAAGGAATCAATTTCTTCTCCAGGTTCCAAATTAAGAAGAAGAACCCCCACTTATTACTTACTTACTTCACTTACATGTTCCAGTAGTCGTTGTTCTTGTCGTTCATGTGTCAGGAATGAATAATTTCATGTTAATTGTTGTTATTCCCCTTTTGTTTTACCTACTACATTCGTAGCCTAACTTGGCCCTGGCTCGCTAAGTGGGGACTCTGGACTCACTACGTTAGTCACCGGCACCCGGGTCGCCCGGCCCTTGCCTATCTTACGCGCCACCTACCTCGTACCCATACTGGGCAGTGGGCACGTACCGGTTACTTTCTTGCCGCTGCTACCCGGACCGGATCGGGCCGCCCAAGGCAACAGAAAGGCTCTTCGCAAGCCGTCGCGGTGGAGACGACGAAGGAAACGCTCTCTGCTCGCTGCGCTGTCTCTCGCTCTCTCTCTCTCTCTCGGAGTGCGCTTCCTTGCTTTCTTCCGATTTCACATCATCATCGCGTTCCCGATGCGTGTGGTACACGCTTGTCATACTGTAGACTGCGAGCTCGTGGTCGGATTGATCGTCTGGTGTCAGGTTTTGGTGCAGTTTTCTGTTCACTGGAGGCAGTTATGTGTCCTGTGGCTTCTGGCGGGCGAACGGGCGTGAAGTAATAAGAAGAAGAGTAGAAGAGCCTCAGGGAGGTTTGAGGCCGGAGATGGAATGCGCGTAAGTAAATTCCTGCGGTCCTTTTGATCCTAGGATTCTACAACAAGACGCAGATGCATTGATGCATAGATGCATAGAAAGATAGACGCACAGGCGCACAGATACACGTTGCAATTCGCTTGATCCTTGCAAGAGCTCTTGTTGTATTTAGTTTCTTCCCGTCTTCCCATCCACGTCTTCTCCCCTTCGCAGCTTTCGTCTTGCTCGGTTGTGGAGCACCGGAAGCTTTGCTTGCCTGTTTTCTTCTGTATTCTGACTCTTGTGCGTTGTTCATTCTGCATTGCCTCGTGTTCTCTGTCTCTCTATCTGTGTTGCAATCGGTTTGCCGTTGGGTTTTCTGCGGAGACTACCCTGAGAATTCATCTCTCGCCTTCGTCAGGAGAGTAATTTAGTATCGCTCCTTTTCTCTCAGCACGCGGCCGTCAAGTCTCTTTCTCGTTACTGTAATGGACTGGTTGTCTGTTTGCTTGCGGCTGTTTTCTGGTCGAGTGCACACCGCTGCTTTTGCGTGAGCAAATTCCGATCTTCACCATCGTTTTCCTCTCTGGCACTCCCGGTCCTGCGCATTTGTTTTCCATTCCCTGTTCATCCCTCTCTCTCCCCCCCCCCCGATTTTGTCCCTGGTCGCATTGCCGCTGAAGCAGACATCAACAGACGTCAGCGCACGTAGGGTTTTGTTGTGCCTGCGAGAACGAATCATCAGAACTGTCAGCGGATGGAAAACAGCAGCACGATGAAGGACGTAGAAGATGAGACGGAGATGGCGCTTACCGATACTGAGGACTGCGGCGCTGCTACAGACTACGTCTCATTGGATAGACACATTCAGGCGCAGCGAGTGGTGGCTCTTGAGGTGAGTAATATAAGTTTCTCCTTTCCTCCTCAAGCGCTGTCGAATTCATAAGCGACGGTGCTGCTCCGGACAGACATGTCTGAAGAAGAGAGTCTTCTCGAGTCCATCCAGAACACGATCATAATCATCAGGATCGTGTCTTTGTGCAGATCCTGCATAATCTGCTTCAGAGTTCAGTGAAGAAATGGTTTTTGTCTTATGGATCTAAGTCCCTGGGATCTTCTCTGTCTCCCGAACTTAGAAGAATCTCATTCAAATCAAGCTCAATCTGTGCTTTTCTTCTTATAAAAAGGCTCACTAGTTAATCTCTGAGAAAGAAGATGGCTCTGGACATGTCAAGTTTGTTGAGCATTCTCCTGTCACCAGCATCCAGTGCCACCATTCAAGTTCTAAGGCAGCATTTTGCATGCATACTTCTTACACATATGATTCTCAATTTGAGATCATCTTTTGCCACCTGAAGTCCTTCCTTCTTTCACAGTCTTTCTGAGGGAGAATGAATAACACAAATTGTTGTACAAGTTACAATATCAGGTCAATCAATGTACATAGCTTCTTTCCAAGAATGGGCTTGCTTGAAATTTTCAGGACCCTATGATCTTGTGAGGCTGAGTACTACAGCAAATTGAAGTTCTTTCACCAAGAAAGCTATGGGAGAAAATCCATATCTTAATAGATCCTTGTGGTGCAGTAATGAAAGTTTCTATAACTTTTTGCAATGTGCACATATACTAGTGTTCATGTTGCTTGAAGAATGGGCGAGTCCCTAAAAACCTTGGTTAAAAATTGAGGATACTTGTTCTCTGAGTATAGATCTATAAAATTGGTTTCCTGATTTGGGGTTGTTGTTCTGCATCAAGGACATCATTTGCCTGGGACACCCCTCACCATCTTGACAAAATTTGTAATTTTTTCCTATGTACCCTTGTGCCACAGGAGAGGAGATTGGATGCTGCAATCGAGGAGCTATTGAAATTGGAGAACCAAATGCGTTGTGCTGCTGATGTTTCCAGAACCAGAAGAATAGTGGTGGCCATTATTCAACTCTGTTATGAAGCACGAGCCTGGAAAACTCTGAATGATCAAATTCATCTGCTCTCTCAGCGTCAACAGCAGCTTCAGCAGGTGCTGTAGTGAAACTCTTGTTACAGTCAAAGACATCTAGGTTTCTGACTTGCCCATTGCTTTTTCCTTTGGTAGGCCAGCAGTTCTTGTGTGATCTACTTCGACTACCAATAGTGTCAAAGTCAGTCCCTTGTTCACACCATTTTCACAGGTAGAGAGGATGCAAATGGAGCATATAAGTACTTCGCACTTCTCTGTTGTTTCTCAACATCAGATGTAAAAGTGAAGCTATCATGGTTTGGGCCATTCAATCCTTAGATTTGGTTGGATGGGCATTGGTGGTTTGCAGGCAGTCAAAGCTATGATCCAGCAAGCTGCCAAATACCTAGATGATACTCCAGACGTGGACACTCGGAACAAGCTGATTGAGACTCTCAACAATGTCTCCTCTGCCAAGGTGACCACAAAGTTCTTCTTCTGCTTATTCTAGTCAGAGAGTGTACCAAAGAATGCCAACAGAACAGAAGAGCATATTTGTGTCATTAAACTTGTTTCTGAATCTTCTTTGCTCCAACTAGGCTTGTAGAGGGAGGTGTGATCAACAGATCCTTGAGTTTGTGAACCAACCACATTACTGTAAGTATCCAGCTGAAGTAGTCTCACTTTGTGCAGGGGCTGAGGAAAATATTCTGGTATGTGGTTTTGGCCCCCCATGACAATCTTCAGTCTGATGCAACAAAGAATACTGTGGAGATATTGAATCAGTCTGATCTCCCCAGAGCTTGGTACAACTTACCCCTCTGCTATTTTCTCTTTCTTCTCTGGTTTTTTGAGACCTCAGCTTGGCTTGAGTAGCCATGGGGAACAGAGTGATAGGAAATGTATTTATGTGGACTCTCAAACTGCAAAATTCAGTAACTTTTTTTACAATTCTGGTGTAACGCAGTTGGTGAGAACTGCTTTTGTTTACACTGGGTCTAAAATGCATTTTTGTGAAATTGCAGTGAATCATCTCCAGAAACAGTTCAGGAACAGTTGCAGGAAGTTCAGGAATGTCAGGCACAATTGCAGGAACAGTCCCCAAAACGGAAATATGAGAAATGCATTCAACATTTTCAGGGCCAATCTCTGGAAAGACTGTACGCTCCATCATGTGAAAGTAGACCAAGTACACCCCCTCCGCAACAGGAGACAAAAGAAAAGGAGATCCCTAAATTTCTCTTCAAGAAGGTGGCCACTTCTCAACAACCTGTCCGAAGACGGCTATTTGACTCACCATCTCCAGCAGAATTGGAGGACTTCTTCTCTGATTTTGAGGAAAGGGAACGGAAAAGGTTCACAGACAGGTGAGGTCCACCTACTTTGCTGAAACATGTTCAGTTGATTTTGTTCTTCAGCTGTGAATATGTTCTTGACAATGCATCTCCTGTGTTGAGACATGCAGATACAATTTCGATCCTTTGATGGATGCACCATTGCCAGGTCGGTTTGAGTGGGTAAATCTACAGCCAAAGGCAACAGCAGCCACCCACCATCATTCCAGGACTACTATCCGGAGATCATCAACTGTGTGAGTTTGATTGGATAGCTCCTACTCCAATGTGTTCCTCTCTTAATGGGATCATTTAAGAGAGTAGCAAATTAGGAATTGAGAAGGACGGCAGATGGGTATCTCTGGCAGCAAGACATGATTTATGTTGCTTCACTGTAGTTTGTGAGCAAGTCCCCTGCAGAGTCTAGGATCTTTTTCTTTAAACATCAGCCTGGAAACAGAAGCAGAGAGAAACTGAGGCCAAGGGAAAACAATTCAATTGAAAGTGGGATACAGAAATATACTCATCGATCCTCCCAGTGAGTGTAGGCTCACTATAGTTAGTAGTAGCCTTGCAAGAATTACAAGGCACAGAGAGAGACAGAGAGAGAGATGGGAGGAATATAGACTAAATTTGAAAGCTGCAGACTGCTATGGCAGCAGCTCTTGTAAGAGTAGTAGTGGAACCCCATTGTTTTTCTTAGATTACAAAGTATCTCTAGCAGAGAAGAAGAGGAAGATCAGGTCAACCTGAGAGAACTCATGCGGCCCATTCACAAAAGACAGCGGAAAAGAGAGAGAGAGACACAGACAAACAACAAGCACACAACACACCCATCTGTTCCAACATGGATTGGGCATGAGGAGGTAAAATTGTAGCATATTTTTTTGTATTTGTGGTAGTTATAATGTGTTCTTCACCTGTTATGGGTGATTTATATT
>Ga0209611_10015176_pt1 | contig 10100 bp, 8 predicted proteins | sample S1TSphgellanicum_3_FD_187693 | JGI IMG/M metagenome (GOLD analysis project Ga0209611, IMG submission 187693) | Host-associated microbial communities from peat moss isolated from Minnesota, USA - S1T2_Fc - Sphagnum magellanicum MG (SPAdes) (version 2) | ecosystem: Host-associated > Plants > Peat... | reverse complement strand
CATTTTAAAGAAAGTTGCAACATGACATGATGCATTTTAGGTTTGTCAAGTGATTGATGATCAAAGTTTTTTTTTAATTTGAATTCTTGTATTGAAATGCACAAACTTTAAGTGTGCTCCTTAGTTCTTTGTGATTAAACAAAAATGGTGAGAGCTTTGGAATAAGACTAGGATGAATTGATTCTTCAAATCAAACTCTTGATCATCTTAATTTACACAAACAAACAAAAGAGGATAATAAATCATTTCAAAATTAGTAAATGTTGATATCAATCATTTGAGATTAAAGGTTGTATGGTAGTGTCTACAAGTTCATGATATTAGTTTAGACCCATGGTGTTAATATCGATTAATTTGGTACAATTCATCAAGGTTAATATGATCACTCTGATGAAAGAACATCTAAAGTTGACATCAAACCAATTACACTTTGGTATTCATTAAATATAATGTCCCTATAGACACATTAGCAAAGAAAAACAAGGTGTCAAACATAAAAAGTACACATACATGTAATTTTTGCATACTTGTTATACTTGTTATCTATAGGTATTTTTCTTATTACTTACAAATATCGATGACCAACTTTGCTTCTATAGAATCAATGGAATTATTTGAAATTCCTTAGATTGTTAATGTCTTGCAATGTCCAATTACTATCATACCTTAGTCCATGTAACCCAAAACGCCCGTAACATTGATTTGACCATGAAATATTTAGTACCTAGTCTAATCCTCCAACTTAATTGTTTGTGGTGTGGATCTCATTCATTTCATAGCCAACGTTTTCCTCATGGACTTGTTTAGAACTAGACTTATTCTTGTGGTTTCATTTACATAATCCTTAACTATAGACATTTGTTTTAATGAAACATTTTTCCTTAATGAAGGTCATGATATGAACTTTGATTAAAAACCAACATTTAAAGATGTGAACGGGAAGATATCTACCAAACAAGTTGTAAAAAATCATCAAAGGTTTGAAAGGTTTTAGGAAATTTCATCTGCGGACCATGGGAACAAAAATGGAGAGATCCTCTATGAAATGTTTTGGTCCCAAAATACAATTCTTTTCCTTGTACAATAGGTATTGTAAATGGTGGGATCCAGGACCACACAGACTTTGCCAAGACTACCTTAAACCCTAAACCCAAACCAGTAACAAAATAGAAATTGATTTTGATTTTGAATTCTGATACCTATGCAGAACATCATCACCACCAATCCAATCTGCCAATTGTTCCAAAGTCTTCAGATCGACTTAGATCTGAATATGAATAAAAGCTCAAAAGTTTTGCAGCAGCTCTCCTCTCTCTGTCACCATCCTTGTTTGTCACCTTTGTTTGTTGTTGGGTGGCAAAGATTTTGACAACATTTGCATGCCTCGCATTGAGTAATCACTGACAACCCAAGTAAATTGTATCATACAATTACAATTACAGGTGATCTCACTAAGTAAGAATCTTCCAACAAGATCAACCGGGAAAAATAAACTTTTTGCCCTTGTTTTGAGTGCTTGAATGTGCAACAGAGACCTCAAGTCCATAGTTTAACAAGAGATTCTCAAAGCAGGAAGAAGCTGGGTTCACTTTGCAGGTTCACAAGTTTCTAGCCCATAGTGACAAACCCTTTTTTTCTGGTGTAACCACCATTTATCTCTGCTTTGTGCAACAATAGGAAGGAGAATAAATCACCTATTGATTGGAAAAGAGAATTTGGATCTAATGTCACCACAGTTTGCTAGTGTGACCAAAGAAGAATAAAATTACATCTTGTGTGAAGGACTGTTGTCTGCTGCTGGAGCATTGACCAAGTTTTTCTTGAGAAACCTCTCCAATAGCAAGTACAGTTGCTTTTGGTCAAGTGGCTGCCACAAAAAGAGGAAAAAAAGGGAACAATCATTGGTTAAGTATCATGTTCATCACATATTCTTGAGCAAGCAAGCAAACTCATCACATATTCTTGAGCAAGCAAACTTTTTGCCAGAATGTCATTTGTAGATAATTACAAGGAGAAGAAAAAAAGAAATGAGAATTGCATGTCAAGGGGTTAACTTGGAGCAGAAGATCATTATTCAAAGTACCTTAGTGATGTAGTCATCCATGCCTGACATGAAGCACATCTCATTTGTTCCTGACATTACATCTGCTGTAACAGCAACAACAGGGATATGGTCATGGGGACAAACTTGGATTGGCCCTGAAACAGGATTGCACCAGGAATCTTCAAACAACACTTTGCATTGTTCACAGTTCTCCATCTCCCACTTCCGAATCTGCCGAGTTGCTTCATAACCATCCATCTGTTTCATTGCAACTAAACATAGTCAGTCCACATCAAAGCCTAGAGAAACAACTATGATCCCATCAATAGCTGAAATAGAGAAAACTCTAGAATGCCCTTTACTAAGTTGCGATGCTAACAAGAGCTTCAGATCTCTACTCCACCAAAATGTTTACAACAGTGCCTTTGTCTTCATGTTTGGCAAAAAAAAGTGTGAAAGAAGATGTTACCTCTGGCATTTGGATGTCCATCAAAATCAAGTCAATATTGTTCCCTCCTTGGTTCTTCACAGCAGCAATAGCAGCCATGCCACCATCAACAGCATTGACACTTGCACCATATCGTGACAGCATTGACGTTGCAACTTTTCTGTTGACCATATTGTCATCGACCTATGGAAAATTCCAAGATAGAAGGGAATGAGGAGATACACATAGAATTTGTAAACCCTTCACAATAGCATATAAACAGGACTAACGGATAACTGATCCACACTGTGATGCTCCCTCAGATATTGAGACATACTGATCTACAGCAGCACTTCTAAGAATGTCAAAATCCAAGACCAATTTTGCATACCATTACTGTGTGTGCGCCTCACCTGTGAAACACACTACCCCACAGTTGGAAAACAGCCAGGAATGAATGGGCATACCACAAGAAGATGCTTCCCAGAGAGAATTTTGGCATTAGCATTGGTGTTGCCTTTCTTTAATTTAGTTTGACCTTGCATCCCTAAGGCTTGCAATAAAACAGCAGCAATTGTGGTACAACGTAACGGCTTATACAAAATGTTTGAAAATCCAGCCATCTGAAGCTTGTTTTCAGCTGCATTACTGGCTCTCGATGTGAGGGCTATCACAGGCAGCATTTCGAAACTAGGTTCCCTGTGTATCAAGCCCACTAGTTCCAATGCCAATGCATTTTCCAAGCCTTGGAGATCAATGATCACCACTTGCACTGCAGCCTGTCCCTGTCTGGATGCCCAATTCCAAGAGAAAGCCTTTGCAGTGAGTACTGATACTAATTTCATGCTTGCACAGAGAGAGTGAGAGAGAGAGAGAGAGAGTTATGCATGACCCACTATAAAAGTTGAGACATTGACCATGACTTTGCTTAGCATCAGTGTGTGTGCATTTGTGGGGCAATATGACAGAAGCCAGCTGCCAGCAATAATGCAGGGAAACAAATGACATGCAAACTCAATTGGGAAAACAAAATGCCAATGTCAAGGTGAAATTTTTTTATCACCTTCTGAGTTTTCCAAGTGTGGACTGCATGTCTGCTGCATACTCAACCAGAATGCCTAGCCGCTGTAAACAGCTTGCTGTTGCTTCCTGTCGCACAGGATGGCTATCAACCACTACAACATGCATTCCTCTTAATTTTTGATTGTCAGATTGTGTCTGCTGTGACTTTGCATTATTATTACAACCCAGAGTGTCAGAGCACCCTGGCTGTGGTAAACCTAAGGACAGAGAAAATTCAAAAATGCTTCCTTGTCCTGGCTGGCTCACTGCATACAGCTGTCCATTCATCAACTTTACTAGTTTCTGCAACATCACAACAGAAGAAGTCCCACTTGTGAGCTCGTCATTGAATGTAATATGTCAAGATGCATCTAATGGGTTCACAGCTAGCCTTTGTGGCCTTCAAAAGCTTTTAGGTTACAGAAAATCCACAGCCTGGGGATGCAGGTTTTCACAGCCCAATCTCAATTGAACATGCAGCTATGGCATAGATAAAATGGTCAAACCCATTGAAAGTACCAAAAAGGACAGGTTTATGAATACCAATGCTCTACCACACTACTACCATAACTGCTTCTGATACTTCAATGCTGTTGGTGGATCCGTAAGAGAAGGAGTCAAGTAGAGTGATGAGTTACAGAAATGGTACCTGACAGATGGACAACCCAATGCCAGTGCCACCATACTCCCTTGAAGTACTACTTTCAACCTGTGAAAAGGGCTGGAAGAGACGATGCTGCAACTGCAGAGGGATGCCATTGCCTGCACATGACATTCTTTGCCCATGACTTGGATCTGAATACTTACTCCATGCTAAAGTATATTTTGCTTATAAAATTGAAGCCTCAAGGATTTGTGTAAATGGCACCAACAAAAACACAAGATGGTAATGACGAGAGTGATGCTTCAGACGTGTACCAGTATCCTCAATAGAGACAAAAATGGTGATACATCTTGGAAGCTTGCAATGTCCAGATCCTTCCTTGGGTTTCCACTTCCTCCAACATGTCACTGCCTTACTACTGCTAAAATACCCTTCCCACATACTCAATCTGGGAGGCACTCTACCTCTTTCAAAGCTAAGATCTCCACTACTAGGCAGAACACCAATTGCACTCACTCTTTGCTGTGCACCCGCTTCATGGCTGGGAACCACCACCTGCGACAGTTCTATCTCTCTAAGACCACCATCGCCATTTGGGAACTGACTAACAATGGAAAATTCTGCAGATGTTGGTGGGCTGCTGCCATCATCAGCTATCCGCACACATACAAGGATACTCCCTTCCTTTGTAAACTGCAACAACCAAATGAAAAGAATGTCAACAAAGTTACACTGACCAACAATACTACAATGTGACAAAAAGACAGAAAGAAGTCAAAATAGAAAATAGATAGCTTCTTCTGTTGTCTGCATGCCACTAAAAACTCATCAAGCCGATTTGGAAACAGTACAAAGCTTATTGGAACCAAGCCACAACTCTGAGAAACACTCCACGACACATTCAAAACATCTTTCCAAAGTCTCTGAATGATAAGCTTTTAAGTATCTAGGTCTTTTTACAATGCAGCAGTTTGCAGCTAAGGTTCCAAAGATACATTTACCTTCATTGCATTTCCAACAAGGTTAACCAGGACCTGTAAAATCCCGATCCAAAAAACCCTTGTCAAAAGAATCTTTCAAACACAATAAGCTTGTTGATGTTTCTCTCTAAAACTCCTCATTCTTCCCAATCTGTCTCTTCTTTGTTGGTGCTACTAAGCAACATGATAGATTCATTCATGTTTCCATAGTGCAGGGTCTCCGCCTCTTGAAGAGAATTTCAAAAAATCAATCTTCATGGAAACATGTGGATTTTCTTATGGATAAATGCAAAATAAGGGGCTGTGAAACTCTGCCAAGATTTTCTGTGAAAGGCATGCAATCAATCACATCTAATGCAAGCACAATGCTATGCATGCTCTTCCCTCATTTGCTTTAGTTTCTGGTTGAGCAACAGATGCACCTCCATTGTGCCACAACTGAAGAACCATGCATCAACTTCAATACCTGGCGAAGCTTCCCAGGATCACCAATAACAATGGCAGGCACTGCATTATGGACAAGCACAGATACTTCCAGTTGCTCCTGACGGATTTTTTCATCAAAAAGTGAAAACACATTGTCAATTTCATTGTGCAGGTTGAATGGTACAGACTCAAGCTCCATTCTGCCTGCTTCAATCTTGGACAAATCCAGCACATCATTGATGAGGGCACTGCCAAAAACAGAAAACCGTACAAGTGAAGTCAACAACCAGGACCAAGTCTCTACCAGAAACAAAAGGTGGTGGTGTGCAACAATAGAGAGTGCTTACATAAGGGCATTGCCACTTGCTTGAGCTACATTCACATAGTCAAGCTGTTGGGCAGTCAACTCAGTCCCCAACAGCAAATTTGTCATTCCTGTACAAAGCCAGCAACAGACGTAGAGAGTTAGACTAGCCTCGAGACATGCTCATTTGTGCAATTTGTCATTCCTGTAAACAGCCAGCAACACACAAACAGAGTTCAACTAGCCTCGAGACATGCTCATTTGTGCTTGTTGAGAGCTTCAAAATTGCAAATCTCAGAGATCTCTCAAAGTCATCACATCCCAAAGTTAAGAAAACTGTTACACACCGATCACGCCATTCATAGGAGTCCTGCAGCAAAACATACCCACCCAAAGAGCCCATTCAGAACATAGACAAAACTGCACACTACTCCAAAGCTACCACCATGAGCTTCACAATATGCCTAGCAGATTAGAAAATATTGGAATAATAAAACCTCACAAGTGCCCAAAAGCTGCCCATCCGTTCATAAGGTAATTCAAGCATGACATTGCATTGGACATCATTGGAATCTCTCAAGCCAAGAAGAAGAAGAAGTATTGCCTTATCTCATGAGAGATGGTGGCCAAAAAGTTGGATTTTGCTTTGTCTGCTGCTTCCGCTGCAACCTTGGCATCTTTCAGATCTATATTCATCTTCTCAATAAGAGCAACATCCTTCTCAATTGCCAGCATTCTCTTGAGCACCAGGTAGACAAGAATGTAGAAAAATGTCACAACTACTGACATAAGAAGTGGCCAAGCAATAATCCTTTGCAGCGCCTGCACCTTTAAGTTGTGTTTTGATATGCACCGCAGCTCAAAGTTCTGTGTGCCATAAGTCCAATCAACAACAACATTGCTTGCTTCAGATGATTTATTTGAAGGATCAAATAGAGGTAATGCACAAATGGGTGCAACGGGATCACAGTTGTACAGTGCACTTGAATCTGCACTTGCATTGGCATTATAAACTGCCACCACATCCATGTTGATATCATCTATGTACCTGCTAATCAAAGAAGTTGGCATGGAAGTTAGAAAATGCAACAATTTCACATTCTTCAGAGCCTTTGCAACAACCATGCTAACGAAAAAAAATCCATGAGATTGTGTAGAAAACTCTACAAAAACACCCTGAAAGTAACCATTGTGTGAAGAAGTGCATACAGAACAGTAGTTGCATGCTTCACCTACCGAGAAAGCACTATGCTGAAAACCTCCATGACATTTAGTACTGTTCCCACATAGCCCTGACATGCCTGTCTCCGATCTTCATCGCTTACAAAGGACATTGGATCACGACCGGGGCCATAATACCCCAGATATGCACCCATTTGCCATGAGTTTGAAATCCAACTTGCAGGTGAAAGTGTGAAAAGACCTGTGTCCCTTGCAGCAAATATAGCTGATTGGAGAAGAGGATAAGATGTAGGGTCCAACAAGAAGTAGTAACCATCATCAGTTTCAAACAAAATTGGAGCATACTCTGCAGCATCAGGTCGCCATGACACCACACCAGCTGAATTGACAGTTATAATGGTAGCATTCCACTTTTGCTCAAACGCTGCTCGCTGATCGGCCAACACTCGCTCCATGTAGACCAATCTCTTCACATTAGGGCGCAAAAACAATGTGGCATTTGTAAAACTGAGCCATATGCTTTCGTTCAGCTCTGCCACACTTGCTACCAGGCCAAGAATTACAAAGGAAGCATTCAGATTGTTCTCCAATTCGGACCTGAGTATCTGCCATTGTGAATTGCATCAGAGTTAGCACTTTATATGCTCATTGCAAGTGAGGTTTGTTGCAAGGAACGCTGAAGTTCACTTGCTTGGTTCTCAGCATAAGCCAAGAGGATAAAGACAATGGTTTGCACAATTTGTATTGTCCACAAAGTTGTCTCTACCTCTTTACGGTTGTAACATGTTAATTGGAATTCCTCTTTGATGGAATCCAGTGAGCTATTCCACAGTACTCCACTTATGGCACAAGCAAGAAACCAGCCAAACACAAGACAGGCAAACCGCAGTGGTCCATTCCTCAAAGGGTTAAGCTTCTTGTGGCAGCCAGAAAGCTGTAGTTTGTAGCAATTCCATTGGCCACCAGGCTCTGACTCCATATTTCACAAGCTTCACTTCTTTTTCACTGTCAGAGTCTGCCGAACACCATCATCATCCATGACCTATGAAACAGATCCTGCACCTGATATATCATAGCTCTTGCCTGCAACCATCATAAATTGACAGAATCACTTTAATTACCTTCATGGTCCACAAGGGAAACATCCAATCTATCATATCTTCATAAGATCATTGCAATCTAAGCCCCAAAACCCATTTCACAGAGTGATTCCCACTCTGAACTGAGGGCAATTCATATCCTTGTGGAAACTGGCATGTGTGATTTCATTACTGGTTCTTCACAACAAGAATGCCAGAAGTGACCAACTGAACAAAGGTGAGATTTCTTCAATCTTCCACAATTGTTACACATCCATAAGCTCCTCTGACCCTTTCTGCAAGGAAACCTAGAGTCTTCAAGAACTCAAAGGTTTATAAAATTGAGCCATAAAATCAACAAGATACCTCCTTACCTGCATCAAACCTCCCTCAACTCCAAAGCTGAAAAACCTCCCGAGAAACCCACTAACAACAACAACATATATCAGACTCTAAATCCCAAGCTCTAGGTCTCAAATTCTCTTCCAGAAAATCCATAGAAAAATAGAACAACCCACAAAATCCCAAGATTGTTAACTCAAGTGGTGGCTCTTATTACAAACACCACCCATGAAGAACATCATATCCAAGCACAATCTGAGGCTGCAAAGCTGGAAGTTTTGACCTGGAAAACTCCTTCAAAACAGGAGGAGCTAGAAGATAATGAACACAAAAAAATCTGAAGCATCATCATCCAGAGCTCCAAATTCAAACTCCATTACAAAAGCAAAACAGCCATAACCAAGTTCAAAATTTCCCAGACCTTCAAATTGAATTTGGAGGGGTGGGGGGGAAATGCTCACACGAAATTAGCCGACGCTCAAAGTGGTCCAAATCAGTCCAGAGTCAAGACCCATCCATCCATCAATCGTCATAACCAGCACTAGAAACAACCATACCCAAACCAGAACATCTGTACAAAGCTGAAACCTTTTTCAACTGTTTTTTTGCAGAATGCTTCTTCTTATACCCCTCTCTCTCTCTCTTTAGTTGTCTTCATCATCAAATTCACCATCACCAAAACCCACAACATGAGTGAGTGAAAAGAAAAGATTTCCCCCCAAACTCCAAGTTTTGTGTTCCAAACTAGATAGAGATACTTGTGAAGAAAGCAAGTCAACCTCCCAAACAAACCAAAAAAACAGGGCTATCTAAATGCAAATCCCATTAAAGTTCAAGCAAATTTAGTGGGATCAGAGAGTACTTGTGATAAGTTCTTCTACTAAACACGAGGACTAATTTCATGATAATCCTGTGCCACATGCAAACAAAAGGGGAAACCTCCCACCCCCTCACCCCCATTTCTCGTTCTCGTACTTGCATTCACGAACTTTGCAAAAATTGTCTGCATCCCATGGAACAAGAATGGCAGGGGCAATTTTCAGCAACAAACAAAGGTGGCGATCAAAACCCAAATACACACAAACGACGCTTTTTCAAAAGTGATGATCGTAATGATGATGATGCCAAAGTCCATGCACTTTTGTTTACTAAGAGCATTTGCAAGCGGCGCTCGGTACGTGATCGTCCACAGTAAAATTGGATGAAGAAAATCCAATCTATGCCGGTTTCGGTCAGGAAAATAGTTTTGGCTCAGCATAATTGCGCTCGTTGCCGTGGCAAGGTAAAAAGGCACAGCAGCAGCGACGTGCACATGCAGAAAAGAGTGTAATAAATATGATCTCACTGGTGGTCAGTGTTTCTGATTGGCCCATCGTAATGATTGGTCCAGGTGGTTTGCTATCAGTAGTCTCCCACCTATTTGCTGTCCCAGTTTCAGTTTTATTGGTGGGGTTGCAAAAGAGTAAATAGCTAAACTTGGATGTGCAAAATACTTTCGCAGGGTCACATACTGAGCACCGCTAGAGGAGATGCTCTAAGTTATTATCTCTTTCAAGTTACTTAATTGTTACACTGCAAAAGCCCAAAGCACAGGAAATAAAATAGAATAATTTTATTTTATTTTTGTTTTTAAATCACTCAGTGGCCCAC
>Ga0209611_10015175_pt1 | contig 10100 bp, 9 predicted proteins | sample S1TSphgellanicum_3_FD_187693 | JGI IMG/M metagenome (GOLD analysis project Ga0209611, IMG submission 187693) | Host-associated microbial communities from peat moss isolated from Minnesota, USA - S1T2_Fc - Sphagnum magellanicum MG (SPAdes) (version 2) | ecosystem: Host-associated > Plants > Peat... | reverse complement strand
AAAAAATGCCATGAACATATATCTTTAGATCTTTGATCAACCCCATTGGTTTTATGGTTGTTTGATTTTCCATCCTTAGATTATATGGTGCAAATTTAGGCTTTGGAAGCCCTAACTTCAATCTCAACTATTCTGTGATAATATTAATTTTAGAACCTCCATCCAACAACACATCCTCTGTTGTATTCTTCCCAATCTATACTTGGATAATTGCCATATGATTATTTATTGCTACATCAGTTGTCCCTACTTTTGGTATTGAAGAACTAACATGTTTATATGTGGTTGCTTTACTTACGTTTTGAATTTTCTCTAGTTTTAGCTTTTACCAAATATATCTTTTTAGCTCAAAAGTTATTTTAAGCAATTGTCCTAAGTTCAAAGTATAATTTGTTTCTAACACCTATTTACCAATGTCCAAAAAAACTTTTCTATTATGATTAGTTTCCCTTGTGAATTCACTACTTCTTGAGATTTTTGTGTGTCCACATAGTAGTATTTGGCATACATGGCTAGCTTGTGTTCCATCCTTCCATAGATGTGGATGGCCTTTTCGTTTGGGTTTGTGTTTTATGAATCTATTGAATTGTCTCCACCATTGACTATTTCAATAACTCTTCTTTCTCCTAGCTAGCAACATCTTTTGTTTTTTTTAGTTTTCTATCCTTGAACACATGTTCTTTAGTTACTTTACTTCTTGTGGTAACATTAACATCCACCACATTCACATCTGCAATGATTGTTTGTGTCTTAACAATAGGTTGAACCTTTGCTATTATCACAAATTTCCCATGAAATATTTTCTACATCTCAACAAACTTTGGACAATCTATCATTTTATGTCCATTCAAACCTCAAATGTGACATGCATATGAAAATGTCTTTTATGTTTTTTGACTTGGTTGTGTTGCCTTTGTGGTTGCCACTATGGTCTGCTCTTTTTTCCTTCTACATGTCTCCACATTATGATTTGTCATCCCATAATTTGTGCAATGTTAGTCAGTTTTCCCTATATTAAATTGTGTTTTTGCTAGTGTTGCCTATTTGGTATTCTATGGTATTGACAATGCACTCCTTGTTTCTACAATAGTCATAACTTCTTCACACAACATTGTCGCCTCTTTATGTTGATCTAATGTTGACCATTTCATCCCCGTAGTTGCAATTATGAAATATGATTACAAACTTGCTCTAAACACAATAGTTAGAAAACTATATGTGGTTGGTGTTTATAAACCATGAGCCAACTTCTAAATCTGCACATAATAAACCTCCACCCTCTCAGTCTCCTCTTGCTTCATGTTCTTTAACTCCATGTATATTTTCTTGTCATTTTGAATTTTTCGATGACATTTGCAAAATGCTTGTGCAAGCTCTGAAAAAATATATTAGGAAATTTTAACATGTAATTATGGCACCAGTTTGATGCCATATCTTTTAGCATATAGTTAAGTGCACTGATGATATATTCTTCGAAAGTTTTTGCATTTTTTTTTACTACAAAATTGAACACTTTGACATGAACATCTAAATCAACATTTTTTTTGAAATCAAGATACTAAATAGCTACATTGCTTGGCTTAACATAATGGCCATCTTTGTGATCAAGAATTGGTATAGTTATAACAAATGGTTTCTGGTATTCTCCTTTTCGATTCACGACATCTATACCTTCTAATAACCATTGAGCTGATCAATGGTCGATTTTGCAATCTCGTTCACATGAATAGTCTTTATCGGATTAGTAAACACCATTTGAGGCATGCCAACAACTCCAATAGTAGCTATTGGTAATGTCAAACTTTGATTCAAATTCCTTACTGTCAAAATTCCATTTGATTCATTACCCAATTTTCTTGTAAATCTAATTAATATTCCCCTTTTGACAACATCTTTGTTGGACACAACAACCGTTTCCATTCTTGTGGTTGTTATACCTACATCAAGTGATTGAGTAACTCCTACTCCAATGTGTTGTTTCTAGGTTTCAACAACTACCACTTTTGACACTATTGGTGAAGTTGTGTTGATGCGAAATCGATGATGTTCTAATATGCGGTTACCCATTAATATCCATTGTGGTGTAGTATGTGGATGTGAATACCCCTCTGGTTTTCTGCTCATGGTCTGAATAGATGGACAAATTTATCGATTTTATGGTCCCAATTAATTTCCCAACTCCCTACCTCTAAATTTGTTCTAAACTACATGAATTCCTGATTCTTGTTCCTATGGTTGATCCATTAATGTTCTTGCCACATTTTGTAACTCCACATGCTTAACAATACATGTTTTGATGTGAAAAGGCACAAAAGGACAATCCATGATTACATGTTCTTTTTCCTCACAGAATGCACAAACCTTCGAAAGTAACATAATCATCTCTGAATCCACATATTCATGATCCCATGTTTTGGTTGTGTATTTTGTTTAATCTAACTATGGATTCCCTTGATGTGAATATGACTATGGTACTTCATCCAATGCATTCACATGTGCCTTTATGTACTTAGATGATCGTGGGTAATTTTCTTCAATTTCCTCAACACATCAACATTGGTGTTTTCACCCACCTCCCAATGTTCCACTGGTTCATAGTAATCTGGAGATGTAGACTGATACACAAACTTGGGTTGTATACCTCATGTAACATCCTTCCTTTGGCTAATCATTGACTCTTGACTTGAGATTTCTTGTGGTTGATTAGGTACTATAGAAATCCCTACTCCATTTTGATCTCTACCACTTTGAACCACAAATTGCGGTTGATAAGTATATTACATATGTTCATTTGAATGAGTAGTTGACTACATCTTTTTCCATGGAGATCATCATCTAGAACTATGCCTTCTTTGAAGACCCCAAGTCCATACGTCCCGACATACCACAAGAAGTGATAAAAATGACATGTGCCCCACAAACCTTTCCTTTGTTCTCAAAACTTATCTATCCAAAATCGGATTTTGATATGGGGTTTCTGTAAGGCTTACATATTCCTTTCCATTTTCAAAATTGTATTTTATTTGACTTTCAATAACTTGCCGATTTCCCTCCAAGTCCAATTGTCATTGTAAACTCCAGGTCACCGTCTAATTCATTTTGTTTCACAATTATTTATCTTTAGAATCTGTAGATCGTTTTGAGATCCTTATGGCATCAATCGTGTAAACCTCTAATACTTTCTAACATACCTCTTAAAATTTTGAATTAAGAAAAAACAACATTATTCGTCTGAACATTCTCATCTATAGTATACAATTTTTTTTGTAAAAAACCTTCCCATTACTGAAAGAAAGAATAGAAAAAAAATTTCCCCACAAGATGGTCGCCAAATGATATAAGTGAAATTTAAATTCTTGCAAAATATTTCACATTATTATAACATATTTGCATTTCACATGCATATGTTCACTATTCTCGTCTTAAGCCCCAACAAACTTAACACTACCATTCATTCCAACATCAAATTTATGGTTATTGCATATACTAGAATTTGCACTTCACAACACATTGTAAAAAACTTTAAAAACAAAATTACAATTCATTTCATCATAATTTGATATTACAAAAAATTCACACAAAAGATGAACATAAAATTCACTATAGAAGTTTATGCTTATTTGTATTACTAAAAACATGAATCTAAATTACAGCATAATCCCATGATTTGTTAAAAAACTCCGAAAAGCACTTAAAATTTGTGCTATATCAAAACAAAATCTATGGTTTTCTATTGTAAGTACCTATAACTCCTACTTTTTTCTAAACTCCATGTCTCATCTTTTCCCTCTCCCCTATTCTCCATCACTCTTGCCTTTTGAACTATCCCAAATCACATCATCATGATCAAAATAACAAAAATTCAAAATTCAAACTAACAAAGTTCCCTGATCAATCCCTATCCTAACTGCCTTGTTCATCCAAAATCATAAACTCATCCTACCGCCTTAACATTTCCCATCTTTTCTATGCATTCAAAATTGTAAGATGTCCATTTTCACTAAGCTTCCATTTGTAGTCTATCTCTTTCTCCGTTATAACATTTCAGATTTTGTTTATGTTTCTTTTCCTTTGATCTTCAAAAGTTTAATGATGAGGAGTGGTATGACATGCCCATTTGTAATTTAACCAAAACTGTGCATAACATTTGGTTGTAGCAATCGGGGAATCGCATCACTTGTCTGTACACAACAAGGTCTGACAATTACGTTCGAGCTTTCAAACAATCTACATTATATAAACAATACTTGCGAAGGGGTCTACCTAGTCATGGACCTGATAGGAATGAATTGTTGTTGAGGAAGGTCCAATAGTCTAGTGATCTTGCTAAATTAGTGGTTGATGTGGTAAATTACACATTTGGATCTTCCTTTTCTTATCGCACTCCACATCTTGAGGGGGAGGAGGTTTTTAGATCTACCAAACAACTCATTAATTGTCCTCCTAGTGCAAACAATGATTCTCATTGTCATAATCGTGTGAATTTCTCTTGTCCACAAGTAATAGTTCTTGTTGTTCAACCCAATATTATCAAGAATGTAAGCATGTAACAACTGCCATGTGGTTCTAGTGTTTGTTTACCCTTAGTATTTCGAGGTGGTTTGGAGTTGAAGGAAAATATTTATGTTGATGGCTAATGGCAGATTGAATGTTGCCCACCTAGTTTTGCGATTTGATGTTCTGTGCTCCATAAAACCACAAGGCTCAAATGAAAAACAAAAATCAACCTTTTAGAATTTGTAAATGGAACTCATGTTCCATGTTACTTCGGGTTTTTGATACAATTTCATATTGGATCATTGGAGCACCATATGCATTGGTTTTGTTTTAATGATTTGAGGCATTGTGTTAGTGGGACAACGTGAAAATATGTAGTTGTTAAGCTTTTTGTTTTAACTATATGGCCCATCCAAGAAGGTATTGACTTAATTCAAAAGGAGGTAATAACTTTAGAAGAAACGGGGTTTTCCTTTGATTGTAGCCATGCTCAAAGTTTATTTGGTTCCTAATCGTTTAATTCAAGCATTTCACATGTGCCTACTATGAGTGTTCACAACATTGTGTGGTTAGCCAATGTAAGTTGTTGGCTTACAACTCATGGTGGCAAGAATGTGAGACAACCTTCCATCTTCAAAATAACACAACAACACACCAACAATTGGGAAACTAGCATTTTACTTACCCAATGCATTGTTTTCCTTGTTGTCAATGTCCTTTCACTTGGGTATGGACGAATTTATAGTATTATTTCAAATGACAAATGACACGATGCGATTATTGGAAATTTCCCTAGATGTTCATGTGTTTACTTTGTCATAATGTTGGCAGGTTTTTTGTGTGGTTGTGGGATGTATGTGCAATGTAAACATGTGTATCATGTCTTGTAAATGATCATGTTTTGTGGGCTTTTAAAAGAGTTCATTCATCATTACACATGGAGTTGGGATGAATTTCAATGTTTGTTGAAGCACTTTAAAGCTTTTGAATTCTTGTGATAGTACATCAAAATCTCATTGATAAACCTTTTTGTAGCTAGCAAGACTATGTAATAAGTTTAGATACTAGTTTTGGCCCATTGTTTTTTTTCTCCATTTTGTAACTTTTCAATCATTGTAAAGTGATGTATATTTATGTATAATACTTCAGCCATTTCAACACATATTTGTCAAATATTTAATATACTTTGAAAAGTTAATTTTTATCGAATATTTATGAAGTATGCAATTTTCACCCATTTCAACATTTTTGAAAATATTATAATTATTGTCCAAGACCATTAAACATTTGGAGCATTGGTTGCATGAGGAATGATAAAATGCATCCTTCAACTAAAAAAAAATGATTTCAAACGTTCACATGATGCTGCTTTCGACGGCTTTCTTGGCCAAACCCATGTTTAGACTCAATAAGTCATTGTTCATATCAGAACAAACCATGGATGTGACGTGACAAAATATTCCATGGCTTGTCAAAAAATATTTTGCCACATCATGAAATCTTATGTGACATGATAAAATATTTCGCCATGTCACTTAATAATATCCATGTGATAGACAAATACACTAAAAATATTCCATGACGTGGCATGAAATTTACTCTTAAATTCCTTCTTGCTCACTTGAGTAAGTTCGCCTCCTCTTGCTTGCTTGCTTTGTTGTCTTTCAAAATATGACCTTTGCTTGTTATCAACCCATGTACATAGTCAAAGACTCAACATGAGAGTTTGGTTTAGAATATATACTCGCCCAACACTTGGTCAGGTACCAACTTTTGAACCTATCAACTTGATCCTTGAATTGGGTATATTTACAAAAAAATCATACATAAGAACTAAGAATTTGACTCAGACTTGCCTTCATCAACAGCAAGATCTCAAAACCTGTGTACAAATTTGTTAAGATTGAGCGGTTTTCTTAGGTGCCCTTTGGATTGAATGATTGATTGGATTTATTGACCTATGTTTCAAAGCATAACCTGAAGCTTTTAGCATGTGTGATTGGACCTCCTTTCAAGGCAATAATAAGGCTTTAATTATTTAGGCTTGATGTGGATAACATCCCCTGGCTAGTGGGGTCACTCTTTTTATGGAAGCAAGAGAGGCTCCTTGAAGAGCTGTCCACTAAGCCCACTGCTTTTTGGACTCTACCTTGATGGACTTGAGAAGCATCTAGATGCATTTGATAGTGACAGCCCGCCACAGCTGGCAGACATAATAGTCAAATTACTACTGTATGCAGATGATTTGGCATTGATGTCAGAGACCCCACAAGGGTTGCAAAAACAAATAGATGTTCTGTCTGAGTTCTGTGTTGAATGACAATTGGTCATCAATGTGAGCAAGACCAAGGTGGTGGTGTTTGAAAAATGTCGCAGTGCAGCGCCAGAGTTCACATATAGAGGGACAACCATCGAGCGGGTTCAATCATTCAGATACCTGGGCTTAGAGTTACATAGTACAAGAGGCATGGTAGTAGCCATAGACAAACTGACTACTGCTGGGAAGAAGGCACTGTTTGCATTACGCCGCAAATGCAATGATCTGAGCATAACAGATCTAGAAGTAATGTGCCAGTTGTTCGACTCACTAGTACGCCCAGTACTGAGCTATGCATGCGAGGTGTGGACAGGTTGTACAGGGGCGAAAGGGTTGCAACAAGTAGAGCAAGTACACAGAATGTTCCTGAGAGGAATATTAGGGGTCAATAAAACAACAAGCACTTTTGCTGTGTTGGGGGAGTTTGGAAGGTATCCATTGGAGTATTTCTGGTGGCAACAAACTCTCAAGTATTATGATAGACTACGGGAGTCCACACCAGATCGCTTGTTGTACTGTGCCTACCAGACCCAGCTCTAGATGCTCAATGTGTTCAATGATAACCAATAGTGTTGGTTCCGGAACGTGCAGTTGTGGCTTGACGACCAAGGGGTTGGGGTTTTCTATACTAATGGCAAGTGCGTTATAGCAAGTGCACAGGCTTCTTATCTAGAATCCATTTATGATGAACAGGCCGGAGCCAGAAATAGCAGATTACGTACATACCAGCTGATGAACGCGAGCTGTACAACAGAATCTGGGTACTCATATGCACATCAGAGTTATTTGCAATCGATCACAAATGTTCAGCTCAAGCAATCTTTGTCAAGGTTCAGATGTTCCAACCATCGTTTGGAGGTAGAGTGTGGCAGGCATGCAAAGCCTGAGAGGGTACCGATGAGAGATAGGGTTTGTCGCCTATGTCCCCTTGGAGCTATTGAGGATGAAGACCACCTGCTGTTAATGTGCCCAGCTCACCATGACATTCGGCGCAAGTTTGGTCCACAGTTAGGGAAACAATTGATTCCGTGCAACTTACTGCCTGAATTGATACATTCGACTAATCAGAAAGCGATAGCTTTGTACTTAGTTTCTTGCCTAGACAACATGAGTGTTTTGCTCAAACCAACTAGGTAATTGTCGTCAAATGGATCTCTCTGGTCCAGGTATTGACGTTAAATTAAAAGAAAGAAAGAAAGAAAGAAGAGTTGGCCAATGGAGTGTGTGCCATTGGCATAGTTTCATAAGGCATAATATAGTAGGGCCAGTCAAGGTTTAGGGTTTAATGATCTTTCAATAGTTTAATATAGGGTTGTACATTTTTCAATGTATATTGTGCGTTCCAAGTAGTAAAGATAAAATAGGTGTGAATAGAGTTATTCGTTAGGGTTTAATGATTTTTCAATAGTTTAATATATCCTTCTCAATGTACATAATTGTGTGTTCCAAGTAGCAAGGATTAAAATAGGTGTGAATATATTTATTAGTAGTCTTTAGCCAGAGTTTTTCACCATTTTACCCATTGGAACCAATGATATGGTTTTTTGACTCAAAAAATTGAGAATTTTAGTGTACATTTGATTTATTTTATTTTATTTTAAAATGAAAAGAAAATTATATCACAAAATTGAAGAAAAAAACCTCATTGGAATATAGCTCTGATACCAAAAAAAATTTTGTAAAAGAATTGGATAAAACTATTTATGGAAATAAAAATCCTCAAACCCACACCCCAACAGACTTTTCATTATAAACTAAAAAGTTAATGCTATAAGATAAAACCGTCCATCATTGAATATGAACCTATCACTGAACACTTTCCAATATTTTTCTCATTCCTTAATCAAATTCACTAATCCTTGTGTCCTTGGACACGCAAATTGAAGGGCTACAAATGTTCTGTGAGTGTCACAGTTAAAGGAGCATCACAAAGAACACAAGAAGAGAAGACAAGTGATAGTGTATTTCAGTTATTTTCAAAAAAAAGCTCTAAACCCCTCTCTAGTTTTAGTCTCATGTTTTTCTCATTTTTAGTCCATTTTGAATGTTTTAAAACCTGATGAGTGCACCAACTAGAGCTTACAAATCTTAGGTGATATTTCCAAAAGCAAAAATGCAATGATCAAAGATTTTAAGCTTGAAACTTTAATCTAAATTTTAATTTCACCCATCACTGAACATTAAACCCCTTTACACCAAACATCCCATACCTTCCTCCCATTCCTTTATCAAATTAAGAAATATTTTTAACCCTTTATCAAATTGAGCAATTTGTTCAGCATTGGAAGTACTCGTTAGGTAAACTGTTACAAATATTTTTTGAACTTTGGAGGCCAAGGAACAATGTGTGAGGATTCAATCTCCTTTGACTTCTCAAGTGTTCGCTCACTAGTCTATCTAACCTATTGGATGCATATAAGCATCTTTTTATACATACATGGAAGCAAGAAGGGGGACTAGAGGAGAAGGGTCCCCAAAGGAGGGTACCCTAATAACCTTCTTTGAAGTGTCCATTAGAAGAGTCGAACAAATGTTCCATTATTCATAGCACAAATAATTGTAGCGAACCCATGCTTAGCCCAATGTTATGCCAAGACAAGAACTCTAGGCTCTTCACATTGTTGACCTTTGCTTCATTGTTATGGTACACTGATGTTTTCTTGAGGTATTTGGGTAGTACTACCGGCCCGGGTGAACTGGCACCCACATTGGTGGTACCTTCACCTTTGCTTTTTTTTGAGCGAGGCCTCATAGTGACCAAAAAATTGTTAGATTTGAAACTCCAAAACCCCGATTTAGTCTAAGCAAGTTGGGATATTTGTAATAATACCTAGAAATAATCCAAACGGATTTTTGGATTCTTACCATGGTACCAATGTGGTGGGGTGCCGGTTCACCTGACGCCATAATACTCTATGAACAACATATTTCGCATTTTGTAACTGGTTTCTGTGTCGTATTCCGGAAATATTACAACCTTTTTCTTAGGTGGGATAGGCAACCCATCTATTGGTCCACTTTTTCTTTTTTCTTTTTTCATATCAATGTTGGTTTTAATGAATTGATGGTTGAGATAAGCATCCGAAATTTGAATCGTTGGCTCCAAAAACAAAAAGTCAGTTACACTGTGGAATAGGCCCTCGCAAAAACCAACAGTGACGAGCCTAGTGCCTAGGTGGAACAGGCCCATTCCGTAATACATTATTGAATATAATCACATCTTAAGTGGGGACAGATAGCGTTAGAGACATAAGTGGATATATGCGTTTGTGCATACTTTGTCATG
>Ga0209611_10015173_pt1 | contig 10101 bp, 3 predicted proteins | sample S1TSphgellanicum_3_FD_187693 | JGI IMG/M metagenome (GOLD analysis project Ga0209611, IMG submission 187693) | Host-associated microbial communities from peat moss isolated from Minnesota, USA - S1T2_Fc - Sphagnum magellanicum MG (SPAdes) (version 2) | ecosystem: Host-associated > Plants > Peat... | reverse complement strand
TCCCCTTTTTCTTTGATTTCCCCCCCCCCCCTATTTTGCTTGTTTTTTTGCTTCTTTTGTCCCCACTCCCCTTTTGATTTTTTTTCTTTTTTTCGTACATCCATGCCTTTTATTTTTTCTTCTTTCATCCCCCCTTTTGTTTTTTTTTCCTTTCTTCTTTTATTCCCACCCCTTCATTTTTCCTCTTCTTTTTCTTGCTCTTTTTTTTCTCCCTTTACTTCATCTTGCCAATATTTTCCCCTTGTTCTTATTGCCTTTTTTTTCCCTTTTTTTCATTCTTTTTTCCCCTCCCCTTGTTTTTATTATCATTTCATGCCCTTCCCCCATGCCTTTTTGGATGGCTGAAAAAAATTCAATCGCCATCCAACACACCCACACCATTAGATGGTGATTAAAATTCTTCAATTGCCCAAGTAGGAAAGCAAGGATGCATTTTTTTTCCCCAAAATAATAGCACAAGCCCACCCCTTCCAGTCACCATCTAACAATGGGAGTATGTTGGATGGCAACTAAAAATTTTCGGTCGCCAAAAAGCGGCGACAGGGGGGGGGGGGGGGGGGTGCATGTAATATCATTTTTGGCAAAAAAAACATCTCCCCCTCCCCCCCCCCAATGCCTTCTTCTATGATTGAAAAATTTCAGTCGCCATTTGTTGGTGGGGGTGTGTGGGATGGCGACTTAAAAAAATTGGTTGCCATCCAACACACCCCCACTGTCTGACGACAATCAAATTTTTTTCGAATGCCAGGAAAGGGTGGCATGTCATATGTTTTTGAAAAGCGATCATTGAGTTCTTTCTAAAAACATATCACACGCCCCCGTTCTATGGCGAGAAAAAAAGTTTCGGTCATCACAGGATTGGCGACTGAAATCCGTTTTCGGTCGCCATTAGTAACGAAGGTTGCCTAAGTGAAAAGAAAAAAAATCTTGCTTTTGTTTTAATGGATGCAATGAACATGTGAAGATGGACATTAACATGACACTCAACACAAAATGGCCATGTCACGTCGGTTTTGACAACCCTATTGTTGAGATCATGAATGGCACCTTCATTGGTAGTTCCTAACGAATACCATCAAAACCAAATGGTAACATATCAAAGGTTAGCTTCCTCCAAGGATGTGGCTTTTATGTACTCATAACAAAGGACTTTGTGTTGATCATGGAACTTTGGTGTGATCAGCTACTTGGTGTGTTTATCAAAAGATTGAATCCAATGAAAAAAAGGCATTCATTTTTTGTCAACCATCTTGACTGTAGGACCTCCAATCCCATAAATAATTCAAACAACATTCCAATTTGCTTCCGCACTATCCACCATGAACCCCTTGAAAACGAACGAACCCAACTCTTTCTTATCAACAATTGTGTTCAACTTTCTCCATAAAATGCATTGAGCTTTCGTGTCCTTGGATTACATGTCATAGACCATAATCGTTGTGATCTTATAATAGATTATTAAATCATAAATGTGATAAGCCATGGTCATCCATCCTTGAACACGTGTTACGTGATCAAACATCATCCACTCATTTTGTAGATCATCATTTGGTTGCATTTGTTGAACCAAATCAAATTTGGACGTAGTTCCATCAATGAACACCTTGAACAAATAAACATTTTTCCTAGCCTGTTGATTAGGAAAATAATTGTCCTAAATATAGTTGTAACCAAATAGTGTTTTCAATTTTAGGATATAATTGATGGAGCTCGATTTACCAAGACAATGCTTTGGTGAAGCAATCAAATTACATATTACAAGGGAGCACAAAGGAGTAAACATTAACAATGTTTAATCTAGTTTTTCAACTTTGAAAAGCTCCATAGGACCTTTTCCATCATCGTTGAACAAATGATGAAAAAGAAATGTTTTACTCATAGACAAAAAAATAACTGAAGTGGTAATAATTGGCGTGCAACAAACCTCATCTGCAACCACGTTCATCATCTCCTGGAAAGATTCTTTACACTTATTGTCTACAACTAAATAGGCATGGGTGCCCAAGTGGATTGCAGCTCTTAAAAGATTTGGAAACTTATGAACAACATAATACACTTTGCAATTGCAAGTTTATAGACAAGTTGGTGAAGAATCACAAAACTAACAGTTGATGGTACAAATCGAAAATTTCATGAGACATTACTTAGATATCATAAAATGTAAATAATTGCCACTCCAAGTGACTTCATTGCATGCATAAGAACATTGAAATAAAGGACAAGAATCATTTTAATAACACAAATGTCCAAGGCATTTTGTTGTTCTAAAGCCTAATCTAAATGAATTATTGATGTTATTAGTCTACAACTTGCACCAAGCATGACCATTGTACTTTATGTCCATACCTTGCAATTGTTTGAAATGTCCCAATGGATGATGAAATGGAGGAAGCTCAAATAACATGTTACCATTGAATTTTGTGGGAAGACAAATCATAAACTCAATTGTGATGACCCCATAATCAAAAGACTTTGATTTAGAACAAGTGTGCGGGGCCAAAGACATTGCCTTCAATAATTCAACAATGTTGGAAAAAGTAACTACTTGTAGCACATCTGTTTGCAAAGGTTGTTCTTCATTAGCTCGTGAATTCATGAAAATAGGGACAACGTCGAGAAAGGAAGGGTTATTTTTGTTAAGATAATCACAAAGGTTGATAAACGATGACTCCATAATCAAAACAAAAAACTTTGAGTTGTGAAAAATTGCATTGGGCTTTTCTTTAATCACAACACCTTCATAGCAATGTTGGCCATTGATGTAGCCATGCTTGGTGTTAGATAGTATTTTGAAAATTGTTAAGCACATTTTCGTTGACAATCCACTACCTGCCATTGGTGGTAGACCAAAACATCCCTTTAGGGTTCACATTTAGAACTTGGTAAACATAACTTAAAATAACTTTGTCTTCCCCATAATAAACATCTTTAGAAACATGCACAAATCTTCATCAAAACACAAACATTACACAAAGCACATTCTCAATCACTTATACAACTCCAAAATCAGAAACCAAGATGGTAAGATTTAATTTTCCAAAAGCATGGAAAATAACCATTGAGAATAAAATAGAAGCAAATCCATAGGATAAATCCCACATCAATCTTAGAGTTAAATGGCCAAAAATGCCATTACACCAAGAACTAAATTTGAGGGTAAGATGAACAATTGGAATTCAAATTCAACATGAAAGATAAAAGTACATAACCATAGAATTAGCAAAATGCAAGGATGAATAACAATCTCTAATCAAGGACAACAATGTCAACAAAATAAAAAGAATTAAATTGGCAAAACACATATATTTTTCCCCTTGCATAAATTTTAATTATATAACTAATAATGCAACAACAAGAATAGAACTGGTAGTAAAAAGAAAAAAGAAAAATACTTTATACATAACATTAAAAAAGATGGACAAAAATTCCAACATTACACAAAGGGTGAAATTGAAAAGGCACATAAATTTGCAAGGAAAACAATGAACCTAACGACAATAATGAAACTAGAGTATTAGGGGTGATGCAAATTTAAATGAGGACCTATTTTTTGGAATAGAAATTGAATATGATATCAAGTGGCTTTAGTAGGGTAAAAAATTAGAGGAATACACCATCACCATTCAATCCATCCCCTGATAATCCCAATAATTGAACCACAATCACATATATGTGTTCGGAAATATGATGGACATAGTAATAGGAATGATCTAGAAAAAAGAAATTATGACATTTGTCTAAAAAAGTTCAATACATCGAGCCCAATGCAACAACAAAATAGATGGTGGTATGCATTTAGAATAAATGGATGTAGGTCTCTTGACAAATTCCAAATTATGAAATCTTTTACACACTAAATCATAACCATTATAGATCATTGTCCTCAGCCAAGACCACGGTCCAATGTAATCGTGCAATCCTACTGGTCCCAAGGCATTTAGACTTAGTTTAGGACAAAATTAAATCAAATTATCAAAGAGCATAATTGGCATGAACTAGGAGGGCAACAATATGGGTTGAAAAAATAAATTACAAGAAGAATTGGAAGCATGGAAAACTTGAATTTAAGCTAGAAAGAAGGCTATTCATTTCAAAATATTGTTTATCATTTCCCCTTATTTGGGGGTGCATGAGTGAGCCGTGTTACACCGTACATAATAGATGATAAAGGCCAACAATACCATAGATTGCAATAGTTTGAACATTATAACAATTTGAGATGCCACAAGTAGTGTAGGTTGGATTTGGAAAATATGAAGAATCCGACAAGGTGGAATCATATCATTAACCAACAATAGAAAAATCCAACTAGTCTTTCTAGAATGTCATATCAAATTAAGCAAACAACAAAGTTTTAAATATGTGATTAATGTCTAGTGGCATGGGGTTCACAAGCTAGTTAATATTCAACCCCTTTAATGATATAACAACACTGCCAACTCATTCTAACAAGTATGAGTTGTTACGTTGAATACACAATTAGTCTTAAGGGCACAATTGACCATGACCAATTAGGACTTCACAAATACTTAGGATTATTTTCACAAATTTATGATAGGTATAATCAACATTAAACAAAATTGGTGAAGGATTGTATATAAGTTCCTTACACATTCTAAAATATGTGTTTGTTATGTAAGTAGTTAATAACATTAATCATTTGTATAATGTAGCCTAACAAACTATAATTATTTCCATTTGGTATTTTAATGAGTTAAATGGAAGTGTAGTCAATTGATCCTAGGAATTTCGTTTTTATTATTCGAAGAACTTGTTATCACCACGTCGGTCATGTAATTTAATGGCAATATAATAACACTAAAGGGTTAAATTTACAAGAAAGGACACATTTTGCTATAATTAAAGATATTAACAAAATGTTATTAGCTCGTACTTAATTGATTTAATGATTGGCATCAAACCCAATAGACACAGAATAATGAATAATGTTGTAACCCTAACCTTGGGCTCGCGACCAAGGTGGGCCAAGACTAGGCCCGAAAGTCACATATCATGCTATCGGGAGTGCAAAAGAATGTGAGAGAATGAACCCTCACACTCCTAAATGAATTCCCATTTTGGGAATTGGAGTCTCAATGGATTTTCAAATTTTCAAAGGGAAATTTCAAGTGCTAAAACTCATTGGATTGAAAAGTTCCTTATATCATTAGAAAGTTCTTAGAACATAGATGTTTGAAATGGGTTCGCATGACCCATTTGGACACTTAAAACACAAGTTATGGCCAAAAGAAAGGTTGCGAGTCACAAAGTTATGGGTCCCCAAAGTTGCAAGAGACCCAAGTTTAGGAATTTCAGGACTCCCACTTGGGATTCCTGAGACAAAATGCCATTTGGATGTGGGCCTCGTGGAGAGGCACAAAATATACTATAAGGGGGAAGGTTGTGACTTCCCCAAGTCCGGGCCATGGTGAGTCTTGTGAGTCCGAGTTTGCCCGTGGCTCGTCTTATCACCAAAAGTGCTTAAATTATGCATTAATTAACTTGTTGTTTGGTCTATGCACAATTTGTGTGAGTAATTGATGCTTGTCACTCTTCCTAGTCCCCATTCCGAAGCTTCAGCACACCCCTCTACCCCCAAAGTGCTGCAAACCAGGGAACGTGCATGAACTCTTTACTCCTCTATTGTTTCCACTTTGGACTCATATTTGAGTCTATAAAAGGGGTTGGGATCGCATCAAATAGTCCTAACACATGTGTAAAAAGCCTATTTGAATCAATAATTGTTAGGTAAAGTTTCCTTAAATAATTATATGTACACTAAAGATGTAGGAAAACGTGGCAAATGATAGCATCTTTCAAAAAAGAAAGCATAAAAACCACATAGTGGACGTAGATGAAACATCTTCTAAATGCAGAAGGTTAACAAACTTTTGACCATAGCCCAACGTAAGAGTAGAAGAAGGCGTGATAACAATTAGACTTGTATCAAAGCGAAATGACAAAACTTAACAATGGCACCAAAGAAAACAAGGAGACACACCTTGTGAGTTCTTAGACAAGAGGTGATGTCTTTTCTTGGAATGGAACACATATGTGATGTGTTGTATTAAGAACTCTCATGGCTTTTGATACATTTTTTATGTAACTATGAAGCAGATAAACATATCGATAAGGTGAAAGAACTCGATTTCTCTCAAAGGAGGGATGAATCTATTAAAGTAAGATTTTTTGCATTATAGGACAAAATGCATTACACTATGAATGGAAATATATTATCTCAAAAGATTTCATGAGTTCTAACCAGTGGATTTCTTTCATCAAAGAAAGAGGTACGGGCGGGCTATGGCAGAGACTTAAAGGATGACAACATGTAGCAACACACAAGGCACAAGCCCTCATCCTTCAATATGTTTGAACATAATTAAGTTTGAAAAAAACCTTTATGATCAACAAAAAATGTGTTCATAATTTAGGGTTTAGGGTTTCTTCAAATATCAGTCTTGTAATGCTTATACTTCAGTTTAAAATTGCATTTATCAAAGATGGATAATTCCAAGCAACTCAATCCTAGTAAAGTTCAACTAGATCAATTCAATATTCAACTAAATTATCCTTCAAGTGCTCAATTGAAGTCTCAATTATTTTCTCAGTTTCTTACATAGTTCAATATTGATTTAAATGTTTAGTCATAGTTAACCTCGTTTGAAAATTCCTATTTTTATCAAAAATCATCAATTGAATGTTTTATAATCTCAGTTTACTTCTTATTTCTGAGTTCAATACAATATCACTTCTTCAAAAAAAATTGTTAACCTTTTTTAGGGTTTCATAAAGTAGAAAGGTAGGGCTTAAATTCATATTATAGATAAATGTTCATTCTCAGAAGAATTTTTCTTGTTGAATTCTTTGTGCAACAAGAGGGACAAGGCCATGAGACCCCATGAGATCTCAACACACCTCAAGAGGAGACCAATGAGTTCCAAGTCAAAATTTGCAACTTGAATTTGAATTTTTTTTTCAAGCTTTGAATTTAGAAAAATCTAAGCTTGAGCAAGGATTTGAGCTTAACAAAACTTGACCTCGGATTCTAAAGTGATGGCGGAATTAGCCAAAAAAAAGAAAAAAAAGGAGTCAAGCTTGGGCTTGACTCCAAATATGGAGCTCAGTCCAAGCCCCATTCCCATGTGTTTGTTGCAACCGAACTTCTCTCAACACTAAGATAAGCTCAATTGTAGCAAAAAAATAAATACCAAGCTTTAACTCAACTCCAAATGTGGAATTGAACTAGGGCTCAACTCTTCATGGCTTGCTATAGTCGAGCTTCTTTTGGCACCAAAAGAAGTTTGATTGCAAAAGAAAAAAGAGCTGAGCTTTTAGCTCAACTCCAAAAGTGGAGCTGAACTAAAATTTGGCTCTTCATTTTTTGTTGCATCCGAGCTCTTCTACAACCAATCTTCTCTCAACACCGAAAGAAGTAAGGCTTTAGAAGTTGAACTCTAGTTCGGCCACACTTTTGGAGCTAAACTAAAACATAGCTCCTCTCTTTTCTTGAATTGCAATTGAGGTTTTTTTAACTCCATGTTTTTTTTTGTAGTCGAAGTTCTTTCACTACCAAGAAAAGCTTGATGGCAAAACAAATGGCCAAGATCTAACTTAGCTCTAAAAGTGGAGCCAAACTAGAACTCAATTCCCTTTGTATAAAAAAAAACCAAACTTTAGTTCGATTCCAAAAGTGGAACTAAGTTCTAATTTAGCTCCAAAAGTGGAGTTGAGCTAGAGTTCGACTCTTCATGTTTTGTTGTAGCCAAGTTTCTTTTGGCGCTAAAAGAAAGTTAGATCCAACAAAGTAGATAGAGCTACAACCAAGGTTCTCTCAACGTCAAGAAAACCTTGCTTGCATTTTGAAAAAGAAAATGAAGAGCTGAACTCTAGTTTGATTCTAAAAGTGGAGCCAAGCTAAAACTCGGTTTTTTTTTGCATCCTTGCTTTCTCTCAACATGAAAAAGCTCAGCTAAAGAAAAACAATTTAGAGCCGAGCTAAAACTTGGCTCCTTTTTTTAAAAGTTGAGCTTCTCTCTCTACCGAAAGTATATTGGTTATAACAAGACAAGTCGAGCTCTAGTTGGGCTTCCTTTTGGAACCAAGCTAGAGTTCAACTTTTTTTTTTTTGGTAAAAAGAACATTGAGGGTTTAGGGTTTAGGGTTTAATGTCTACTTTTGTAAAACATATTTTGTAAAAATATCCATGTCACAAAGATTATGGAGACACATGAGGTAATGGGAACATTGCATAACAACACATCTTGGGTTTTACAACTAGTTAAAAAAACAACTATTTTTTTTTTTATATCACAATTGTAACTACAAGTTCATGTTAATGACTATGTAGTTGTAAAGGACATTTTGTTGTCACATGGCATCATGGTTTTACATATTGGAAATAACTTGAAAACAAGCAAGAAATGAAAGCTTCAAGGTTCATGAAATGCAACAATTGTATTAACTAACAAGAAGATTACAAAGGTTGTATGCTTCAAATGCTACAATCACAAAACTATGGCTTGTAAAACCTAACAAAGCTTGAAGGTTCTATGTGCACTCAAAAAATCGTGAAAGGAAAGAATGAAAGACCACTCAAAACCACTCCAATATATACTATCTCCTAACCCTAAAGTAGCCGCCACTTAACCCTAACCTAGCCGCCGCCTAACCCTAGCCGCCACAAAACCCTAACCTTAGCCGCCGCCAAACCCTAACCCTAACCGCCACCCAACCCTAACCTTAGCCACCGCCAAGCCCTAACCCTAGCCGTCCCCAAGCCCTAAATAGTTTCCACTTCTAAACCCTAGCCGCCACTATTCAACCTAACCTAATTACTAGAAGGATGAGAATACTATTCATCCTTTTGATGAATGTTTAACACATTCATCAACATTGGAAATTAGAAACGAATAGTATTTCTAACACTCCCACTCTATGAAGTTTCTAATCCGAACATGCTTATCAATTTGTAATGTCATTCCTTTGGTAATGCCTTTGTAAGCACATCCGCCACCATCTCTTCCGTTGAACAATATTCGAACGTAACTTCGCCATTTTCAACTCATTCTCAAACAAAGTGATGTTGAACATCAATGTGCTTTCTTCGAGCATGTTGCGTGGGATTCTTCGTCAATGATATTGCACCTTGGTTGTCACATCGAATCACCATCGCCTTCTTCTCTTTCATGTACCCTAATTCTTTCATGAGCTTTGTCATCCATATGGCTCCCTTGGTAGCTTGTGTACTTGCCATGTATTCGGCTTCCATCGTTGACAAGGCGATTGTGCATTGTCGTTTGCTACTCCACGAAGTGGCTCCACCTCCCATCATGAATACAAACCTTGTGTTGAATCTCCTATCCTCAAGGTCACCAGCCCAATCCGCATCACAATATCCAACCACATCTTGGGGTGATAATCCTCCGAAGTGTAATTTGAATCGCAATGTGCCTTGCAAGTATCGAAAAATGCGTTTCACCACAATCCAATGTTCTAGGCTTGGATTGGCCATGTGTTGACTCACCACGCTTATTGGGTATGCCAAATCGGGTCGAGTACACAACATGGCATACATCAAGGATCCCACAGCTTGTTGATAAGGAACCTTCACCATTTCGTCATCCTTGTTCACATTCTTCTTCAACTTCGTCTTGGGATCAAGTGGCACTCCGATGGTTTTGCAATCCTCCATGCGAAAGTGTTTGAGAATCTCTTTGAGATACCCAATTTGGTTAATGAAAAGAAGACGTTGAGCACGATCCCTTTCCACTTCCATGCCGAGGAAAAAATGCAAATCGCCAAGATCTTTCATTTTGAACTTTCGAGAAAGTTCTTCCTTCACTTGCAAAAGCTTGTCCTTATTATTGCACACCAAGATGAGATCATCGACGTATACGACGATGAAAAATTTGACATCTTCAACTTGCGCAACATACACACTAAAGTCCGCATCACTTCTCGTAAATTCGATGTTTTTCAAGAAAGCGTCTAGCTTTTGGTTCCAAGCCCTTGGAGATTGTTTCAAGCCATACAATGACTTGTGAAGCTTACACACAAGATGTTCGCCTTCATGTGTGAATCCTTCGGGTTGCTCCATGT
>Ga0209611_10015170_pt1 | contig 10101 bp, 8 predicted proteins | sample S1TSphgellanicum_3_FD_187693 | JGI IMG/M metagenome (GOLD analysis project Ga0209611, IMG submission 187693) | Host-associated microbial communities from peat moss isolated from Minnesota, USA - S1T2_Fc - Sphagnum magellanicum MG (SPAdes) (version 2) | ecosystem: Host-associated > Plants > Peat... | reverse complement strand
CTGAGACAACATAACCCCCACAGTTAATAAAGACGCATATGTATGAACATGAAATTCCACCTACTAATTTGGTGATATCAATATCAGTGCTTTAATATACTTTTGTTTAATCAAGTCCCAAGTCTTCTGACATTCCTCTGTCCAAAGAAAAGTCTTTGTCTTTCTGGTCAGTTTAATGATAGGTGCCATAATAACAATAAAGTTATTGATAAAATATTTGTAAAACCATCCTATTGAATATTTGAATATGTTGTGGATTCTTGGGTGGTGGCATGTTTACTATTGCTTGTGTCTTCTTTGGATCTGGTAGTTTCCTTTCTTTGGAAATAATAAAACCCAATATCATCCTTAAAAATACCATAAATGCACATTTATCTAGATTCAAATTAATGCCATACTCTCTGCACTTTTGAAAACATAATTTGAGCTTCTCCATACCACTCTCCATGTCACTATACATTGTAAAATAATCCAAAAATATCTTCATAAAATTCTCCAAATATACTCTGAATGTTTTGGTAACAACTTTCCAATATGTTAAAGGTTTGTTTTTCACTCTAAATGAAATCACCTTCCATCTAAAAACCCTATAAACTATAACAAATGTAGTCTTGTATATGTCCTCTAGAACTATAGAAATTTGATGATATCATGAATATCCATCTAAGAAAGAATATGTTTCATACCCTATTACTGTGTTTAGCACTTCATTTGTGAAAGGTAATGGATATGGATCTTTCTTTGTGGTTATATTTAGTTTTCTGAAATCAATATTGTTTCTTAGTTTGCCATTTTTCTTGGTACTATTACTATGGGTGATAACCATGTAGCCTCCTCTATAGATTGAATAAACCCAATTACTAATAACTTTTCTATATCTTGTTTGACTGTTGTAGCATAGCTTAGATTTAATTTGTATTTGGCTTGATGTGTCAGTGGTATCATAAAATCCAACTCAATTATGTATTGTGCCAACTCTAGTGGAATCGCTTTCAAATCTTTGTATGTCCATGCAAAAACATCTTTGAATTTGTCCAATAATTGTTCTAGTTTCAACACCTTGCCTATTTCCAATTGTGCATTAATTTTCACCATTTGTGGTTCCACATCAATTCCCAAATTGAGCTTCATCAATTATTGATCTTGAGTAACATCCATCCAACTATTTACAATTCCTATGCTTCGATTTTTTCTAAAGTTTCATCCACCACAACATTCCTTGGTTGATGTTTGTAATATGTCTTCAGATACACCTTAGCTTTATATGTAATAGAGCTACTTCTGGCTTATAGTTATTGCCAATTATCTTTTTCTCTATGCTTTGTATTTCAAATTCTTGCTCTGAAATAATAGTTTTCACATATGTATCCATGGTTTCCATTTTTGTAGTTTTCACAAATTTAATTGTCTCAAGTAAATTGATTGTTCCTATTAAGAACAATTCCGGTTTTTAACAAAAATGATATATTCTTCTTCGTATGTGATGCCATTCTGATAATTGTAGCACAATAACATTTGTGGTTTTCTTACTTCACCTCCCAAATGTTTGGTAAATGTAATTGTTCTGACTATCTCATTCCCTTGTATGGTAACAATGTTATTATCTCAATCATGTGTTAGTTTAACATACCTTAACCATGGTCTCCCCCATAACATATAATAAATAGAATCTACCACATTATTTTGAAGTACAATAAACGTAGTTATGTAAGGAATGTCATGAACATATATCTTTAAATCTTTGATCAACCCCACTGGTTGTGTGGTTGTTTAATCTACCATCCTCAAATTATATGGTGTAAGTTTAGGCATTGGAAGCCCCAACCTCAATCTCAACTATTATGTGATAATATTAACTTTAGAACCTTTATCCAACAACACATCTTTTATTGTATTCTTCCCAATCTGCACTTGAATCACTACCATATGATTATCTATTGTTACAATAGTTGTCTTTACCTTTGGTACTGAAGAACCAACTTGTTTGTTTGTGGTGGCTCTACTTGCATTCTAAGTTTTCTTTGGTTTTAGTTTTTACCAAAGATATTTCTTTAGCTCAAGAGCTCTTTTAAGCAATTGTCCCAAGTTCAAAATATAACTTATTTCTAGCATCTGTTTGCTAATGTCCAAAAAAATCTCTTCTATTGTGATCAATTTTTCTTGTGAATTTACTAGTCCCTAAGACTTTTGTGTTTCCATAGGAATAGTATTTGGCACACTCAGCCAAGTTGTGTTCCATTCCTTGCATGGATGTAGATGGCCCCTCTATCTGGGTTTGTGTTTTTTGAATCTACTAAATTGTCTCCACCATTGACTTTTTCAACCATTCTTCTTTCATTTAGTCAACATCACTATTTGTTTTTCTTAATTTTCTATCCCTCCACACTTGTTCTTCAATTACTTTACTTCTTGTGGTAGTATTAACATCCACCACATTCACATTCACATCCACAATGATTGTTTATGTCTCAGTAACAGGTTGAACCTCTGTTATTGCCATATATTTCCCATGAAACATCTTCTACATCTTAACAAACTTTGAACAATCTATCATTTTATGTCCATTCAAACCATAGATGTGGCATGCATATGAAGATGTCTTTTGTGGTTTTTGACTTGGTTGTGCAACCTTTGTGGTTGCCACTGTGGTTTGCTCTTTCTTCTTTATGCATGTCTCCACCTTATAATTCGTCATCCCACAATTTGTCAATCTTCCTTGTTCTATACATAGTTGTATTATAATCATAACATAGTTGAACAATAGTACTTTAATAGTGGTGCATTAGTGGCCACACTAATTGTATTAATGGAAATCATAATAAAAAACTAATTGCAAACGTATCCCATAATGAGTGGTGGAAATGTGAACATGTGGCATGATCACATCTATGTACATTGTACACTAGTTGTAACATAATTGTTGTTTTAGTGACACATTTATAATAATTTTAAAGTAGTTGCCACATGCAATTATAATGCAATTCCTAAAAAAATAAAACATGGTTGACTACATATGTATGTATGATGTGTATAAATTACCATATAAAAAATCCATTTTCAACTTATTTGCAACTATAATATAATTAATTGATTTTCTAATGTGGCAATTTATTTATTAATACACCATATTTTTAAGGGGATAATTTTACAATAGTTGTAATACCTAAGGAATAGTTGCATAACAATTATATATGAGTTGTTTTTTGAGTTTTAATTGTAAGCTAATGTGGTTTCAACGAACGTGATTTCTCATGATGCACCTCCATTCTCTTCGTGTTGTTTTATTTGATTATCTTCAATTGTATGTATACATGTTCATCATTATTCATGGATCTAAATCATTTACAAAATGCCTATTCCAATTCTATAGAAATGTAATGGGAACGTTTTATAAGATAATTTTGATTCCATTTTGAGATTATATCACGTAAAGTGAATATGGACAAGTTAATTATGTATTCATGTTTCATTTCACCATTTGATCGTATTGCTGCTTTGAGGATCATGATCTGTATCCTTGACATGGTGGATAAGGAAGTTGTCTTTTGGCATGTTACATCTTAGCTTTTACTAGTGTAACATTCCATGTCACTTGTATTGTCCATGCAAGCATTGAAGGATAACTCCCCCTAAATTCAAATACTACTTGTTGTGAAAATACCTATGTAATTGGTATACCATTACTAGTTAGGGTATAACCAAGTCTTGTTCATGGTGTATCGGTTGTTATAGTAAGAATAACTCCATTTTAAATAGGTATAAACATCATATTTATTTATGTGGTACATATCCCTATGGTACATTAGAGAATTCTATGTGAACGTCCAAAATCATTACCTAAATTTAATATCCCTACAACACAACCTAGATCAGGATTGAACATTTGCATGTGTCCATCTTTGACAATCATCTCATCATTGGTTCATAACTAAATACTTGTTCTATTGACAATGGAATTGGCCTTACTAATATCCCATAATTTCCATCTATAGCTCCTTACCTCCTTGTTTTGTTGGTTTGAATATTCCATATGATGTACAAAGATTTGGCATGTATTGATTGGGTTGCTTATGCATCATGTTGTGAAAGTACCACTTTTAGATTCATTGGTTATCATGAAAAAATAAATTGGTTTGCCAGCCACCTATGGTGTAATAATTGTTGGAATAATAACTTTGCAAATTGAAAAATTGGTTGAATGCCCACCTCGCAAGTTCTTATTATGATATTATTGTTATTAATGGTTCATCATGCATGATCACATGATTAGGAAATTGTTCCATTAGGTTGTTCATTATCATTTATTAAAAATCATCCTATATGAATGCACAAGTCCATAAAAGATGTCCCTTTTGCTTGCAGAAGGTACGTTATTATTGGTCAAGTGTTGTAACTAATTTTGAAATAAATGTTGGTTGGAACCGTCTCAAGAATGTGTTTACAAAAATTATTTTCGGAGTTCATTGTAGAAGTTAAGTATCATGAAAAGCAACATGAAAAATAACTAACACTTTTATTGCTAAACCTAGTTTTCTTTGTTGTAATTGTATTAGTGAATAAGCATCTACTCTAATCCAATTAATCATTGTTGCACAATCTACATTGGTTGATTGGTTGATTTGTTGGATATGTTTTAGTGTTAAAAACATGCACCTTGAACAGTCCTACCACCATCTTTACATCATCCAATTTGTTTTCATTCATTAAGTACCATTAAACATGTGGTTTTCCTTGAAAATATTCCAAACTACCAACTAGTCGAGGAGGAACCCTCAATTTCCTTTCTTCTTCATGTTTTGGTAAGCCTTCCAAACCAACATATACCTTTCCTATTAATCTTGGTGTTTGTCCTAGTTGAGCTTACAACCATTTGATCACATTATGTTGTTGTGGAGATTCAAATTATTGAAACGTAACTTCAACATGTTTTTCCCTTGCTTGCTACATTCTCATCATATTATTTTTTGCCTTTATAGGAATGTTTTATGAGTAATGTTGCATTGGTCTACCACGCACTGATTGCATTTCACATTGCTGAAAGATCCCCAATATCTTATAAGTTTTATTTCAAGTCTTGGTATGACAAAAATACTTTGATCCACACTTCTAAGAGTGCTTATAACTTCTTTGTTAACTATTATTCTCCACTTGCATCACTTTTACACCTTGTGCATCTCGTTCACTTGCTTGTTCCAATTGTTTTTGCAAACTTTTGGTTACCATTCTTGACATATTGCATATAATGTATTCCTAAACCAATTTGCTTAACCAATTACAGAGTGATCTCCTTATAGATTTTATCGTTTAGAATCCAAATCCTAACCTTATCTTATAAACTATTTCAATACTACCTATAAACAACAACCAAATTTGGTTCCTACGTTCTACAAAAATAATGGAACATAAACTTGCACACAACACCTCTAATTCTTGAAAAAGGAGCACAAAAAAAATTATAAGAATTCCCCAAAATCCAAATCCCCAACATGGTCACAAAATAGTAGATCCTAACTCCTAGAGTTCTATACAAAAACACATACAAAACATGTACCAAAATGATGAGTAAACTATTGATTTTTGGATTTATTAATGACAAAAAATTTCATCGATACACCTCATAGGTTTTCTACTTACAAGTATTGATTGAATCACGTTATGCAAACCTTAGTTCATTGTAGTTTATTTCACTTCAATTTTTACTTGTTTTGCCACACAAATATTAGTACTTTCAAAACCTCTAAACTTGCAAAGAAAAGTGGTACACAACCAAAACAAGGAGGGGAAATTTTTTCCCATTTCCTTCCAAAACCCCCTTCGGAAGAATAAAAATTCAAAAATTACCTCTTGTCCCAATTTGAATTAATTATCAAATTGCCTACTTGTCCATTATTAGTGTACTTACTTGTTTAATCTCATTCTACCTACATGTTTCATCCTTATGTTGCCCACTTGTTCCCCTAACATTTGGACTAAAATGAAAGGAAAATGTAGGACCCAAATGCCTACCCTTTCATAAGAATTGCCACAAAAATAATTGTTTTGTGGTTGTTGATCCATTGTTGGCATGTTTTTTATATATAAGCACTTCACATGAATTGAAAAACACAACCACCCCACAACAAGTTCAAAACCAAGTTCAAGATTCATAATGCAAATGACAAGTTCAACAACAATTTGCCAAGACAAAATTCAATCACCACCCGATGCAAAACTTAACCGTAGTATCCCATATGAATGAAGTAACTTACTTTCAAAAATTGATTCAATGTAAACACAATTTCAAAAGCCTTCAACTGTCCCCCATCTGAATAAGGAAATTTAGTGCATATCAAAACCTATCAATGTTGGCTTGTTAAAAGCAATAGTCTTTCCACCTTTGACATCTAGGGTTAACAAACTATATGAAATGGGTGGAAGTGAATAACTATTTGAAGGATCTAGCTTATGTGTGTTTGGGGTGCTAGGAAGTTTCCATAAGGTTTCTCATCCCAAAAATCTTATTATGCATTTTTTTGAATATTTATTATGAATGAAAAATCAACAATGACAAATGATAGACCTGTAAAACTTATAAGTTACAAGTTGGTAACATCAATCATTTACATGTCCATGGCCTAATAAGTATGGGGTTGTAAATTGTTAACACTCTTGAATTATATGTCTACTAAATACCAAATTACAAAATTGTATAATGCTATTGAATATTCAAATATAAAACATGTCTACAAACTCTCGTGAATGCAATCCTTAACTTTTTGGAAAAATGGCAACTTCAATATCAAAACCGACAATTCTTACAACTATGAAAGTTATTCCTACCTAAACCTTTACAAGAGGTGTCAACCACCTTTAAAAAAGTGATTCCCATTTACTTTAACTTTTTCATCTATTTTTGATAATTTGATTTAACCTTGAAATTAAGTAGATTTTAGTGAAAATTCAATATTGTATTACTAATCTTCTAGTTTGCTTGTTAATAGTGATGATGTGCATATCATGTGATCATTTGAACCTTGTGTAGGTATTTCAAAATTCTATATATGTTGAAAACCTTCATGATTATATATGTAAACACTAGTAAAGTTTAATTAGCTTAGGGAGGACAAATATTATAGCCTAGGGTTAGGTTTGTTAATGTAAATTTTTTAATTCAAAAATCCATTTTCAATGTTTTTGCATAATGGAATTATTTAACTTTTCATTCATGCAAACTTTGAATTTTCTTGAAATTTGTTATATGTTGGACATACATACAAAACTATTGGATGTATGTAAGGGATGGTGGCATTGAATGCATGGTCAAATGTTGTACATCCATGTCTATTAGTTCATGTTTTTGTAATCTAGGGATGTCTCATCTATTCCTCATTAAACACACATAGGCAATCCAAGTTATTCATCAAACAAAAATAAGAAACACCTATCACAATGTTGATGCATCTAGAGAATGAAGGATGACATCAAAATAATCACCAAGGCAATCAATGTCATTCGTAAGAAAAACAAAAGGTGTCATGTGGATTGCTTGGAGAGGGTGGTTGCTTGTACAAATGCCTATATTTTGTGTTCACAAATTTCATCATTAGAGAGGTGAAATAATCAATTTTTTCATTGCCTTCACATGGACATTTAAAAAAAATTCATTTTATGTTTTTCTAAATTATTTATTGATGAAATTAACCATAGGGTAAAGTAAATTGCATATTATGTTTTAGGATTTTGTAAAGTGCTTGTTAGATTACACAAGGCTTTGTAAATTTCAACCAAGCCATTGCATACACAATTTTTTTTGATCCTATTGATGGGAATCATATATATGAGATAAACCATTATCTTATAATTACAAACCATATGAATCTTCTTATGTTGTGAGGAACTTGGAAGGAATAAGGTGCGGGATGCATTGGAAATGGGCGAAATGATGGCACAATGACCATATGATTAGTGGGAAATAGTTTTAATGTGGAAGGTCAAGGTTGCTTTTCATGGTGAGAATCTATTATCAACCCCCCTTTTCATAGTTAAGGATTTGACCAATGATTCATTATTATAGATGACATCAAAAGTAAAATTCACATGTAAATATTCAAAATTAAAAAATAACATGTATAATGTATTAAGATGTAGTTCTTTGGATTCTTGTCAATATATCATTTATTTTTTGGGATCCTTTTCCATTTGAAAATGCCAAATCCTAATCTAATAATGGTATATCAAGATTAAGAAGTGATATTACTCATTAAACAATCCAAGGTTTCCACAATCAATTTTTAGAAAGTTTTGTGACTATTAAGAACATGATGGCTTGTTCTCCTATATTATTCAAACCAAGATCTTTATTATGAAAAACATGATGTTAAGTATCACCATTTGTCTTTCAAATTAAAGCCTTAATGTTATTGATTGTGACCTAAGATGGTAAGTGGCCAACGAATGACTTGTCACATCATCCACATTGGTTATATTAGACATATACATTTGTAACTTGTTTTTTAAGGATTATTTCTTCCAAATGTTTTTTGAATTGAAGGATTGATTGGATTATTACCCTTTGGGCTTGAAAGACTATTAAATTTTTCCCCATAAATTAGGAGTTAGACCCTTTCGAAGAACAAAGAGGTTTCAATTTAAAGCCCCAATGCAAATAACCTAGAACATGGTTTCATAAACTGAAATGCAATTGCTTTGTCTCTATTATTGTTGGATGAAGATATTAAAGTCATCTGTAAAGTCGCCAAAACTTAGGGTTCTCATCCTGTGTTTGGTAAAAACACAAGACACAATCAAAAACAATGGGGAAGTCGGAACAAAGGAAAAAAATATAGGGTGAAACTGAAAAAATGCATTAATTTCGGTGCTTCCCTGAGTTTCACAGCCTTTTTCTGTTTCTCTCCTGTGCACCTTGACAGTAGCAATTAACTTAAATAGACACCTAAATAAATAAGTATCCAAAGTGTTCTAGGTGATGATCCTCGAACTAGCTATAAGAAAATCTTTCCCCAACTCCTCCAAACATCACCTAGCCCTTTCAATTAGTGTTTTTATTTTGTAAACTAGTCTGTAAACCCATTTTGCAAGCAAAATGATCAAATAAGCAAAAGATTAAAGTGTTATGTATCAAAGTCCATTTTGTCCACTTCTACCCATTAATTATTTTAAAAAATCAAATGTGCCCCAACACTGAATAAGTGGGGTGTTCTTTGCAAGGGTTGTTAGCCCATGCCAAAGATGGTGATGAAGTCTTTTGGGAAGAGAAATTTCATGCAGCCAATGGGAAGGCCCAAGCATGCACTCAAGGTGCCTTGGTCTTTTTTCTTTTTATGTTTTGGGGTTGGGGGGGAGATTTTTTTTCATTTTTCCCGACTTCCCAATGTGTTCGCACTATGTTCCTTTCAAGTTCCCAATGGGTTCCCAATATTTTCCCCAACATTTTCTCCATACCTCCTCACTTTTATATGCCTTGGAAAATGGTGTCCTCCTTTCACCTATATGGGTGGCCAAAAGGGGAGGAACTATATAGTTCAAAATAGAGTCTTCTGTTTTGGGGAGTTTCCATTATTTCTTTTTTTTTTGGAGTGATGGGCCAATCAAATTGACATGTTGCCCCAAAAAAAAAACTTAGGAGGCACCTCATTTAATTAATAAGAAAGGTGATTATTTCCCCAAATTTATTTCCTTGCCATTAGCCTAGGCCAAAAAGGTAACTAACAGTTTTGAAAATAGAAATTGCATGTAACCAATGGGAAGGTGCAACATCCATTTAGGCGCCCCAACTTTTTAATTTGGGTTTTGGGGGTAGGGGGGAGGGGGGAGAGGTTTTTTCTTTTCATGAGTTGTTGATGTGTTCTTACCATGTTCCCAAGTTGTTCCCCAAGTTTTCAATGTGTTCCCCAAAGGTGTTCCCAATAGCACCTAATATCAAACCCATATGTTTTGTCCAAAATCCTCCCTTTCTCACCTATATAGCCGAGGTGTTTATTGCGAGGGGTAATAGCTCAGGCGAAAAATTATAATGGGGGTATTAGTCAAGGTTGAAAACGGTGCCAAAAAGTTTTGGGAATAGAAGTTTCATGCAGCCAATGGGAAGGCTCAACATGTAGT
>Ga0209611_10015169_pt1 | contig 10101 bp, 8 predicted proteins | sample S1TSphgellanicum_3_FD_187693 | JGI IMG/M metagenome (GOLD analysis project Ga0209611, IMG submission 187693) | Host-associated microbial communities from peat moss isolated from Minnesota, USA - S1T2_Fc - Sphagnum magellanicum MG (SPAdes) (version 2) | ecosystem: Host-associated > Plants > Peat... | reverse complement strand
CTTCAAGTGCGCGAGCACGAGTTCATCGTCATCGACGATCAACACCGTCGGGGCCGTCGGCAGGTCCAGCTTCAGGATCTGCGTCGTATCGTCCGTGTTGTCGTCCATGTGAATGCGCTTACGGGTTCGGGCGCCTGAAGATCCGCTGGAAGCCGGTATCGCTCAAGGCGCTTTCAATCACTTCCATCTGCGAGGGCTGCACCCGGTCCGCCACGTCCACCCGCACAATGGCCTTCACCGGCTCAACGACGACGTGCACGTCCCCGGGCTTCCGGTTACCGCCCGACTTGTTCGACATGAAAGAGAAATAATCGTCTGTCACCGCATGATCCATCGAAGGCCGCTCCTGTAGGGAATGTCAGGGAGTATCCACGAAGGCGGGTTTGAGAATATGTCATCGCCCGCAGATCCGGGCATTACTTGACAATAACGGCTATTTTACGCCGGAAGATGCGCAAGACGTGATGGTGTGCGCATTCAGCCGCGCCAAGACGTCGACCCCGTCACGCTCATGCCCCTTTGGAGAATTCGCGTCCCTATGTGGGACACCGCACGGAAGAAGCCATGGGACTTGGGGGAGGCTAGGACTCAACACTCGAGTTAGAGGAGTTGCGGTTATCGGAGTACGGCAGACTCTCCCTGGCAGCAGCCGGCCGCATTTAGCCTTCATCCCTAAGCTAGGCCGGCTTGGGAACAAAGCCTGCCGTACTCCTTTTTGACACCCAAGCTATGCGAGGTGCTCGTCGGGCCCGATCATCAGGTGGGCCGCGGTTTGGGAGCATTGCAGCAGCTCTCCAGGGTAGCCCAATAGCCAGCCGCTCGGATCGATCGTGAGCAGCCGATCGACGAGCTGATCGGCGCGGCCGGCCGGGGACAGGCCGAATTCCAAACACAGCACTCTCAAGTCGCTCTCATCCCGACCGCAGGACAACCGCGCGCGCGGATTGTCCGCCTCGACGAGGATGCCTTGCGTTTTGAAGCGCTGGAGAATCGCCGCGACCGGCTCGCGAAACTGCGCCCTCCAGTACGCGGATCGGGCAACCTTATTCGCGGAAGTGGGAAGCGTAAACTCGTCCAGCAGCTGGCGGAGCCGCACCACATCCTCACGGGCGATGCGCCCGGCGGGCGCAACCGGCGCCGCCGGCAAACCTAAGGCGGACGGGGCCTCAAACCGCAGCAATCGAAACACCCGGTCTTTGATTCTGGCGCTCATAAGCGATGGGGGGATAGCACGCTCGAGTCGTTCGGGTCTGTCCGCTAGCGCACATTGGCGCGCCCGGGGGTGCCCGGTGCCGAATGCCGTCCGTCGGCCGCTTCTTACCCAACCTATTCCATTAATAGTACATCTGTGACCGGAATCATGGCGATTAGGGGCCGAAGCGCGCCTAAATGGCGAACGACTGGGACAAGTTCTCGCAAGGAGGATGCATGGAAAGGATCGCGTGGGATTTGCTCGCTCAAGGCTGCGCCTAACGCCATGCCGCCCGTACCCGCGACGCCGCCCTGTTGCGACGCGACCGCGTCCGTCGACAATCGTACGAAGGAGTACCGCTTCCGGCTGTACGTGGCCGGCGATGCCCCGAATTCCGTCTTGGCCCGCACCAATCTCAATGCGTTGTGCAGGGCGCAATTTGCGGGCGCTTTCGAGATCGAAGTGGTGAACGTGCTGCGCGAGCAAAAGCGGGCGCTGGCCGATCGCGTGCGCCTCACGCCCACGCTCATCAAGTTGGCGCCGGGTCCCGTGAAGCGAATCGTCGGCACGCTGGCCGACCCGTACCAAGTCCTGCGGGCGTTGGGCTTATGAGCCGGCACATCCATGCCGAACCTCGCGACTCGCTGGTCCCGGACCCGGGCGAATCGCCGGGCGCGGACCCCGATGTCTCGATGCTCATCCGGACCCTGCGCGAAACGGATCGGCGCCTGGAGGAATTGACCGCCGGCGAAGTGGACACGGTCACCGACAGTGAAGGCCGCTCGTTCTTGTTGCAGCGCGCACAAGACCGGTGGCGCGAATCGGGCGCCGACAAGCAGGCGGCGATTCTCGATGCGCTGTCGGCGCATGTGGTGCTCCTCGATGGCCAAGGGGTCATCGTGTCCGCCAACCAATCGTGGCGGCAATTCGCGGACGGCAACGCGCTCGGCGACTCGGATTACTCCATCGGCCGCAACTACCTGTCCATTTGCGACGACGCCGTGCGCGACGGGGTATCCGACGCCTGCGGGGTGGCGAGCGGGATCCGCTCGGTATTGGTCGGTGCCACGAAGAAATTCTCATTCGAATATGCGTGCGACAGTCCGACCGATCGGCGCTGGTTCGTGTTGACGGTGACGCCGATGGGCGGGGAGCGGCTCTCCGGCGCCGTCGTCATGCACATGGACGTCACCGAGCGCAAGCGCGGGGAAGAGGAGGCCGGCCGCTTTGCCGCCGCCATGGACGCCTCGCCCGATGGGACCTTCCTGGTCGACCGCGCCGATATGCGCTTCGTGCACGTCAACCAAGCGGCCTGTCACATGCACGCTCTGAGCCGCGAAGAATTGCTCGCCGTGCGGCCGTGGGAAGTATTGGGACAAACCCCCGCGCAACTCGAGAAACTCTACGATGAGCTCATCTGCCACGGCGGATTTCCGGAGCCCGTGGAGGCCCTGTGGGAGCGTGTCAATCAGTCCGCCATCTGGATAGAAATCCGCCGCCATGCGCGCCGCATCGGCGGCCGTTGGATCATCGCCGTCCTCGTCCGCGATATGACCGCGCGCAAGGCCGCGGACAGCCGGATCGCCTATCTCAATCGCGTGCATGCCGTGCTGAGCGGCATCAGTGCGCTGATGGTACGGGTTCGACACCGGGACGAGCTGTTCAGGGAAGCGTGCCGCATCGCCGTCGAGCAAGGCGCGCTTGCGATGGCCTGGATCGGCATGGTCGATCCGGTGTCGAAAAAGGTGGTCGTGGCGGCCTCTGCCGGCGTGCTCGATGAACTGCTCATGGCCATCACCAAGAGGCTTGACGACAACTCGCTCGCATCGCCGGGCAATTCGCTGCCCACGCAGTCGGTCAAGGACAAGAAAGCGTTCGTCTCGAATGATTCACAGAACGATCCGCGGGTGAACTTCACCGACATGCACGTGAAGAACCGAATCCGCTCGATGGCTATGCTGCCGTTGATCGTCGAGGATGAGGCGGTCGGTATATTGACGTTCTACGCCTCTGAAATCGGCTTCTTTCACGAGGAAGAACTGCGCTTGTTGACGGGCCTCGCCGGCGATGTGTCCTTCGCCATCGCACAAATCGCCAAACAGGAACGCCTCGATTACCTCGCCTACTACGACGTGTTGACCGGACTCGCGAATCGAACGCTGTTTCTGGAACGCGTCGCGCAGAACGCGCGCGTCGCCATGGGCGGGGGGCACAAACTCGCGGTGTGCCTGTTCGATCTGGAGCGCTTCAAGAATATCAATGACACGCTGGGCCGCGCCATCGGCGATGCGCTGCTGCGGCAATTGGCGGTTTGGCTCACCGGTCAGGCGGGCGACGCCGGCTTGGTTGCACGCATCGACGCCGACCGCTTCGCCATCGTGATGCCCTTCGTGTGGGATGAAGAGGAAGCGGCACGAAACATCGAAGCGGCGCTCAAAGCATTCTCCAACCACTCCTTCAGCTTGAACGATACCGATTATCGGCTGGCCGCCAAGATCGGCGTCGCGATGTTGCCGGACGATGGCTCGGACGCCGAAACGCTCTACAAGCATGCGGAGGTGGCGCTGAAGAAGGCCAAGGCGGCGGGCGACAAGTACCTGTTCTTCGCGCCGAAGATGACCGAAACCGTGGTGCTGCGCCTCAACTTGGAAAATCAACTGCGCCGCGCGCTCGAGATGAACGAGTACGTACTGCATTACCAACCGAAGATCGATGTGGTGAGCGGCGAGCTCGTGGGCGCCGAGGCGCTGATCCGCTGGAACGATCCGCTCACCGGGCTGGTCCCGCCGGGCCGATTCATTCCGTTGCTCGAAGAGACGGGCTTGATCCAGGAGGTGGGCCTGTGGGCGCTAAATCAATCGATGGCGGACTATCTGCGCTGGCGGCGCGCCGGACTGCCCGTGGTACGAATCGCCGTGAACCTCTCGCCGCCGCAATTGCGGCATCGCGATTTTGTCGCCGCCATGCGCAGGATCGTCGGCGTGGATGCCAATGCGGCCGCGGGACTCGAACTCGAGATCACCGAGACGCTCATCATGCAAGACGTCAAGTTGAGCATCGCCAATCTGCAGGCGATCCGCGAGATGGGCGTGCGGGTGGCGATCGACGACTTCGGCACCGGCTTTTCTTCCTTGAGCTATCTCTCGAAACTGCCGATCGACACGGTCAAGATCGATCGCTCATTCATACACGACATGAACACCGGCAAAGACGGCCTAAAGCTCGTTTCGATCATCATCAATCTTGCGCGTTCGCTCAAACTCAGCGTCGTGGCCGAGGGCGTGGAAACCTACCGGCAGGCGCGTCTGCTGCGTCTGCTTCGCTGCCACGAAATGCAGGGATTTCTGATGAGCAAACCTCTGCCGGCGGCGAGTTTCGAGGAACAGTTCTTGGGCGCCGGCTACCGATTCTCGCCTTGAGCGCGCCCGGCGCCGCGCTGCCGATCTTGACGCGCGGCCAATGGTACACTGACCGATGTTAAGCATCCGAGCCTCCTTGGCGAAGCTGATGCGCCGCGAGCAAGCCCCGACGCTCGAGGCCGCGGAAGCGCTGGACGCCTCGGGCCGCCACGCCGACGCCGCGGCCTTGTTTCGCGTACTCGCGGAACAACACGGATCGGTACCCGCCGAGCTGCGCTTGGGACAATTCTATGAGAGCGGCACCGGTGTGCTGCAAAATTTCGTCGAGGCGGCACGCTGGTTTCGAAGTGCGGCCGAGCACGGTTCGGTGCCGGCGATGGCACGGCTCGGCGAGATTTACCTGACCGGATTGTCGGCGCCCGACACGGCGACCCCGGCGGCGTTGCAGCGCATGACCAAGGACTCGAGCGGGCATTCGCTCTTGAAGCGCCTGTATCCCGGCGGGCTCGCGGTTGCGCAAGACCTCGAGGCCGCCGCAGCTTGGAATACCCAGGCGGCGCAGGCGGGTGATGCCGCTGCCCAAGCGCGCCTCGGACATCAGTATGCGAGCGCACTGGGGCTCGCGCGCGATTTGAGCGAGGCCGAACGCTGGTTTACGGCAGCCGCGGCCGCGGAGCACGCCGCCGGCGAACTCGGACTCGGTTTGCTGTATGCCGGCGCCTATGGCGTACGCGGCGAGCAGTCACGCGCGCTCGAGTGGCTCGAACGCTGCGCCGCGCGCGGCAACTCCACCGCGGAGCTTTGTCTCGCCCTGTTGCTGTTGTTCGGCGAGGGCGTCGAGCACGATGCCGTGCGCGCGGCCGCCTTGCTCACGCAGGCCGCGGAGAAAGAACAGCCGGCCGCCATGTTTCATCTCGGCGAGCTCTACCGGCGTGGCTGGGGGTTGGCGCAGAGCGCATCGGCCGCCGAGACGTGGCTGCGCCGCGCGGCCTCGCGCGGTTACGTCAAAGCGTGGCTGTCGCTGGTCCAGCTATTCCGGACCGGCCCGGACCCGGACCTCATCTCCGCCGCGGCGTTTTGCCGCCACGCGGCGGATCTTGCCGACGGCGACGCGCAGTTTGTGTTGGGGCAGCTTTATCTGCGCGGCGAGGGGGTGCAACGCGACGCGGCCGAAGCGGCCCGCTGGATCGCCAAAGCCGCGGATCAAAACGTCACCGTGGCGTACCATCCCCTCGGCGCGATGTACGCCGAGGGCATTGGATTGCCGCAGGATTTTGCAGCCGCGGCCGATTGGTTTCATCGCGCGGCCGCCCAAGGCGACGCCAACGCGCTCTACCATCTCGGCACTCTGCGCCTCGGCGGTCTCGGCATGCCGCGTGATGTGCGCGCCGCGCTCAAGTGGTACCTTCAGGCGGCGGAGAAAGGCAGCGGCTCGGCTTGTCTGCAGATCGGGATTCTCTACGCGACCGGCGAGAACCTGCGCCAGGACTATGCCTTGGCGGCCCGTTGGTACACCAGCGCCGCCGCCAACGGCGAGGCCGCCGGCAATTACAACTTGGCGTTCCTGCACTTTCGGGGTTTGGGAGTGAAACAGGACTCCGAGCGGGGCATCGCGCTGCTGCGGCAGGCCGCCGAGGCCGGCAGTGTCGCGGCGGCCTGGGCGCTGTTCCGCCAATATTCCGAGGGTGAGTACGTGCGCGCGCAGCAAGCCCACGCGACGGCGGCGCTGGTGCGCGCCGCCCAGTTGGGCAGCGCCGCCGCCGCCTGTCTGCTCGCCCAGCGACTCGAGCGTGCGGACTTAAGTGCCTTCGTAAAACCTGAGCGAGTGATCGAATTGCTGACCACGTGCGCCACCGCGGGTCACGCCGACGCGCAGACGGCCCTCGCGCTCCTGTATTTCGACGGCAAGCATGTGCCCGCGAACCCGCCACTCGCCATGCGCTGGTTCACCCGCGCGGCGCTCGGCGGGGATGCGTTTGCGCAAGCCTGGTTCGGCGACATCTTGATCCAAGGCCGCGGTGTGCCCAAGGACCCCGAGGCCGCCGTGATGTGGTACGAGCGGGCCGCGCTGCAGGGGCACGCCGGCGCGATCGCCGCGCTCACGTCGCTGCGCACGGTGGAAGGAGCCGCCGCGGATCCGGGTGAGGTGTTTCAGCTGTGGCTCAAGGCGGCTGACAACGGCGATGCCGGCGCACAGAGCAGAGTCGGTGATTTCTATCTGCGCGGCACAGGCGTCGAGGCGTCGGTGCCGGAGGCGCGCCGCTGGCTCGGCGCGGCGGCCCTGCAAGGTCACGCACCGGCGATGGTGCTGTTGGGCGGCCTGTTACTGCAGAAGGCCGACGCCGCGGACGACCCCGCGGCCGATCGCGCCCAAGCAGCGAAATTGTTCGAACGCGCGGCGGCGCAGGGCAATGTCGATGCGCAATATAATTTCGGCGTGTGCTTGAGACTCGGGCTCGCCGTCGCCCGCGATGATGCCGCGGCGGCGCGCCAGTACGCGGCAGCCGCGGCCCAGGGTCATAGCTCGGCGCAACTGGCCTTGGGCTCACTCAACGCGCAAACCGCCGCGAGCGATGCCGATTGGATCCAGGTGGCGCATTGGTATCGACTCGCCGCCGAGGCGCGGCATCCGACGGCGATGTTCGCACTCGCCCAGCTGCATGAATGGGGACGGGGTGTGGTCAGGGACCGCGGCGCGGCGCTGACGCTCTATCGGCAAGCGCGCGACGCCGGATGGGCCGACGCGGCACCCGCCGCGCAGCGCCTCGAGGCGGAGTTGAGACAACCGGAAACCGCGGGTTAAGCCTGCGGGCTCATCGTGCGCGCGAGTTGTAAATACGAACGATCGTGCTATTATCCCACCGTGAATAGATCGCTCAGAGAGCCCTCCAAGGGCGAACAAACCCGGCAAGCCATTCTGGCGGGTGCAGTGGGCCTGGTCAGCGAAGTGGGCTACGAGGGCCTCTCCATCGGCGTGCTGGCAGAGAAGACCCATCTGTCCAAGAGCGGCCTGTTTGCTCATTTCAAGTCCAAAGAGGCCTTGCAGCTCGGCGTGCTCCAAGAAGTGGTGAACCGCTTTACCCTGCGCGTCGTGCAGCCCGCATTGGCTGCGCCGCGCGGCGAGCCTCGGTTGCGTGTGCTGTTCGACAACGAACTGGAATGGATTCGCGGCGCCGCCGAGCAGCGCGGCTGCTTGCTGCAACGAGCTTCAGCCGACTATCGCAATCGGATCGGACATCCCGTTCGTGAACGGCTGGTCCAGGCGATGCAGGATTGGTGGGAATTATTGACGCGCTGCGCTCAGACGGCGATCGACGCAGGGCACTTCCGGGCGGATTTGGATGCCGAGCAATTCGCCTACGAGTTCGACGGCATCACCATGATGTACCAACACCGGCTTGTGCTGATGGGCGACCGTTCTGCGATGTCGCGTGCGCAAACCGCCTTCGACGCGCTGCTCGATCGCAGCCGCGCCCGCAAGAAGCTTCGCTAACTCCCAGGCTGCTACGAGCTGACCCAATCCCAATGACTCCGTTTCCTAAAAGCACGATCGGTCGTGCCATATTTTGAATCAATAACGCACGGATGGCCCGGTCGGGCCGGAGGTTACGACATGAAGACGACGCAAAGACGGTTGACGATACTGGTGGTGGCAGGAGCACTCTTGGGACCCGCGCTGGCGGCGGAGGATATCGTCGGCACCGCGCCGCCGGCGCCGCGCGTTGAACATACGCCGCCGCACCGGGACGGCTTCGTCTGGGCCCCGGGGTACTGGGACTGGAACGGGCACTTTTTCCGCTGGGAATCCGGCACGTGGATTCCGGAACATCGTCGCGCTCACTGGGTGGCAGACCGGTGGGAACAGGAAGGCAACCAGTGGCGCCACGTGCGGGGCCACTGGGAAGAATAATTGATGGCCACCGCTCGCACGCGACTCACGCGCCTCATGCGGCCGACCTCAACCGGTCTTCGCCAGACCCGCTAGGTCGCGTGCACCGGCTGCCGGTGGTTGATGAGGTCATCGAACAATCGATTCCAGCGCGGCAAAATCAAGCGCTCGAGATCGAATTGCGCCGCCGCCGTGGCACGCGCCGCCGCGCGCAACGGCAGCATCACCTCACGTTTCGCGAGCGCGGTTTCGATCAGCGTGGCAACCTTTTGGTGATCAAAGAAATCTACACTTAAGCCATTGGCGCCGTCGCGGAGCACTTCCAGGACCGGCGGCGTGTTCGACCCGATGATCATGCAGCCGCACGACATGGCCTCGATCAGCGACCACGACAGCACAAACGGATACGTCAGATACACGTGCGCCGAGGAGATTTGCAGCAGACTTATATAGTCGTGGTACTCGAGCATCCCCAAGAAGTGCACGCGGTTCAAGTCCAAGTCGGCGCCCAGTTCGCGCAGCATCATCTCGCGAAATGTGGAGCGCGGCGGCGGCGGCGCGCCGTAGCTCACGCCGTCGCCGCCGACGATCACGACTTGCGCTTGCTTGCGCCGCCGCAGCAGCTGCGGCAGGGAGCGCATGAAAATATGAAAGCCGCGATAAGGTTCGAGATTACGCGCCACGTAGGTGACCACCTCATCGCGGGCCGTGAGCACGCGCCCGCCCGGAATTTTGAAGCGAGCGTTTGGGTTGGGACAGGCGAGCGCAGTATCCACGCCCTCGTGCAGCACGCTGATGCGAGAGCGCATCTCCGATGGGTTGAGCCCGCGCTGCCACTGGGTGGCGGAGTGGCCCCAGTCTGCCGCCTGGAACGCCAGCAGATTGATGCCGTTGCGCGCCCGCAGGCGCGAGGGGTCATTGAAGATCGAGACGAATTCCGGATCAAACCCCACGTCCACGCCATGAGCGTGATAGTAGAACTCGAAATTCGCCAGCAGTGGCACATCCGGAAACACATCCTTGACGAACAGGGTTTCGCCCCAGCCGCTGTGACCGACGATGAGATCCGGCCGGAAACCCTGCGCTTGCAGACCACGGCACACGTCGGCGACGGTGGCGCCGGTATGAATCGCGCGATCGATCTCCGCGGCGTACGTGTGGCAGTTGACCGGGCCTCGTAGATCCTTCGGATACGTGACTTTGTGAACCCCCGGCATGACATTCTCGTTCGGCTGCGTGATGAAGTAGATTTCATTGTCCGGCTGCTCGGCCAGATGACGCACTACATGCCGGTACTGCGCGGGGAAGTTCTGATGGATGAACAGGTACTTCACAACTCGAGCGCCGCCACCAGCGCGCCTCGCTCGGCGTCGTCGTTCGCCGCAGTCACGCGGGCGAGCGCCGCGAGTTCGAGCTGCGGGATGCGCCGCCGCAGCAACACTTCACCGAATTGCTGCCCGCCGAAACAGCGCTGCAGCATGCCCGGCGTGAATCCGCAGTGATGGCCCATCGAAGGCCGGCCGGCCGCGATGGCCGGGCCAAAGCCGAAGAACACGTCGTGCGGGGTCACCGGTCCCGCGGGCGATTCGTACAAGGTTTCGTGCAGCCGGTCGGCCACCAAGTAGCTCGCCACCGTTTGTAGATCCGGCACGGTGACGCAG
>Ga0209611_10015168_pt1 | contig 10102 bp, 5 predicted proteins | sample S1TSphgellanicum_3_FD_187693 | JGI IMG/M metagenome (GOLD analysis project Ga0209611, IMG submission 187693) | Host-associated microbial communities from peat moss isolated from Minnesota, USA - S1T2_Fc - Sphagnum magellanicum MG (SPAdes) (version 2) | ecosystem: Host-associated > Plants > Peat... | reverse complement strand
ACATATTTTCATCCTTATGATTTTGTTGGCTTTGACAACCTCAATAAATATTTGTTTCTTAAAACTAGAACCATGCATATACCAATGTTTGTAGAACATGGCACAATGGTTGTTGTCATGTTTACTAAACAACATTTGCAACTAAGTTGTGGACATAATATGTAAGATTATTCAACATTCATTTTTTGCCTTCAACTTGTAGTCATAGTCGACAAATAGTCTTGATGTGCACTTGCAACGAAGACATTACTGCCAATTTCAATGTCATCCATCAATGTGTGATCTATCATCCATCACTATGTTTTGTAATCAACCAAAGTAGTTGAACATGGGACACATCACCCAAAAAGGCTTGACTATAGACTATGTACATTTCCAAATCAACATTTTGACTAGAATTCAATTGTAGACCATGGGTGTGCTAAGAACATTCTGTGAGCAGCAAAATATTTGGGATATGCCTTCATTTGTCCACCAAAAGAGTAGGTGGCTCACAATTTACTTGAAAATTGTGAATAATTTTTTAAAACAATACAATTGAAATGTAGTCGAAAATGACAGCAAGTTGAAAGTGGTTTGGTTGAAAAAAAAAGGGTTTTTTACTAATGATACAATCGGCAATGGATGAAAGTAATTATCTCAAATTGAAACACCTTAACAAATTAAGTTCCTTGAATGCATTAAATTGGCCAATAAACCTAAGTATTTCCTATAAGCTCATACAAATTAAGCTCCCACAACTAAAACTTTTGGAATGCATTTAATTGGCCAATGTACATGCAAATAATTCTTGCAAGTTGAAGCATTCACACAAATCAAAATTTTCAAGTGCACTCAATGACCAATAGGTGAAACTAGTTATTTCAAATTGGAACACCATGACAAATGAAAACCTTTGAGTGCATTCAATTCGCCCATAGATTAATGTATTTTTTGGATGATGCTTTCAAGTTGTAGAAGTTTTATAAATAAAAAATTGGAGTGCATTCAATTGGTCAATAAATGAAATTAGTTTCTTTCAAGTTGTAACACCTTGACAAATCAAATTCTTGGAATGCATTCAATTAACAAATAGGTGACGATAATTTTTTTAACTCAGACACCCATTCAAATCAAGTTTTCGGTGTGCATTCAATTGGCCAATACATGAAGGTAGTTTTTTCAAGTTGCAACACCATGACAAATCAAATTTTTAAAATGTATTCAATTGACCAATAAATGATGGTAATTTTTTCAACTCGGAGCACCCATTCAAATCAAGCTTTTAAAGTGCATTCAATCGGCCAATAGATGATGGTAGTTCTTTCAAATTGAAACACCCTAACAAATAAAACTTTTGGAGTGCATTCAATCGGCCAATAGATGAAAATAATTCTTTCAAGTTGGAACACCATGACAAATCAAGCTTTTGAGTGCATTCCATAGGCCAGTAGATGAAGGTAGTTATGTTGGGACATTTTGACAAATCAAACTTTTAGAATGCATTCAATTGGCCAATACATGAAGGTAGTTCTTTCAAGTTGGAACATTCGCACAAAACAAGTTCTTGGAGTGCATTCAATTTACCAATAGATGAAGGTAGCTCTTTCAAGTTGGAACACCCGCACAAATCAAACTTTTAGAGTGCATTCAATTGGCCAATAGATGAAGGTAGTTCTTTCAATTTAAAACACTTTCGCAACTCAAATTTTTTGAGTGCATTCAATTAGTTAATAGATGAAAACATTTCTTTCAAGTGGGAACACCCTAACAAATAAAACTTTTGGAGTGCATTCAATTGACCAATAGATGAAGGTAATTCTTTCAATTCAGAATACCATTGCAAATCAAGCACTTAGAGTGAATGAATTGGACAATAAATGAAGGTAGTTATTTCAAGTTGCAACACCTTCACAAATCAAGCTTTTCGAGAGCATTCAATTATCCAATACATGAAGGTAGTTCTTTCAAGTTGGAACAATCCCACAAATAAAGTTCTTGGAGTGCATTCAATTGGCTAATAGATGGAGGTAGTTCTTTCAAATTAAAACACCTTCACAAATTAAGCTCTTGAAGTGCATTCAATTGGCCAATAGATGAAGGTAGTTCTTTCAAGTTGGAACACCTTGACAAATCAAGCTCTTGGAGTGCATTCAATTGGCCGATAGATGGAGGTAGTTCTTCCAAGTTGGAACACCTTGACAAATCAAGCTCTTGGAGTGCGTTCAATTGGCCAATAGATGGAGGTAGTTCTTTCAAGTTGCAACAATCCCACAAATCAAGCTCTTGGAGTGCATTCAATTGGCCAATAGATGTAGGTAATTCTTTCAAGTTGAAACACCTTGACAAATAAAGTTTTTGGAGTGCATTCAACTGGCCAATAGATGGAGGTAGTTCTTTCAAGTTGGAACACCTTGACAAATAAAGTTTTTGGAGTGCATTCAATTGGCCAATAGATGGAGGTAATTCTTTCAAGTTGGAACACCCCGACAAATAAAGTTCTTGGAGTGCATTCAATTGGCCAATAGATGGAGGTAGTTCTTTCAACTTGGAACACCCTAATAAATAAAGTTTCTGGAATGCATTCAATTGGCCAATAGATGGAGGTAATTCTTTCAAGTTGGAACACCCTGACAAATAAAGTTCTCGGAGTGCATTCAATTGGCCAATAGATGGAGGTAGTTCTTTCAAGTTGGAACACCCTGACAAATAAAGTTTTTGGAGTGCATTCAATTGGCCAATAGATGGAGGTAGTTCTTTCAAGTTGGAACAATCCCACAAATCAAGCTTTTGGAGTGCATTCAATTGGCCAATAGATGGAGGTAGTTCTTTCAAGTTGGAACACTTTGACAAATCAAGGTCTTGGAGTGCATTCAATTGGCCAATAGATGGAGGTAGTTCTTTCAAGTTGGAACACCTTGACAAATCAAGCTCTTGGAGTGCATTCAAGTGGCCAATAGATGGAGGTAGTTCTTTCAAGTTGGGACACCCTAATAAATAAAGTTTTTGGAGTGCATTTAATTGGCCAATAGATGGAGATAATTCTTTCAAGTTGGAACACCCTGACAAATAAAGTTTTTGGAGTGCATTCGATTGGCCAATAGATGGAGGTAATTCTTTCAAGTTGGAACACCTTGACAAATCAAGCTCTTGGAGTGCATTCAATTGGCCAATAGATGGAGGTAGTTCTTTCAACTCGAAGCACTCTGACAAATAAAGTTCTTGGAGTGCATTCAATTGGCCAATAGATGGAGGTAGTTCTTTCAAGTTGGAACACCCTGACAAATAAAGTTCTTGGAGTGCATTCAATTGGCCAATAGATGGAGGTAGTTCTTTCAAGTTGGAACAATCCCACAAATCAAGCTTTCGGAGTGCATTCAATTGGCCAATAGATGGAGGTAGTTCTTTCAAGTTGGAACACCCTGGCAAATAAATTTTTTGGAGTGCATTCAATTGGCCAATAGATGGAGGTAGTTCTTTCAAGTTGGAACACCCTGACAAATAAAGTTTTTGGAGTGCATTCAACTGGCCAATAGATGGAGGTAGTTCTTTCAACTTGAAGCACTTTGACAAATCAAGCTCTTGGAGTGCATTCAATTGGCCAATAGATGGAGGTAGTTCTTTCAAGTTGGAACACCCTGACAAATAAAATTTTTGGAGTGCATTTAATTGGCCAATAGATGGAGGTAGTTCTTTCAAGTTGGAACACCCTGGCAAATAAAGTTTTTGGAGTGCATTCAATTGGCCAATAGATGGAGGTAGTTCTTTCAAGTTGGAACACTCTGACAAATAAAGTTCTTGGAGTGCATTCAATTGGCCAATAGATGGAGGTAGTTCTTTCAACTTGGAACACACTGACAAATAAAGTTTTTGGAGTGCATTCAATTGGCCAATAGATGGAGGTAGTTCTTTCAAGTTGGAACACCCTGACAAATAAAGTTCTTGGAATGCATTCGAGTGGCCAATAGATGGAGGTAGTTCTTTCAAGTTGGAACACCCTGACAAATAAAGTTTTTGGAGTGCATTCGATTGGCCAATAGATGGAGGTAATTCTTTCAAGTTGGAACACCTTGACAAATCAAGCTCTTGGAGTGCATTCAATTGGCCAATAGATGGAGGTAGTTCTTTCAAGTTGGAACACCCTCGCAAATAAAGTTTTTGGAGTGCATTCAATTGGCCAATAGATGGAGGTAGTTCTTTCAACTTGAAGCACTCTGACAAATCAAGGTCTTGGAGTGCATTCAATTGGCCAATAGATGGAGGTAGTTCTTTCAAGTTGGAACACCTTGACAAATCAAGTTTTTGGAGTGCATTCAATTGGCCAATAGATGGAGGTAGTTCTTTCAAGTTGGAACACCCTGACAAATAAAGTTGTTGGAGTGCATTCAATTGGCCAATAGATGGAGGTAGTTATTTCAAGTTGGAACATCCTGACAAATAAAGCTCTTGGAGTGCATTCAGTTGGCCAATAAATGGAGGTAGTTCTTTCAACTTGAAGCACTGTGACAAATCAAGCTTTTGGAGTGCATTCAATTGGCTAATAGATGGAGGTAGTTCTTTCAAATTGGAACACCCTGACAAATAAAGTTTTTGGAGTGCATTCAATTGGCTAATAGATGGAGGTAGTTTTTTCAAGCTGGAACACTTTGACAAATCAAGGTCTTGGAGTGCATTCAATTGGCCAATAGATGGAGGTAGTTCTTTCAACTCAAAACACTCTGATAAATCAAGCTCTTGGAGTGCATTCAATTGGTCAATAGATGAAGGTAGTTCTTTCAATTTTTCGCATTGTGCCAAATCAAGCATTCGGAGTTGTGAACAAAAAAATAAATTATTTGGCAATTTTTCCATCATGCATTTTTTGAGGCATAACCATTTAACATTATTCAGATTTCGTCGTTCGATAAATTTTTTCACAATAGTTGGTGAAGCTTCTGTTAGGTCGACCAACCTAAGGTTGGGAAATCCTTTTGAGTCGATTTTGGACAACAAAGGCAAATTGACACATTTTTTCAATGAAATGCCCTCTAAATGTTCCACCACCTATCACATGAAATGAAACAAAAGGGTTATCAATGCAAAATAACATTTCATCCTAATGCCAAAAAAATTAGAAAAACATGTATTTATAAAAGCAAAATTCAAAGTTAAAACATTTGGTTTTGGACATAAAAGAAAATCATAACAAAATGAAATAAAACTATAGGATTGAAAAAATAGAATGACAACCTCATCTTTTTGTAAAAAATAATTTGATTCATTTGATTTCCATACCAATCGATTCATAATTGGTAATTCCATTGCAATATTTTGACCCATGTCTCGTAATTGGTCATGTATGAACAAGATTTCACATTTTGCCCCTTCTATTAAAGATCTTTCTTGTAAATTTTGTAATCCAAATTTTGGGTGTAAATAATCTCCACTCCATGCTCGATAAATTGTACTTATTTTCAAACCACCAAAAAAACAAGCAATATCCAAAAACATGTTTTTATGTATTTTATCCAAATGGTCATAAGAAATCCTCAATACACTCCAAAGCTCTTCATTATCATTGCCCCCCGTCAAACTTTGCCCACTTTTCAACGTGTTCAATGCACCTTCCCAAATTTCTAATTCTTTGTTATTGCATAAAAAAGAACCCAATACTTTAAGACTTAAAGGGAGCCCCCCACAAGCTTTTATAATCTTCACACATATATCGTTGAAATTTTTTGTTGGAACATGATTTGCATTACCGAATGCATGGAACATAAAAAGTTCCCTTGCTTGCTCTTCCTCCAAAGGTTCCATGACCACTTTTCCATCCTCACTTACATGAGATTTTAGAATTTGCCAATTTCGAGAATTCACAAGTACTTTGCTTTTAGAAGTTGGATTTTTGGTAGCCTTATCAATGAGAATTGACAAAAACGTAAGGTATTCCGCCTTATTAACATTATCCACCACCACTAACACTTTCTTCGATATCATACATTGCTTAATTTTGTCAAGGTTTTCTTTATTCACATTTTCATCTTTGCATAACCTTTTGCCACATAATTCATGTAGGAGTTGTTTTATGACATCATTGATATTGTCCTTTGAATTCACATCCTCCAAAAAACTAGATTTGTCATATTGGTTGTGGAACAAATGATAAATTTTTTTGCACAAAGTGGTCTTCCCAATCCCACCCATTCCAACCAAACCAACAATAGATTCCTTTTGTAACAAAATGTTTATGTCTTTTGCTTTGTCAATCAATGCCACCTCATGACATGGCAAAGGCGGAAGCTCTATATTTTTCTGTCAAAATTCACAAAATATAAGTCATTTATATGCTATCTTTCTTATTTGATAATCAATATATATGATATTTGCATATGTGATACACATCAAATGTGCTATGACCTAATGTGTTTCAAATTACATGAACATGTATGAAATCAAAAAAATTAGATTTGATGTTTTTACCTGCATGTATATTTTTAAACAATTTAACAATAAAGAATAGCTTGAATGATCCTTGTTTAGTGGCTTGCAAATTGTCAAGTGATTAGCATCCTCAATTTTGTAATGGTTGTTGTTTGACAACTGAGTAGCTGAGACATATGGCACTAAAATTCCCTGCATGTGCAAAAGATTAAATTAATGAAACTAATTGATTTGTTTGTTCACTTATCCTTTAACTTATAAACCAAATGCTAGTGGAAATTATAACTTAATAACTATTGATGTTTGAACAATAATGAAATATTGTATACAAGCAATTTCCTTCAACCCTTTGGCAAACAACTTATATAAATACATCACAGAGTTATTGGTTTGTAATTTTAGGAATCTTACATATTTTAATGATGTTATGATTTTCCTTTAAAATATTTATGTGGAATTGATTTGATGAAAGGAAATTTTAAACCTATTTCCTAATTTTTGAAATCAATCACATTTCATTTCCATCAATAGTAATTCATGAAAAAAAGTTCATAAAACACATGACCCATTCACCACTTTTATATATTTAGAAGTATTGAGTACATGATCCCACACAAGTTTTGACAATATAAAAAATGTTTAATTAATGACCCAAGTTGGATAACTTTCAATGTGATACAATGAAAATTTTACCCAATTATTGTTGATTGGTAATCCTTCACTGAATTCATAAATGTTAAAGTCTTCATGAACGGCATCTTTAAACTCCTTTGAAAGGGACTGCATTTGTTTGTTGAAAGGTTTTAAATTTTTTGCAAAACCAGGTTGGGCAAAATGTTTGTTGAACGTGTTGATTTGTTGACATTGCCATTTGAAATATTTTGATAAATTGATAGCACCAGAATGTGGTACACCATAAAATACTACACCTTTGACATTGTTCAAAAATGTTTTACAACATTTTTGTATTTCATCATCCAAACCATTTGTTAGCCTTTGATAAACACGTTTGCGAACTTCAACCACCAAGCTTTTGAGTATAAGACCTCCAAAACTATAAGCAATTAATGCCACTGGTCCATTCCAAAGGGATTGATAACTACAAAATATTCAACAATGCACCAAAATTCCATCATTAACATTGTATTAACATGTACAAATTCATCCTATTATACTTGGGGCAATTTCCAATTCACATATGACTTAAGCCATAAGTTCATAATTGATTTGCTTGTCCTAGGTCATTTTTCATTTATGGATTACATTAATATACCTAGAAAATGTGACAACCATGTTTTGGTAAAACAATTATTATGCACAAGTATGTATGTGTGTACATTCTTTTGTTAATGTACAACTCATCTTCTATGTGTTCCGTTGGAAATATAGTTGAAAATTTAAAATTATATATGTATATATGTTTTTAAATAAGTTTTTTTGCAATGAAATGGATGAAAATCATCTACACATGTATTAATTTAATTGAATTCAATTGCATTAGCAAAGATAAAACTTCAAAAAACACGAACTAAAAATTGCCGTAAAAACCAAACTACTTGTACCATGAATTTATAATATGAACATAGACTTTGCTATTATCCTCAAACAACAACATTTGCATTTAAGCCCCATTTTATGTTCTACATGAATCTAACAATTTAAGTAAATTGAAACTTGTTGGTGTGTATTGTAGTACTAATGCACATGAACAATTAATTCGTGCAAAACATGTAAGAAATTCTAAAGATGTAAAAAATTAGCTTTAATGTACACAAGGAATAGTAATTAATGTGTTCATAAGTAAAAGAAATTTTCACACCTTGAATTTGCAACCAAACTTTGAATGAGATTTTTGCCAATTTCAGTCACATCATTGTGAACACTTGCCACAATGTGAGAATCATAGGACAATGATAAAATTCGAACATTGTTGTTCAAGTCTTCAGGTAACCACTTTTCTGGCCAACATATGCACTCTTCTTTATCATTGGTGGGACGTGTTGTCCATGTTTCCTTCCATGCATCATTCGTGCCAAAAACAATCCCATGAAAAAAAATGATGGTGAAGTTTGGATTATTGGAATTGCAAGTGGGATTTAAATCATGCACTAGATATTTCTGCAAAGCAAATGAAAACGAGTCAACACATTTCTTCATACCTTTCTTGGAAATTATTAGACTATATATGAAATTAAAAAAATGCAATATACAAATTATAATAGTTAAACAAAGGCAATAATTAGTCGAAAAGATTAAGTTTAACAAGATGACAATAATAGATGAATCAAAGAATACCAAATCTAGCTTGTATGACTAACAAATGAATATCATTCACTTTTCATAGACCTCAAAGTTTGAAAACATAGTTCAATAAACAAATGTTGTTACATAGCAGGTGGAACGCATGCCAAACAGTAAAGGTTAATGCTCCGGATTGGATTCTTTCAAGTTTGGGTTGATTAATTGAGCCATCTAGTTTGGTTCACTTGTATTTCATGACATCTTCCCCCAACAATTGGGCCTCTAACATCTTTGATGGCTAAGGAATTGGGACACAAACCCAACAAGAATGTCGAAAAGCATTTTAATAATTTGCTTTAGGTTGTTGGATCAAGACTACACATTGAACTTAACTCATAATCTATAATGAAAGTTCCAATCCTAACAAGTTCAATATATTCTTAGTCAATGCCAATTTTTGACAAATTGCCCTTTCACCAATTCTACTTGTTAGCAAATGAGTCACCCACCTAATGTAAGAGGCTACTATGATGACTCCATTTCGTATTGTTTTAAACATTGTTTCATATTGTTTTTATCTAAACAACCATACTAGAAAGTAATCAAAGTAAAAATGTATGACAAGGAAACTTGTAAATGATTGGGGACATTCAAGTACCCTAGTGACTAAAAGGTATGGTTGTGAAGTATGTTGGTTGGGGAGTTCAAATCTGAACTAGACCTCCTTATCCTGATGCTTTGTGAGGACAATAAGCTATCATGGTTGTAAGGGTCAAGGACATTCGTCAACACCCAAACAAAAAATTAAAGAAAAGCAAAGAAAAATCAAACTTCAATGTGTAAACTTGGGAAAGCCCAAGAAAAAACTGTGCAAAGGAAGCTCATCATAAGATTAAGAGGAAGCACCACATTGTTGTGCCATCCAGAGCTTGAAGGAGCATTTTCAGCTGGGACCAAAGGTGTCTCAATCGCAGCAGGGGTCCGCACAACATCTCTCTTCCTTTTTGAAGACCCTTGTGAAAGATCAACTCCTTTTCCCTTTACCATATTTCGCACAACTGAAATTCCTTTTGCTCACTGCTCTCATAAATGTTTTTCTCTTAACCTTTTGCTCTCATAAAACCTGCTACAAATCCTTTGCCATCCCAATAGCATACACAGGGTATGATGGGTGTCCCTCACATCACAGATCCCCGCAAGCTAAGCTGATCTTTCCACTAGATCTCGCCAGAAAACATCAACTGCTTTCCTCTTCACGAACTCCCTGGAATTCTCACACTCTTTTCTTCTTATTCCTTTTACGACTTTTCTCACAGAAGAAGAAGCTCTCATAAGACCTGCTAGAAATCCTCTGCCATCCCAATAGTATACACAGGGTATGATGGGTGTCCCTCACATCACAGATTCTCGCAAGCTGATCTTTCCACTAGATCTCTCCAAAGAACACCAACCCCTTTCCTCT
>Ga0209611_10015164_pt1 | contig 10105 bp, 10 predicted proteins | sample S1TSphgellanicum_3_FD_187693 | JGI IMG/M metagenome (GOLD analysis project Ga0209611, IMG submission 187693) | Host-associated microbial communities from peat moss isolated from Minnesota, USA - S1T2_Fc - Sphagnum magellanicum MG (SPAdes) (version 2) | ecosystem: Host-associated > Plants > Peat... | reverse complement strand
TTTTATGCACATGCCCAAGTTCATGTCTAACAAGCACCACACTTTTTCATATATGTTACCCATGCTCTTGTGTGAAAATAAAATTGACCTGTGTCGATGCTCAAAAGGCATAAGCTTGCCAAAAAAGAATTTATACATGGGCCCCATAGGCTTCACAAATGAATTTTTTTCAATGCCCTTGCCCCCGTGTATGGTTGATACCCAACCAACACTAGTAGAAACTTCTTTTTTTCCATATTTCTATGTCAAAATTTTGATGAAATTTAAGAAAACATTAGCAAAATTAGTTCAATTTACATTTAAAAAGAAAAAAAAAATTCCAAAAGTTTCCCAATTTCTTTGTCAAAAATTGGCAATATTTTATTTTATTAGGAAAAAATATTGGTACTAATGTGGCTGCTGCTTCACCTAGGGCTTCCTAGATAAGGAGGTCAAAATTATTAAACCCCTGAAAGAGGATGGGCTCCTCCAAGAGATAAATATCAATCTTGGTATAAGAAGGTTTTCAATAACATTATTAATAATTTAGTTGTAAGTTCTTACCATTTTTTGATTATTATTATTATTTTCTTTTTGGCACACAACAGCAGACCCAACTGACAAGCTCTTGGCAAAGACCCTAAAGTCAGGCCCTATGGCAGAGGGCCTGCAGGAATTTCACCTGTGCACACCAGTGGGTTCGAACCCAGGACCTTTAAAGTCCCCCAGGGTCCCAGAAGGGGCTATACCAATGGAGCCATCACCCTAGGGCCCAGTTCTTACAATTTTCCAAAAACTGAAAGAAAACCTACTAATTACTAGTAGACCTGAAAAACCTTTAAGGGTTTTGTATTAGTTTTTCATGTAGGGATATGAAAGTTATGGCTTAAATGCCTTTTGAGCTTCTCATTTACGCTAATTAAGTTTTATGCTTCTTGTTTGAGCACTTCCAATTTCAATGTATCTAAACCTTACAACTTATTTGCTTAGAATAACAAGCATTTCTGAAAGCGGGTATTCGAGAATTAAACCTTATTCATAAAGCAGTGGGTATTATGAAAAATAATAATTAAAAAAATTAGAAATCAAGGCAATTAATTGATAACAGGAAAAAAAAAAAAAATTGAATTTTTTTATAGTGTTACCCTATGTGTTCCAAAAATAAGAAATTATAAAATAGCCTACCCAATCAAGTATGAAATAATAATAATAATAATAATAATAATAATAATCAACCAACCTCAGTAAATACCAATGTTTTGCAATTTGTAAAGAACCACCGATTCAAAATATTACACATTTAAAAGATTGCCCAGTAAATAGTAAATACCGCGCTCGACACCCATGTTTGGGGGGATGATGGGGCGGATTGGGGTAAATGCTAAAAGAATCGAATTGGGAAAGAAAACAAAGTCTGCGACAAGGTCATGATAGTTCCACAACCAACTACCGTGGCCAGTGCCCTTGAGTGCATATTTGTAAGGTAGTGGTTAGTTCCGTATGGTAGGCACTTTCTTGAGGCCATTCGTGGATTTGAGGGACCAGCCCTTCAAATCAGCACCCTCGAATAATCCATGAATGAATAATGGGCCTCACGAAAGTGCCTCCCTTCACGTAAAAGTGCCTTTAGTTATTAAAGACGTACTTAAAATGACCATCGAAGTTAAGTCCATTAGGTAATTATCTATTAACTATGACCATAACCACACAAATTGTGCACATTCCACAATCCTCTCATTTGTTGGCCTTGCCTGCCAAGGCAAGGTTATTGTGTTTAGATTCACTAAGGAGAAATGTTAGCTTAAGGGATTTTTGCTCCTAAATGATTCGCCTATTTTGATATGAGGATTTTTGAAAGATGATATTTTGGCTTGTGTTGAAGCTTGAGATTAGTTATAGAGTTATAATATCTTGAAGGATTTTGGTTTCTTTTAAAGGATCTTTTGGAAGATTATATTTTTGAATGGTGAAATATATGAGTTTCCATAATTCTTCTTTTGCCTTACTATACTTTTTAAGGCTTCGAGTGGATGAAAATTGACAAGTTGCTTCATTGTAAAACGAGTGTGCCACACTGTGGCCTTTGCCAGTCCTTGGAGCTTCTGGAGAAAGCATATACATATAACTCATGAGAATCTCATGAGAATCAAGAAATCTCAATTCTCACAATTAAGAAAGCCAGAGAACAAGATTAAATTTCTTTTCTTAAGGCAAAGAAAGACTTCCACAAAAGGATTTGCAAAACTGGGAAGAAAGGCCAAAATGAGTGACAAAATGAGAAGAAAACTCACTTGCAGTATGAACAAAAGTGATAGTCTCTCTCTTGTTCAGGGACCATCAACAGTAACATGAATGATGTAACATGTGTGATAGTGACTTCTCTATCACAACTTCCCCACTGATGACTTTGTCAGCTCCCTACAGTGGGTATCGGCCATGGTAAACGCTAACCTGCTGACTGCAGTCCCGCAGCTACAAGAAGACCCATCCATGATACTGGCTAGCAACACAGAACAACACAAGGAGAAACACAGACACATAGGAACAAGACAAAAGATAGAGAAACAGACTGGAGAGGAGAAACAGAGACCTGTAACCCAGATGCTTCTGGAGAAAGCATTTGGGTTATGCCTTGGTTAACATATCCACATGTGCAAATTAAAGACTATTGACACCCAGTAAGGACTCTTGTGTCTATCATGACTCAAACCAAAACAGGCAAGTGGCAGTGCTGCTAAAGACACAACATTACAGGATGAAAATGTTACATCCTCCAAAGCATTGCTCACATTGCAACTCATACATAGGAGCAAAGAGAACATCCATAATCATTATTGACAAAAAGATACAGAAATTAATGTAGCAATGATTGAAATTTCTTTCCATATTCACCAAGAGGTCAGACTCAAGAAGCTTCAAAGAAGTATCAAATTCATCTTGCTGCAAAACTCGCAACAGTGAAATCTATGCCATGGGTCTGCATGCTCTCACAGAGCATTGCATTTATCATTCATGAACTGTCACAACGGACAAGCTGACAAATTGCATCCTGTGAGGTTCTAACCACTCCAGTAATGAGCACACTTGTAGTACAATTTTACAGCAAAAATACTGTGTCTAAACAATGGAGGGTGATTTCACCTCCAAAAACATTCACTGACCTGATGAACCACTCATCCTCTAAATGTTAAGATGCACTGTCCACACAACCCCAAATTTTTAAAGCCCTGCAGGTCTTCACCAAATACAAATGCTTGCACCAATTGAGCTGCCACTACTGTGTTTAGCTGCATTCAAACAATTTGATAACATCAGTACAGTTGAAACCAAGACTTATGAATAGGTACAAACGGGAAAAAGGACAACAGTGACACATTTGGAATAGAGAGAAACACTGAACTGTCCAAGAACACATACCTTGCAAATAGTACCAACCCACAATGACCACTGCACATGCAAAGCCAAAACAGTGTTTGCAGACAGTCCCACTGCATGCATAATCTCCTTCTGAGTGATTAGTGATAGTCCTGGACTATGTCCTCCTCCTGCTGTAAACTGAAAATGCCCCACCATACTCGGAGTGTGCAGGACCTTTGAAAAAACGGTAATGGCAACCACAGTCTTATGACTACAGTCCATATATCACAACCCATTTCCATCTCAAGACCCTACAACTATATCAGCTGTATGTATGATTGGGAAGAACCAATTCCAAAGGCAAGAAGGTCAAATGACATGTGAAGTTGGGATATTCAAGGAATTTTTCTGAACACACATGGCCAACCCAACTGCATAAATTATCACTAGGATAATGCCACCAAACAGAAAAACAATGGGTTGAAAACCAAACTATAGAGAACTGGATTTGGAGCCTAGAACCAGTTCATATCTACCAGAGGTTTGGCAAGAAAACTCCACAGTCCACAGTGACACTTTGGATGTAAAACTGTAGTTGCAGTTCCACCAAAACCAAAGCAAATACAACACAACAATGAGAGGTGGTCATGACCTTATGAGTGTTACTCATAAGGTATTGAACCATCATCACCTTCACCATGAATGGCAGCAACTAGCTGCTATTTTTTTCTCCTCACTGACTGACTTCACCATTCACCCCAAAAGTGGTGGCAGATACTTATATAATAATCTGCTCAAAAAGTTGAGCAAATACATTATACAAAAGTCTGTGTCCTGACTTTCCATTCCCATTTCTGGAAGCTCATGAGAAGACTCAAATTGCGGTTGCAGCTAGCACTTGAGAGACATAGCTAACTGACAAAAAAACTGTCACTTGTTATCCTCATTCAAGCTGCAACAAGCATTTGAAGGGTGAGCTTCAATTGGTTCCTCATGTTGTACACCTGTTTAACACACAAAGTGGGGTTGTATTTTTCTTCCTGATTAGCTGTGGCTTTGGTGTGGTTCCTCAGGCAATGAACTCATGCTGAATTCACTTCGTCTGGTCCTCATGGAGTGCACCTGTCTTCGAACAACCACAGCGGAGTTTGTGCTTTCCTCCCCTATGGTTTCAGTATCAATTGTCAACTCCAAAGATGTTTGTTCTTCAATATTAGGAAGTCCTGCTGGTCCAACAAACCTAGGAAGACCCAACTCTGGCATGCCGGTCACAAAAGGATGCTCAAGAAGCATACCAACAGTTGGGCGTTTCATAACATTAACTTCTAAGCACCCGGCAATAAAGTCAATCATGGCTGGTGGCAAATTCTCAGGAATAGGTGGCACCTCCCCATGGCCTACTTTCCAAAGTACCCGAAGCCACTCCAAATCTCCAAAGGGAGGAGATCCAGTTGCCATTTCCAGCACTGTGCACCCAAGACTCCAAATATCAGCAGCGACATTGTACGATTTCTTGGGATCGATCACCTCAGGTGCCATCCAGTAAGCACTTCCCTTACAAGACTTGAGCATATCAAGCTTGGCAATCTGTTTAGCCATTCCAAAATCAGCAAGCTTCACCACTCCATTGACATCCACTAGAATGTTGGCACATTTTATATCCCGATGTACAATGTGACGATCATGCAGGTACTTAAGACCACGCAGAATTTGCTGCGTGTATCTACGAACTTGATCTGGGAACATCCCCCCATATTTCCTGTACACAGATGCCAACGAACCCTTGCTTACAAGCTCCAGAAAGATGTAGAGTTTGTCCACCTCCATTTGTGTGCCAAGGTACTGAACAATGTTGTCATGTTGGAATTTACGCAAAAGGGTAATTTCTTGCTCGAGTTGCATGATTGCCTGCTTGGCTTGTGAATCCTGCTCCGACAATGAGACTTCCTTCACTGCAAAAAAGCACCCATTGTCACCAACTGCCTCATACACTGTCCCAAATGAACCGCTCCCAAGTAGGTCTCCTTTTTTCCACGAGTTCCAAGATGGCTCATTGGAAGCATCACTAACAAACTCATCACAAGCAGTCTGCTCTGTGGCACTGTTTTCTGCCAGCACAACTGAAGCAGTCTGCTCTGCGGCTCTGTGTTCTGGCGGCACAGGCACAACAGGCTTTAACACAATAGGGCCCTCCTCAGCCTCATTAGCTACATGCTCTTGTGGTGGCTCTTGCTGCCCTGAAGAACTTTCAGCATGTTTTCCATGCCACTGTAGGGGTGCAAGACTGGAAGAATGCCTATGTTCCTTATTAGAAGCATGCCTGACGCTATCCCCATCACCTTGCTTTGCCAAAGGCTCTTTGAAAGTGATACCTGCTCGTCTATCTGATGCTTTGGGCTCTCCAACCATGCTAGCAACAGGAGTGGACTCACTGCTTGAGGGTGACACCTCAGCCCACTTTTCAGGTGGTTCAGAGTGCCATCGTCTGAGCTCTGCTTCAGTGTGCAAGAGTTTCCGAGAGAATGCTGACTCCTTCAGAGCGCTTGTGCCTCCTTCGGGTTGATGGGCAGATTGAACTGCACCAGTTGTTACAGGCAATAGAGTTGACCTCTCTAAACCCCCAGGAAAAGACTCTGCGGGCCTCAGTGATCGTTCAGTAACAGGGGTGTTCCGTCTTTCTGACAGCATACGGGGCCTCTCTGGCCTGAGGAGGGTAGCTGGAGAATCCTTTTGAGGAGGACTACCATACTGAGGTTGTTGCTCATTGCCCAAAACATCTGGCAACCTACCACGGCGGCCCGAACCTTCTAGTGAATACACTGGGGAGTGGTAAGGTCGATCTATGGTTAGTCTAGGTCGCTGATCATCTACAGGTGATAATGAGCCAGTAGCAGTAGGGGGAGAGATAAGTTGGATGGTGAGTGAAGAAGCCAGCTGGTCTGTGGGAGGAGAAATTGGACTACTGACAGGTTTGTGACGCTCCCAGTCAGAGGCAGAAATTCCAAGATTTTCTACCCCAGAAATACCTAAATAGCTGCAAAATATATTCAAATCTGCTTCATCTGATGGACCCCTCACTCGAAAGCTCTTATCACTATTCCAGTTCTGCATCCTGGTTGGTGGCACAACTCCAGGTTTCCCGACCGGAGTTTTTGCTTTTGTGGATGCTCCATTTGCATGATGATCTTCATGTTCAGATGTCATGTTGCTGCTTTCTTGAAGATGAAGTGGATCATATTCCACATGTTTTTGTCCCCTCATGCGCTGGAGCTTCGGTTTCACTATGGGCCCTGACATCATTGTGCAGAGCTGCCACTGACCCCAATCCACACCTTTTCTTCCTATGTTGAGCTCTGACAGTCCCCAAGTTTCAGACCCATTCTTTGGCACCAGGAATGACTTCTCAAAATCAAACCCATTACTTCAGTTTGAGGAAATTCCTGCTTGAAGAGGAAATTCTCTCTTGACCCTAAGAGAAGAAATCCTGATCCACATCCTTAGACCATGCTTCTTAAACCCTCTGAGATTCAAACATTGCCTCCTCAAGCTGTCACACAAACGCACCATACACCTTCAATATGGTCACTCGTCTCTCATCACTGCAGAAGAAGAATCTCCAAAAAAAAATTCTGCAAAGAAAAAACAACTCCAGACACATCTTTTTAGATTTTCCTCCCACCCAACACCTCTTCAAAAAAAACCTCCTTCCAAAATGGAACCACAAAACCCTAAGTAAAATCTTCAATATCAGTTTCTTCAAAAATCAAAAAACAGTTCCACCATGTGTGTGGGAGTTTCTTATATGGAGAAGGACTGGAACAAAAGAAAGCAAAGGGAAAACACATGGGGGAGTCATAGCAAACTAACCCATATTCCTGCAAAAATCATTTCCTCATCCCCTTGTCACTAGTAGCTCTTCCTGTTTGTTTTTGCTCCACCACTTCCCCCAAAACATTTCCTGCTTGGCGTATCTGCTGCTGTTTCTGTTGCTTTTTCTGTTGCTGCTACTGTTGCTGCTACTGTTGCTGCTACCTCCTATTTTTACTTTCTTCCACAACAACAGCCATGAAGCTGCTTCAAAACTCCACATCCTCAGCCTCAAATCCCTTTCTCCAACAGAAGAAGAAGATGATGAGCAGCTGGAAACTGAAACCACCCCATGGCTATAGAAAAAAACAAGTTCTGAGGCTGTTGAGAAAGAACACTACCGCAGAGTTCTACCAGACGTCCACCACTCTTCAACAAAGCTCGTGCACCACCGCCAACAACACCAACAGCAGCAACAGAGACAAGAAGAACAAGAACAAGAAGAAACAGCAAATCCCTATATGAGACACAAAGGGAGAAAAAGGGGAGAGAGGGGACAGAAATGGATGAAAAATGGATCAAAGTGGGAGAGAGAATGAAGAAACAAATGGATGAAAAACGGAGCAAATTTTCATTCTTTCATAACCGCAATTTTGGGTTGTTCATTAAGCAATTATTGGTCCTTGTTCAAAAAAACAAAGACCAAAATAACACTCGCACACAAATGGATGAAAAATGGATCAAAGGGGAGAGAGAGAACTTGCTACAAATGGATGGAAAAGGGCGCAAAACTTCATTCCTTTGTTAGTGTAATTTTGGGTTGTTCATTAGCAATTATTGAAGAGACCAAAAAAAACCTTAAAAACACACACACACACACAAATGGAAATGGATGAAGAAGGGATCCAAGGAGAGAGAGAGAGAGAGAACTTGTAACAACTGGATGAAAAGTGGCATAAGGGGCAATTTTTGCAAAACACAAATGGATGAAGAAGGGATCAGAGGGCCTAGAGATAAGACACAAATGGATGAAAAAGTGGAGCAAAAATTCATTCCTTCATAAGGGCAATTGTGGGTTGTTCATTAGCAAAAATATTCATTTTAGAAAAATGAGAGGAACCAACAAAAGCCAAAAATAATCACACAGGGGAAACTCTTACATGTTTGCCAGGGAGAGAGAATGGATGAAAAATGGACAAGGGCAATTATGGGTTGTAGTTGGTTAGCAATATTCATCCAAGGAAAAAAAAGAGAAACCCAAAACAAAAACCAAAAAAAAAAAAAAAAAAGTGCAAAAGGGGAAACTCTTTTTAAGTTTGCCAAAAACAGAAATGGATGCAAAAGGGATGAAAACCTCATTACTTCTTCACAAGGGCAACTGTGGGTTGTTCATTAGAAATGTTCATCCAAGAAAAACAGATACCCAAAACCCTAAAAAGATAAACAAACAAAAATTTGCTGTGATATTTCATTTCCAAAAACATTTGTCACTTTTTCAACCAAAAAATTGGAATTTCAAAGAATTTTTTAATTGTAAATTTGATTAATTTTATTTTTTGGAAACTTAAGCCAAAAAAATTATATCACAAAATTGGAAAAAAAAAAACCTGACACGAAAGGGGAAAGTCTGATAACTTCAAACTTCAAACCAGAAATGATAATTTAAAATAGGAAATTTCCTTCTAGTAGGTGGCCAACTGGTGCACATTTATTCAAAATGCCTTACAGCAAGTTGAAACCAGTAGGTTAATAAGTTAAAAATAGGAAAAACAATTTTAAGAAGGGGCAGCTTCAACATAATTATTGTCTGTCAAATAATTAACTAATTTTGAAGATTCTATGTCCAAAAAATAGAACATTCCTGAACATTTCAAAATTTTCTCTATTTTCATTGGCAAAAGCTTATTTTTGAGGAAAAAAAAAAACTTCAACAGTAAAAAACAAAAGATCTATCTATGAAGGAAGGTAGTTTGTTTTGTTTTGTAGCCATGAGATCCACTGAACCAGGATGCTTCAGATTGTGTTCTTTGGTGTCTTTGGAAAGCTCCCAACAAGGAAGGGGTGCATGTGTTTGATTCCATGACAGTTGGACTTGCAGGGCAAAAGTTGTTGAATATTGAACGATTTTTTCACTGAAAACTAAATTAAATTGTAACTAAAAATTTTGGAGGAAGTGGAATGTGCTTTTTGGTGCTGTTGGAAAGAACTTGATGAGAGGATTTAATGGAATTTATTTTGGTAATATTTGGATTCAGAATGTGGGAGATATTGATTTTTTAAGTGATTTCTGCCACTGAAAATTCAAAATAAATTCCAAAAAAACCATGTTTTGGAAGGAAAAATCAGTTGAGGACTTGGTAGCAATTGGGCCAATGGCAGAGGCGACAGTATAGTATAATTGCTGTTGAAGCTGCCAAGGTAGCTGTCAAGGTACTACGACTAGTTCGCAATTGGTGTCGAAGCTGCCAAGGTACTATGGTAGTTCACACTAACACCTTGTAGACGACATTCACTCAAAATGTGCGACCAAATGAAAACATGTTTTCTATGTTTTCTCTCTCTCTTGTAAAAACCACTCTCTTTTTATTTCTGTGTTTATTTTGAGGGATCTTCCCCAGGAAGAAGAACCCTAAGCCCCTCTCGGGCAAGGGGGAGATTTTGCTATTGTTAGGTGCTTCTTCAGAGGAAAGTAAAAGAAAACCCATTGACTTAGTACGTCTGGGTCCCCCCCCCCTGAGGGAGGGGAATACCCTCGATCGAGCTCACCCTGAGACAGGGGAACACCCTTGAGTTAAGGGGGCCTCAAGTGATGCTTCCTCAAGAGAACCCACTCATGTGAGAAGAACCTTCCCAACAATGCAAAAGTCTTAAGTTGCAACGTTTTGCTTCCTCAGGAGAACCCACTCATATGAGAAGAACCTTCCCAACAATGCAAAAGTCTCAAGTTGCAACGTTTTGCCGG
>Ga0209611_10015162_pt1 | contig 10106 bp, 12 predicted proteins | sample S1TSphgellanicum_3_FD_187693 | JGI IMG/M metagenome (GOLD analysis project Ga0209611, IMG submission 187693) | Host-associated microbial communities from peat moss isolated from Minnesota, USA - S1T2_Fc - Sphagnum magellanicum MG (SPAdes) (version 2) | ecosystem: Host-associated > Plants > Peat... | reverse complement strand
GCCAGGGACGGCAAACAGCACCACACGCTTGCCGGTGAAAATCTCCTCGGTTGAGATCTCCCGAGGACCATCGGCGGTCGCAGCCATCAGCTTCATCGAGGGAAGAACGTCACCCTGTTTGATCATTGAAAACCCTGCCCCGTTTGGATGATTGAAAACCTTGCCCGGTTATCATGCTATGAAGAAGCTGTAATCAGTCCCGGCTTTCCTGTCACCAGGTACGGTATTCGCCATATAATCGTGCGGCGCTTGGCCGATCCGCCGTGATCGCAGGGCATGATACAAGGGTTGCGGGCCCGGTTCGGGCCGCCACATCCGCAATCCGGACTGTTGGCGTTCTGGTTCGGGAGCATGGGGGCGATGGGCAGGTTGGATACGCGCAGTACTGAGGAGCAGGATGACGATACGGCGGGGCTGATGACCGGGCAGTTGCTGATTGCCATGCCGGCGATGACCACGCCGCATTTCAGCCAGGCGGTGATCTATGTCTGTGCCCACACGCCGGAGGGCGCGATGGGCATTGTCCTGAATCGCCCCCTGGCCAGCCCAAGCTTTGGCGATCTTCTGGAGCAGCTTGAGGTGAAGCCGGTGCCGCCAGTGCGCCAGATCGAGCTGTTTCGCGGCGGACCGGTGGATGCCGCGCGCGGCTTCGTTCTGCACACCGCCGACTGGACCGGCGATGGCAGCCTGATGGTGGACCAGCAGGTGGCACTGACGGCGAGCCTGGATGTGCTGAAAGCGATCGCCGATGGCGGCGGCCCGGCCCGTGGCTTCCTCGCCCTTGGCTATGCGGGGTGGGGGCCCGGCCAGCTGGACCGTGAAATCCAGGAAAACGCCTGGCTCTCCGCCCCCTCCAGTGTCGATCTGCTGTTCGACACCCAGCACGACACCAAATGGCGGCGGGCGATGGCGATCCTGAAAATAGACCCGATCCTGCTCTCGGGCACGGCGGGGCACGCTTAAGACAGCAGCGGAAATAAGTGCGTGTGCACGTCGCTAAAGCTGCTCGCAAAACAAAGGCTAAGGGCTTGTTCGATACCGTGAAACAGAACGATAATTTTGGAACAAGCCCTTTAGGGTGGGTGCCAGAACGCGATGGCCACTGGGGGAATCATCCGTCAAAACAATTGGCGGCCTATTTCTTAACGTTCTTCTTTGATGGCTTCCCAGATGCGCTGGTTACCTCTGTCCCATCGGCGTAAGCAACCAGAGCCTCCCGCAGATCAATCAGCCGAGTAGTCTCAAGCCGCTTCACATACGCGTTGATAGACCGGAAATACTCTTCTGTGGCGGTGCTGTGACTCACGACATCTACCTCTTTCGTTAAATTAGCCCCCTATCGTACTTCTGGCAACCATGCTGGCGCCAGGGCGGCCGTAACTGGCCAAACTTCATCTAACCCAAGACGAACGGTAGCAGTACCGTCGCTCCTACCACCCATTGTTCTCGCCTCGTCGTCCCGGCTGGAAAGGCAAAGGAGAAGACCCTGCGCGTCAGGTGGCAGGTACAGTTCCTGCGCTGGTCCGCCACCGGCGTCCTTCCAAAGTGCCACGACACGGTTCTCAGGCTCCCGATAACGTCGGGCTAGTTTGGCCATGCCAAGGCTGGTCACCGAAAGAACCGCACTGCCTGGATCTTCGGCGAGCACCGTCGCGTAGCGACCTGGCCATCTCGCTTGCAGCTGCGGGCCGTCCATAAGCAATGCCACCACGAGATTCGGCCCGACCGCATTTATGACGGGCAGCACCGGGTCGAACCGCGCCAAGTCCTCACATACTAAGGTTGATACAACTATATCCTGGCGAAGGAGAGCAAACCAGATTTGACGGTCTGAAATGTTGATATTTTCCCACCATCTGCCGGATGGGTCTAACGTGCGGCCAAGCTGGTATTGACGGATTTGACCGCCGTTCAGCACCCACCTGTGATGCTTGCTCTGATCCACCGGGAACTGCGCCCGTGGCAGGTACAGCCTTGCCTTGTTCTTGGCCAGCTTCATGCCAGGTTCGAGCATGCCGACAATAAACGCTTCCATGCCCGGAAAGACTGAGCGAAGTCGCTCGGATGCAGCCTCCGCGAATGCCGGATCGAGGGCGGTCTCCGGCAAAACGACGGCATGCACAACGCCGTTGTCCAACCTTGTGGTAGCCATTCGGACCAAATCAGCCAGAAACTTCGCAAACTCCACGCGATGCTGGGTCCCTTTCCCATCCAACCAGCCTTGGGAGAGAGCAAAATACCCGTCTGCCTCGTCCGTCGGTGGCTTGGCAACTTGGAAATCAGCGCGCGCCACGCAGTAGGGGTATGGAACGACAAGGACGTTAAACTCAGTTGTTTGAGGGGATATCTCCTCGCTATTCGGTAAGGGCGCGGTAATGCACCAGTGTGCGCGCACCGTGCCCTGACCTGGAAGCAACGCCAAGTGATGGGTGAGCGAGCGTAGTGTGCAGCCAACCCCAGGCGTGAGTGACTTGGGCATCACGCAAAGAATATCGGGATCGATCCGAATACAGATCGAAGACGGGCAGCGCAAGACCGTTGGCATCTCGCGGAGCGAGAGGCCCAGCTGATCAAAGGCGAATTGTGCAAAAAGATTGTCCGCGTCGGGAATGAAGCCCATCCCCGTAGATGCCTCATCCGCGATCTCAAGAAGGCGATGGGCAAGACGTTTCCATGTGCGTGCTTGGGTGGAAGCTCGGTCTGCCAGCGCGCACGACGCGAGCAGGGTAAAGCGGTGCCATAGCTTATCGACCTCCGGCGGCACTTTGCCTTTGGTTCGCCAGTCCTCCCCTAGACTCACGGCGCGATCCGCCCAAGCGCGTTTAACTTGCCTTTCACGGGTGGTGGTGCTCAGCACAATCCCAGGCTCCGCGTAAAAGCCGGTGCGGTCAGCAAGCGAAGCTACGACCGCAAACACATCAGGTGGCCAAATAGGGCAGCGATCAGCCGCATTGGGAAGAAGCACTGCAACGTGATCAGCAACGGTCAGTGCGTGCATTCGCTTTGATATTCCTCCGCCACGCGATGACCAGCACCCGTCGATAGACTTCTATATTCAGTCCAGACCCGAGCCTGAGCGGAGCATGATTTTCGCCAAGATGCTCAGATTCTTTCGTAGGATTTTTCTCCAACTCGGGCATGGGTAAGGCGCGGGCCTACCAAGCCAGAAGCGGCAGCGTGAATCTGGGGGATAGGCCATGTTCGGCGGCGGCGTGGGGCGCGGCGGAGGGGTTTTCGGCCAGGCTCTCCCAATGGATGCCGCCGAGAACCCAAAGACTGTCGATCCCCGCGCCGGCCGCGCCGGCGATGTCGGTGTGTAGAGAATCGCCGATGGCCAGCACGCGGGATGCAGCCAAACCAAGCTCCGCCAGCGCCAGGCGATAGATGGCGGGATCTGGCTTGCCCAGATACATCACGTCGCCGCCAAGGGTTTGGTAATGCTGCGCCAACGCGCCAGCGCATAGAATACGCAGCCCGGCGCGCATCACCACCAGATCGGGGTTGGCGCAGATCATTTTCAGGCCGGCCTGAAAACATGCCTCCAACTCCGGCACGAAGGTGGCGAGATCGCGCGGATCGCTTACATCGTCATCCGGCCCGGTATTCAGCACGAACTCCGCCTGATCGGGCCTTGGCACAACGGTCAGCCCCAGCCCATCCAGCACGTTGCGATCCCGCGCCGGCCCCAGATGATACACGCGCGTGCCAAGCCGGGCGAACCAAGGGTCGGTCCGGTCGCGCAGCGCCAGCCAGGTCGCTTCGCCGCTGGTGAGGATGGCGGTGTAGAGCCTATCAGGAATGCCCATCCGCCGAAGCATGCCCTGGGCGGAGGCCGAGCGGCGCGGCGCATTGGAGAGCAGCAGCACCGGTCGGCCAGCCAGTTTTTCCAGGCACGCCATGGCGCCAGGATAGGGCGCGACGCCGTTATGCACCACGCCCCAGAGATCGACGATGAACCCGTCATACGAGTCCGCAATATCCGAGAGGCCCTGAAAACCGCCCATCAAGCGCCCGTCCCCACCGCATCCATCACCTTGGCGAATCCCTGTTCCCGCATGGCTTCCAGCAATTCCAGTTTCAGCCGGGGGATCAGCACCGGGCCTTCATAGGCGAATTCGGTATAAAGCTGCACCAGGCTGGCCCCCGCGCGTAGTTTCGCCAGCACGTCGGCGCCGGTCCGCACGCCGCCGCAACCGACCAGCACCAGCCTTCCGCGCGACAGACGATGGGCCAGACGCAGCATCTCCGTGGAGCGCTCGAAGAGCGGCGCGCCGGACAGCCCGCCCACCTGCAAGCTGTTTTCGCCGGCCAATCCTGGCGGCCGCGCGATGGTGGTGTTGGAGATGATCAATCCCTGCACCCCGCAGGCGATTGCGGTCTCGACCACCGCCGCGAGCCCGGCATCGGAAAGATCGGGCGCCAGCTTCACCAGCAGCGGCGGTCGCACCGGCACCTGCGCCACGATCGCTTCCAGGATCGCGCGCAACCGCGCCTCGCTTTGCAGGTCGCGCAGACCCGGCGTATTCGGCGAGGACACGTTGATCGTTACATAGTCGGCATAGGGTGTGACGGCCGCAACGAGGGCGGGATAATCCCGTTCCGGATCGGCGCCTTCCTTGTTGATTCCCACATTGGCACCGAACCGGGCGGGGCGCGGCCCGATGGTTTTCAGCCGGCCTAGATAGGCATCCAGCCCCTCATTATTGAAGCCGAGCCGGTTGATCACCGCGCGATGCTGGGGCAGCCGAAACAGGCGCGGCCGTGGGTTGCCCGGCTGCGGGCGCGGCGTGACGGTGCCGGCTTCCACGCAGCCGAACCCGAGGCGCATCAGCGGCACGATGGCCACCGCGTTCTTGTCGAAACCCGCGGCCAGCCCGATCGGGTTGGCAAAGGCCAGACCCAGCACGCGCACTTCCAGGGCGGCCGGATCCGGCTGGGTCTGCCGGCCGGCGAGACCCGCCGCCAGCGCGCGCAGGGCCCAGCCATGGGCACGCTCCGGGTCGACCAGGCGGAGCAAAGGGGTAAATCGGGCGAGGAAGGTCACGAGTGTTACTGACCGGAAAGGCAGACACGTTCAAGCCCCCGGCCGCCTGCGGCGGCGGCAAGCTTCGACCGCTTGCAGCATTGCACCCGCCGTAAGACAAGCGGCCTATGTGGGACCAACCCTATCTGGAGACATGCTGCCGCGCCGCGTTGCACCGGCTGACTCTGGCCGGCGATTCGGGCCGGCCGCAGGGGCTGAAGGATGGCCCCTGCCTGCAGCGCCTGGCCGAGGATGGCTTCGCCCGGACGCGCGCGGATGGGCGGTTCGAGCTGACCGACGCCGGGGTGGCGCGCCACGCCCAGGAAATCCTCGGCCAGCCGAGACCCGACCAGGTCAGGCCATAGGCGCCGTTCGCACGCCCGCCGAATCCGCCACGATGCACAGCATGCGGCCGCCCTCCCGCCCCGACACCATCATCATGTCGCCGCCTGCCAGCATATCGCCGGCCTCGTCGAAATAGCCCATCTGGCCGGTTTCCTGCTGGTCATCAGCGCCTGATTTGTAATGCCAGAGGGTAAAGCCGTTGGCGTAAGCGAGCACGGAGAGATTGCGCAGCGAGAAAGCCATGGGAATGTCCTTTCAACAAAAAAGCCGCCCCTGCGGGGGCGGCTGCGATTTTTTGGCGATATCGTAGACGCAGTTTTGGCGTCGACCGGATGAGACTAGCGGTGGAGCCGGAGTCCGGTCAAGGACTTTTTTCCTTATAATTAATATTTGTATCGATCTCATTTTATTCGATCGGTGTCGGTAGGATGGAAAAACGAAGCGTTTTCGCCGTTCTCCAACTGGGCCGTTCGCGTTTCAGCTGAATAAGCAAGGATGGAGAAAGGCGGCAGGCGCTTCGAGGCTGGGCAAGAATTCTACTGCACCGGCCATCCGACGCGGGTCGGGTCATGCCGCGTATCCGTTCGCGTTCACGAATGAATGGGCCAGGCGGTTGGAGAGGGGCGTCGGTGTTTATCTGCGGTTACATTTTTTGCTTGTGCACACAGCCTCAATACGAGCTTTGGCGAACGACGGTTTGATGGGCCCTTGGTGACGCATCTGCGCTGGATGAAACGCTACCTGGAAATGGACGACGCTTCGATGCACAGCGGGGAGAGCGCGAACCTCGCGTTTTAGGCTACGATTCCCTTGCTGCGGAGCGAACCTTCCAGGCGGGTCAGGGCTTCGCGCCACAGACGGGCTTCCTGGCCCGCCTCCACCTCCGGATCGGGGGCGCGCTGGCGTTCGCCCCAGGCGCGGAGCACCCGGGCGTGGCGCAGATCGATGCGCCGGGAGCGATATAAGCGGTCGAGGCACCGCACCACATCGTCCGGGTCGCAGGGCCGCTTGACGCCACGCCTGGAGGCGCTGCTGTTTTCGATACGGGCACGCAACGCCGTGGCCGTCCAGAACCACGCCTCAGCGGCGGATTCGAATGCCACGCCCTCAACACTCTTGCTCATGCCAATCCCCTAACACACGAGGTTAATGGAACGTAATGACAACAATCTAGGCGTAGGGCTGGCCGCTAATCAAGCGATTATTGGCCGATATTCCTATTGCTCTTGGCCAACTTTCCCATCACACTCCCCTCAGAATGAAGCACGAGGATATCTGGCGCGCACTGGACACACTGGCTGCCGAACACGGCATGTCGGCCTCCGGCCTTGCACGGCGGGCTGGGCTGGACCCGACCACCTTCAACCCCTCCAAACGCCGCATGCCGGATGGGCGGGCGCGCTGGCCTGGCACCGAAAGCCTGGCCAAGGTGCTGGAAGCCACCGGCGCGAGCCTGGAGGTGTTCTCCCACCTGGTCTCAGGCGAGCGCGCCATCGCCTCCGGCCGCAACCCAGCGCGCAGCATCCCGCTGATCGGCATGGCGCAAGCCGGCGGCGACGGGTTCTTTGACGATGGTGGCTACCCGGTGGGCGGCGGCTGGGATGAGGTCAGCCCGCCCGAAGTGGGCGACCCGCATGCCTACGCCCTGGAAATCTCCGGCGACTCGATGGAGCCGGTGTTCCGGGACGGCGACATGGTGGTGGTCTCCCCGGCCGCGCCGATCCGCCGCGGCGACCGCGTGGTGCTGCGCACCGCGCGCGGCGAGGCGATGGCCAAGCAACTCGTTCGCCGCTCGGCCAAACGAATCGAGCTCCGCAGCCTGAATCCCGAGCACCCCGACTATTCCTTCGACCTGAAGGATGTTGCCTGGATGCACCGGATCATCTGGGCGAGCCAATAGGGCGGCGCGCTATCCAGCGGCGGAGATGTAGGATGGGTGAGCTCTTGCGCTACCTATCTCTGACGAAACGACCGAGCCGAAAGCGATGAGTGGAGCTGCGCTACCCATCCTGCGGCGCATCGGGCGCGTGGCCTGATGAGGTCAGGATCGCACGGAGGAGCAAGAATGTTTCGCGGGTGACATAGACCAGGAAGCAGAGCAGATCGATGCCGAAGAGAAAATACTCGGTCGAATGGATCGCCTGAATGATCAGCGGTGACATCCCTGCGCCTTCCAGCAGATGGGTGTAGAAGTTCAGCAGCGCCGCCGCACCGCCGATCAGCGCGAACAGCGCCACCGCGACCACCGTGTGGAACGCAAAACCGATCACCAGCTTCAGATCATGCATGGGCCCTCTTATACGCGCATCTTACGCCCCCGAATGCTCGGCCGCCCCAAAACCGCCCATTCGCACATCCTTCTCCTCACGGCCAAGCACCATCAGCAGAATGATCAATAAGGCGGCCGCCCCCGCCACGCCCACCAATGGCCAGCGGAAATCCCCACCGAGTGAGGCGGCGATGCCGCTTTGCAAAGGCAGGTTCAGGGCTGCCAAAAAATTGCCAAGCTGGTACGTCAGCCCAGGGAAGGTGCCACGAATGGAGGGCGGCGAGAGCTCGTTCAAATGCACCGGGATCACCCCCCACGCCCCTTGTACGCAGACCTGCATCAGGAACGCGCCCAGCGCGATCCATACCGGCTGGGTGGAAAACGCCCATAAAGGCAGCAACGGCAAGGAACACGCGGCGGCCAGCCCGATCGCCAGCCGGCGGCCGATCCGTTGCGACAACGTGCCCACGCAAATACCACCCAGCATCGCGCCGATATTGAAGATGATCACAATGGTAGAGATGGTTTTTACATCGAAATGCAGTTGGCTCTTGAGGTAATGCGGATAGATATCCTGCGTGCCATGGCTGAAGAAATTGAAACACGCCATCAGGCATGCCGCATAGATCGTCAGTTTCGCGTGGCGCCGCACCACCTGGGCCACGCTCTCCTTCGGTGCGCTCTTCGCCCGTTCTTGCCAATCCGGGCTTTCCGGCACGTTGTTCCGGATATACAGCACCAGCAGAGCCGGGATGGCGCCGGCCATGAACATGCCGCGCCAATGCAGATACGGGTAGGCAAGGTACAGAACCGAGGCCAGAAGATAGCCGCTGGGATAGCCCGCCTGCAGCAACCCGCTCACCGGGCCGCGCCAGGAGGCCGGAATACTCTCCATCGTCAGCGACGCGCCCACCCCCCATTCGCCGCCCATGGCCAGGCCGAACAAGCCGCGGACGATGAAAAACACCGTGGCGTTCGGCGCCAGCCCGGTGCAGAAGCCGAGCAGCGAAAACCCCAGAATGCTCGCCATCAGCGCCGGGCGCCGCCCGAACCGGTCCGCCAGCCGGCCGAACAGGAAGGCGCCGAGCGCCCGCATCGCCAAGGTGAGGGTGACGGCAAAGGTGACGGAGGTGACGCTGAGGCCGAACTCCTTCGCCACATCGCCGAACACGAACACCATGATGAAGAAATCGAACGCATCCAGCGTCCAGCCGAGATAACAGGCAGCAACAACATGGCGTTGCCGCTGTAAGATGGTGTTCATGTCTGCCCCGGATTCGTTTCCCCGGCCAGCCTTAACCGCGCGCCCCACCACGTCAACAGGGGCGTGATTGCCTATCGGGACTGCCTCGGTTGGCCCAATCGCGGCCAGAAAACGAACCACGACGGCACGAAGGACACGAAGGCTTTCAGGAAGACAGGCGCGCGAATGAACCGATGCGCCTAACCCTTTGAAATATTATAATTTCCTTCTTCGTCACGCGCTTCGTGCGCTATCGTGGCAGGGACACGCGTTCCGTGCGCGCATCCGTAAGGGCGGGGGTTCCCGGTGCGGACCGATGGCAACCCATCCGAAAACGCTTCGCCAATGTCCTCGCGGACACTGCCGCATAACGTGGGGCCGACGTGGCTGCGCCGCACGGCCAAGCCCTTGCAAAACATCTTGAACAGGGCACGCAAACGCGCAACATTCCGGGCTGGACGCAGCTCGGTGAGAGGTGCAGGCGATGCCGGTTTCCGCAAGCAAAGCGTGGTTCAAGAGCCCATCCATAGGTGCCGGGCTGTCATTGCCGACGGGCTGGCAAGGATGGGCGGTGCTTGGCATAGGCCTGGGTGGGGCGCTGGTGAGCATGAAGGTTTTCCATGGCACGGCCGCCCGCGACTGGGTGCCGCTGGTCGCCCTGGCAGCGACCTGGGCGGTTATCCATCTCAAGCGCGCCCCGTAGCCGCCAATGGCTCACGACATGTAGGCTGAAAAGGGCACGGCCCAGTCATTCGGCCAGGCCTGCTTGCTCGGCCGCATCGTTCGGCACACACGGCATTGCCTGGGGAAACCCCCGGTGCCATCGAGCCACCAGCATGCTACCGCGTGGCGCCGCGCCGAGCAGGCGGCCAGACATGCTTCGGCCGTTCCGGTGTCACCCAGCCGATCCACATCCGCGTCCGACGGGCATTTGTAGAAATGCATAAATCCCAGCGCCTCCGGTGCCACCGGCGCGCGTGGCTGCTGCGCCAAACCGAAGCTGACAGGTGCACCGGCGATCAACGCCAGAAGGAGAACGCGCTTCGGCCCAGCCATGGTTCCGACTCAGGTGCGATCAACCGCCTACGGCATCGTCGGCACATAAGTGCGTCGGCACGCCGACAAAGATGCCGCTTCAAACAAAGGCTAAGGGCCCGTTCGACCCCGTAACCCGATTCGGTCAATCTCGAACGGGCCCTAGGCAGCAGAAGCCGCCGCCATTCCAG
>Ga0209611_10015160_pt1 | contig 10107 bp, 8 predicted proteins | sample S1TSphgellanicum_3_FD_187693 | JGI IMG/M metagenome (GOLD analysis project Ga0209611, IMG submission 187693) | Host-associated microbial communities from peat moss isolated from Minnesota, USA - S1T2_Fc - Sphagnum magellanicum MG (SPAdes) (version 2) | ecosystem: Host-associated > Plants > Peat... | reverse complement strand
ATGCTTTGAAAGTTTGGCCCCTAGTAGCTACCGACATTTGTAAACTCTTCTAACTAAAAATTTAAAGCAAAATAAAAGACCAAAAATTGATGCAACCCTGAAAAAGGGGCCAAAATGCCATTAAGACATCGAAAAACCCGAATGTGATCAGATGGTCATGTTTTTCTGATTTTTCTAGAATTCTTTGGAATTCTAGCTCCTATTAGTTATCTGCATTTGAAAAAAACCCAAAATAAAAATAGTGAAAAAAATGAAAAGCCCAAAAAGCTAATGCCACTCTCGAAAAAGGGACTAAAATGTCACAAACGCAATGGAAAACCCCAATGTGATCACATGGCCATTTATTTTTTCTAATGCTTTTAGAATGCTTCGAAATTATGGCCCCTAGTAAACTACCTACGTTTGAAAACTACTTCAACTGAGAAATTGGAAGCAAAATAAATGACCCAAAAATTGATGCATTTATGGAAAATGGGATCAGAATGCTGTAAAGACTTCCAAAATCCCCAATGTGATCACATGGTCATATGTTTTTTACATTTTTTTAGAATGCTTTGACATTCTGGCCCTTATTAAGTACCTAAATGTTTAAACACCTCCAACCAGAAGTTTTGAACAGAAATAAAAGACCAAAAATTGATGTCATTCTTAAAAAAAGGGCCCAAATGCCACACAAACGTCAGAAAACCCCAATGTGATCACATGGCCATATGTTTTTCTCAATTTCTAAAATTCTTTGAAATTATGCCCCCTATTAGCTACCTACATTTGAAAATGTCTCCAATTCAAAATTTTGAGGAAAAAATAAAGATAAAAAATTGATGCCACTTTGAAAAAGGGGCCAAAATGTCGCAAATATGTTAGAAAACCCCAATGGGATCACATTGCAACATTTCTTTCTATATTTTAAAAATCCTTTGAAGGTCTGGTCCCTAGTAGCTACCTACATTTGAAACAAAATAAAGGACCGAAAACTAACCTTTTTTTTTCCTTCTTCTTTTCTTCACAACTCTTGGGACTGTAATGGGTGGGTAATTCACCTTTTGTTTTTCCCCCTTAATGTCTAATAATCTTCTCCTCTATGATGGCAATATGGTGGGCAGTGTGCTTCATGCATTTGTTCCCATAGTTGAGGCATGAAAGCATGCAAAAACATTAACATACGTATTCCAAGTTAGTGTGACCATGACAAGATCATGTTCTTACCACACCAAGATGGCCATGTTTGGCAACAAGCATTCTCACAATGACTTTACAACAGATAGGTGGGTGCTAAACCTTTTTATTGCCATGTACACATGCCTACTTTTTTGTAGTTTTCATATTTTAAACAAGTTTACGAGATGCATTGAAACACAACAATATAAGCAAGAAATTGTGAACTATGTATTCCAAAGAGATTTGGAAGCCATTGCAAATGCATGGGCAACAAAGTTTGTGAACTTGAGCCTATAACCACATTTAAGCTCTTGGTTACAAGAGCTAGACGTCCTTTTCAGGTTCATCACTAAATGCATTTAGTGATGAACCTGAAAATTGTTATTCCAATTCTGAAACATTTTATTTGAATCTAAAAATCAATATTTGAATTTGAAGTTTTAAATATGAATTCTTAAAATTGTTAGTTTTATTCAAAAATATATGTTTGAGTATAAAATTATAATTCAAATTGTGAAAATTATATTTAAAAATTAAACTCAATGTTTCAATTCTTAAAATTGCTACTGGAATTCATTATATATATATATATATATATATAACGTTTGAATCTAGAAATTGTTATTTTAATTCTATTTTTTTATTGGAATTATTTGTTTAATTATTTGAATTTGTAATTTGATATTTGAATCTGAAATTTGCTATTTCAATTCCTTAAAAAAAAATTTGAATTTTTAAAAAATTATTTAAATTCAAAAAAACTTATTTGATCTAAATTTTGATATTTGAATTTTAAATTATTATTTTCGATTCTAACAATTAATATTTCAGTTTTCAGTTTTTAAATTTAAATTAAAAAACTTATTTGATTTGAAACTTGAAATTGCAATTCCAAATTACTATTTTGGATTCCATAATTAATATTTCAATTCAGTAACACCTTTAAATCAAAAGAGTTACAAATGACTCCTCGAATCTCAAAACATTTTACAAATATTGAGTGACGTCAAAGGAAAGAAGAGCATAAAAAACTAGTAAGTTTGTCATACTTGCATACATATTGGAATCTCAAAGGTGGAACTTCATGTTGTTTCGGAAGCACATTATTTGTTTGACAATGATTGTGTTCTCTTTTTGTGCATTAGTCCAGGATTTGAATCTTGAGGTTTTTAGAGTTGTCAAATTCTATTCATCAACAAGGCAATATTGTGAATAAAATCCTCTTCCTTTTTTTCTTGTTTGAGTGTTCTCTTGCTTGATATTTGATAGGTGATAGATAGTGGGAGTGAAGTGGAATAGCACTCATATCCTTTTGGTGTGGACAAGCAAACAAATTGTGAAGCCCATGTTGTTATGGCACATGAAGCCAATAAAGGTATGATAGCTATTATAGTAAGTCATGGGGGCATTGGAGAAGCAAATGTTCCAAAGGACATTTACATGGAAAATTTCAAAATATCTATGGGAGGTTGCAAACTCATCAATATTGAGGCTTCAGTTACACTGGATTACGAAAGATGATATGTTAAGTTTGTTGAAGCGGAATTTCAACATATCTATGGGAGGTTCCAAACTCATCAATGAAGCTTTAGTTACACTAGATTACGAAAGATGATATGGTAAGTTCATTGAACCAAAATTTCAACATATCTATGGGAGGTTGCAAACTCATTAATGAGGCTTCAATTACACTAGATTACAAAAGATGATATGGTAAGTTCGTTGAACCGGAATTTCAACATATTTATGGGAGGTTGCAAACTCATCAATGAGGCTTTAGTTACACCGGATTATGGAAGATGATATGGTAAGTTCATTGAACCGGTTGTATAGTTGACTTGTAGGTGGATTTTGTGTAGTTGTGTGATTATGTGTTGCAATCATTTGACTTAAGACACAAGTGTGCGGTACATTGGGTGTTCTATGTTATCACAAGGTGTAAGGTGTTTGACCTTGCATTTGTGAACGAGAAGGACTAGTGGGTAGGAACAAGATGGGAAGACCATATTCTTTGAAGCAAATGGCATTGCATGCAGTTGGGATACCTCAAAACTTCCAAATCTTGCATGTGGAGCAAGAGGTGGTGGATGATTATATGTCAGTGCTTTATTATATCCTAAGTTGTGATCTTGAACCTATTCGGATGTTGGATGAAAAGGCACTTTTGGCCCAATAAGTTTTGTTTTCCTCCCTTTATTCCTAACGATGTTTTCACTTTGTAAGCATCTAATTGTGGTGCTCTAGTTTTTCCTATGCATGTTGAGTTCAGTCTTCATAGGATTCATGTTTCTGCTAGTGTAAAAAGAAAGGGTTGACTTCATCTACCTAGGTGTTTTCAATTGCAAAAAGATGATTCACTCTTAATGAATAGGTTAAACAATAGTTCCTTTGATGTGAAAAATGGCACAAAAAATGTTTATATACTGGTGGAGAATGGCAAGACTAAGGAAAGGGATTTTATAGGAAAGGCAAAACAATCCAAATTAGATAGACTAGTGCAAATGTATATATAAAAGATCTAAATCATGGCTATTTAGTTCATCAGTACTATCAAGGCATCATTATATTTACGTGAAAACACATAAGATTTTCAACTAATGATGCTAGTTCAAATGAAAAAATAGCCATGTTTCTAATGTTATTGTTTTATGTTGGGGTTGAGACCTCCTCTTGCTCTACCATAGGGAAGCTACTAAAGCAAATTAATCACTATTATGCAAAAACTCAAGCTATATCAATTATTGCTATGAGTTTGCATGTTTTCCTTTGATGTAGACTAAAGTCACCAATTTATCTTTTTAAATCAATGGTGGAGCAAGTGACTTCCTTGCTACTTCCAAAATGTTATTTGATGAGGCTAATTTTGGCATAGGATCCATGTAGGGTATGAATTTTATGCCAAAAATGCAAGAAAGGCCGACCAAAACATTTTTAGGGGTTGGGTAGATCCAAGTGGCACTAGCATGAACTCTATTTATCAAGCTTGACATGCTTTTCTTGGATGAACCCATGGTACACAAATGTGGATATTCACACAATATTTCCATTGTGCTTGTTGGGTGCCATTTCCATGTGATATTGGGAGCAATCTTGATGATCTAACTTGCAATGAACACCCTTTCTAAAATCACTCTACCTCTACCAAGAAGATCTAGTATCCATACCTAATTGTATTAATGATCTTTTCTTTTAGAAATAATATGTTGAGATGTGTTTGCTTGTTTATTACATAAGAAGGCATTGTTGTTGCATAAAACTATTTGAATCTACATGTAGCGTTGTGGTTAAAGTCTTACACAGTGAAATGGTGTGAAACATTTATTGTTGTTTCTCATGTTTGCAAGTCCTTCAACATGGCTTGTAAATCCATTTTCCACTTCAATTTTCCTAATCATGCAACATGATTATCCTTGAAAGTTTGAGATCATAAAATGGTTTCTAAATGCATTTTTTGTCTCAATTTTGTAATTTTTTATATAATCCAAGGACTACTGAAGTACCTATAATTAAGGATGAATGTAATGCCTTGTGAGATTGGATGTTGATGTTATTGACTTTGAAGATAAACACACAGGTTTAAAAATTGTTGGAAGTGTCATAGGTTGTAATAACGTTCACCCTGGTCAGGGCAATAGCAGACATAATGAATGTTAACATGTTCATCATTAATAGGTGAAAATCCTTGGAAGCCCAAATGTCATCTTTCATATTTGACTTGCACTAAATCTAGCAAGTAGAGATGGTCATAATAGACTAGTATTAAGAATGAATAATGGTCGTGGCACAATGAATAAAAAGCGAGATTGCACTTGATTAAAGCTAAATACCAAGTCTAGTGAATGAAAATGCATTTGGTCTAAACATCTTACTTGACTACAAAGATGTTCAAAGTCCAAACTATATTGTTTACACAACCTTTAAGTTGTTGTTTGTATTCTAATAGTCACCAATGGTGTGCTTAAAGGATATTTTCAAGGTGTAGGAGGCCCCAACCACTATGCATTGTGTAGGTCTTTTTATGCCTTATGCTTAGATGATTATTTGTATAAAGGCTGAGCAACAAAACACAACATCACAAACTTGTTGTAGGTTAATTGAACATACTACTAACTTTTTTATTAGCTATGTGTAAAGGGCAAGACTGTACTATAGTAATAAGATTGGATAAGCACAATGAGTAGGCACTATGATGTCTATTATGAAACATGTTGAACATAATAGGTTTAGTAAGTACAGGTTAGGTGAAATTAGGACCGTTAAGGTGGGATTCAAATGACGTTTTAGGCAGGAAAGTTGAGGATTAAGAAGGTTTTGGATATTTTTGGGGAATTCGTTGATAACTGATTTGTTTTTATGTCCAGTACTAGGAGTACATAAAAGATAGAAAACAAAACAATAGTTATGGTAATATAATAATTTTGAAAGTGTATACATAGTTGCTGAATTATGATCTTTGATATTTTGTTTATGTATTTTTTTCCATGATTTGTTGTTTCTTTCCTTTACATCAATATGAGATGTAAATTGTGGCATAATTATGATAAATTCATAATTGTGTTGACATTTGGGCTTTGAAGAATGTGGTTGTTGAAACATTATGGATCATGAATGGATTTTTAGTACATATTTTGTATAATTAAAACAAAATATGTACACAAACAAAAACTACAATTGAAACAATGTTAGAATATTAGGATTTACCATTTGACAACCATCCTTAAGATGATTTTGGGGTTAGAATTTTGAACTATATGAATTGTTTTGGTTTATTATGTGGCAATAGGTACAAAAAGGTTATTGTGAAGAATTGTGTTTATTCTTTAAATTATAGATTCAAAATTAGTGAGGAAAATTAGTGAGGAATTGAATTTGAACAAACAATTGTTGTAAGGATTTAAATATGTGGCAGTTTTTTTTCCCAAGGACGAGTAGTAGAATGTGACAAACATAAATCGAGTAATAACCTAAAGTTTGCAAAGACAATTAGACTAGGTAACCATGTAACAAAATAAAGATGAAAATGTAATAAATGGAAAACTATCATTCGCAAGTGATGCAACATAGTTTCATACTCTAAAAATAATACAATATACCATGCCAAGAATACCCATGATAGAAAAGCAACTTGTAGGATACAAGATGCCATTTGTAGTAGTTATGGAACCTCAAGAACCATTCACTAGTAGAAGAATGAGGCGACCGAATGTATGGGCAAGGTTGTCAATGAGGGCAGAACCTTTGGAAGTTGAATTAGTAGGACAGGGAGACAATGCACTCAAGGGTACCCTTGCAAATCTATAAGAAAAGGAATGGGAAAGAACAAATATAAGTTTATCAACCCAAAGACATGGCACTTTGTACAGATCTGAGGAGATATTACATACATATCAAAAAATGTAAAGAGGTATGGAGACAATATCCACATATAAGAGTTCTGTTTGTTTATTTGTTTCATTTCAATATTGACATAACCATGAAGAATGGAATGAAGACCTGGACAAAGATGAGGTTGAACAAGTGCTACCATAATATGCTAAAATTATACTATAGATTGAAGACATAGAGGAACATGTTTTTGTAATTAAAGTAGTGTATTAAACCAATGGGAACACAAATATGAACATAACACTCCACCAATATTGGTGATTGGTACTAAGATATGGCAAGCAGATTGGGTGAATGTGTTACAAACTAGAGAATCCAATATTAAACCTAGTCGAATGCAAATGGGATAACATGAACCACCACCCCATACTTTTTTACTGCTTTTCTGACAGCTTTTTGGGAAATATTCCAAAAATATTCCAAGATATTATGAATGTTATCATATAAGTAAATCCTATAATTTCAACACGAAATTAAATTAAATTTTCAATAACAAGGAACATCAAGCACTGATTACGTTTGTTGTGGTATGTGTTATTGTGATTGCACCCAACCATCAACATTGATTAGTACTAAGAGAACAAGTTTGGAGTAGATTTGGTCAGAACGCAAACTAACATTATAAACTCACCATTAATCGTTGTAGCTTCTGCAAACAAGAAGATTATTCATTCACAGATTGTTTGTTTATTAAACAAGATGTATAAGATGCAATGATCAATCATTTCCATATTCAAACATATAATCACAAAAATCCAGAAAATGATCACAATTTATTAATTATTCCACATGACGTGGTAACAACAACACAACTGCAAAACTAAATAAATTTATGTAGCACCATTGAACAAGGTGATGTATGAGGACACTTTTAAAGGGAAAAATACCCTGACTCACTAGGCCATGTCATTCTACACCAAAAATAATAAAGATGATTACGAACCATTTTGCTATTAGCCACACAAAACTTGCAACTCTCAAAAGTACAAAGTTTGTGCATGGAACAAGGAATATAACAGTAATAGATTCCATAGTGGTAAACAATAGTTGCATACAAATTCATGGAAGATTAATACCGTAATCTTTTACAATGGTTATTAATGGGGTGCAAGGAATTATTGTGATGGCTACACACCCAAACAAATTTGTGCTTATGATTCTAGCCAGATATCTAGTATTTACAAGGAATGATGGAATCCTTGCAATATTGGTTGAGAATAGTTATTTCTATAATAGAGTTCAACATAACATGTTGAAGCCTTAGAAAGAAACCATTATAATGGCTTAAAAGCAATACTTTAATTTTGGTGCTAGAAAATCTGTAGTAGTAGACCTTGATGCGGAAATACCATTGAACTTATTATTAAAAACACCTTTCCATAGTATAGTTACTACTAAATTTGTACCACCGAACTTAAGAGGAGATCCTCCAAAACCCCCTAAAGGTGCTACAACAAAAGTTGTGCAACCTATAATACCTTACCATAGGCCTTTCATGAGACCATTGAATTATCCTAAGTACAAGAAAGACTATGATCCAAATGTTCATGTACAAGTATTCAAAGCCACTATCAAAGCTAACAATGAAATGGTAGATGAGGAAACAACTAATATGTTCAATTTTACATTGAGAAATAACACATCGATTGGTGTAACAATTATATGGCAGGTAATCCCAATTGTAGATTTATAGATTTAGAACAAGCATTCTATAGACGTTATTGAACAATGAACATGTCTATTTACAACTGAAGAACTTAAAATAGAAATCCATAGAAAAAATAAAGGTGTATTATGAAACACTACTAAAATTAATTAATAATCTACAAAACACCTACTACTAACAAGTTTTTGACCATAGTGTTCCGATTAGGACTACAATTTTATTTATGCATTGCTATTGTAGGAATGAAGCAGGAGACTCTACAACACCATAAAAAGTCGGCACTAATATGTGAAAAAGGTATTTTTATGCTTGAAACATAAAGTACACTCTTTATACCACAAACCACAAGGACAAGGAACATAGCTGTAGAAAACCAGACATTCACAAAGTTGAGTATGTATTGTACTAATAGTCATTGCACAAACCACAACTTGGGGACTTGAAAAAACAAGAAAAAGGAGGAACCTACTACAGTTGCTACCAAGGCTACCATTCAAGTTGGTAAACCTCCTAGACTATTAAACTATCCTTGTCATATTTATGGAATAGTGGGTCATAAATTGACGAATTACCCAAGATTTAGTGAAATGCAAAATATGTTTAAGCATAAAGGAGGTCCACAAAATCTAAACCAGTAGCTAAGAATAAAATGGTTACTACTTTAGTCAACATGGTGGATGTCAATGTTACCACTCAAAATAAAACAAATGAAGAACAAGTGTTTAAATATCGAAAACCAAGGAAGAACAAATTTGCAATAGATTGGGAAATTGAAGAAAAGTTGAAGAGGTCTATGGTGGAACCCATACAACAAATGCAAGTAATCAATCTACCACTAGATTTACCTATTCCTTCAACTAAAGAATGGATGATTAGTTGGGCGAGAATGCCGAACTCAACAGAGCCTGCAAACCTAATAGAACTTCAAGAAGTGCCTTTTACCTCTCCAAATAAAACCATTTTTGTAGAGGAGATTTTTCAAGATATCAATAAGCAAATGTTGGAAATTAGTTATACCATGAACCTTGGATAGTTGATAAAAATAACACCAGATTTGGAGAAATACTTGTGGAAGAAAATGAAGACTAATAAACTGCAAATGAACACCAGGGCAGTCAATGAGAAAGCAACCACGTTTGTAGTACCTGACATTAGCACAATAGTAGTGGCTATAGATAATCACATGGTTGTAATTCAAGTATAGATCAATAAAAATATAATTGATGATGTCTTCTTTGATGGGGGATCTAGGCTAAATATTATCACAAAACAATTAAGAACTAGGTTAGGATTACTTAAGCCAAAACTTGTTTTTTATAATCTATAGATGATAGATCAAACTAAATTAAACTAGTAGGATTGATTAAGGATTTGAGGATGTATATTCAGAACATACCATACATAGCTACATTTATAGTCCTACAAAACACTAATGTAGATTCCAATTATTCGATGTTGCTTGGTAGACCTTGGTTGAAAGATGCTAAAGTAGCACATTTCACCTCTTCCTACGCTTCATGTGTTACTTTCTTGAACCCCTATCAATCACAACATGTAGTGACATTTTACAATTTCCCATAACAAGACACGCATATTCTATCACTAGGAGGACATAGGTCTATATCACTATGACATGTGTCACTCAACCTATGTCATTAAGGTGTAATACATCACTGGTGCCTATGCCACTAAAGCCTATGCCACATGGGTTTCCTACTACACTTAGGCTTACTGTAATATGTCATTATGGCCTATGCCAATAAGGCCCATTTCACTCCACCTATGTCACTCAAGTTTATATTGTCACTTGGGTTTGACCAATGTTATATGTCACTAGGGCATATGCCAATAAAACATCACATGTGTCACTTAACATATGTCACTCATTTTTATGTCAT
>Ga0209611_10015158_pt1 | contig 10107 bp, 6 predicted proteins | sample S1TSphgellanicum_3_FD_187693 | JGI IMG/M metagenome (GOLD analysis project Ga0209611, IMG submission 187693) | Host-associated microbial communities from peat moss isolated from Minnesota, USA - S1T2_Fc - Sphagnum magellanicum MG (SPAdes) (version 2) | ecosystem: Host-associated > Plants > Peat... | reverse complement strand
TATATGATGTTCTCTCGCCAAGTATCAAATCAGGACATCCACACAGAAAACCCTGGAGAGTGGGTCAGGGATGGGACCCATTGCAAAATCCCACATGGGTAGGTACTCTTCTTCTTCTTTCTTCTTCCCACACGAGCATCAACTTGAACTATTAGCATAGATAGGCATAGCTGAAGGAGCAAAGATAGGCAAGCTAGAAGAAGAAGAACATATAACAGCCAGCTTTCGTTAGGGCTTGGATTAGGGTTTAAGAGAAGGAGAGCGTATGAGGACGTGCTTGATGTCGGTTTCTAGTTCTTTTCCTGCATTCCTTTGTCATGTCGATTCTCAATTGTTTGCAGATGGAAGGAAGATTGCAGTACACCTTCCATGAATGTGGAGAATGTACTGGAGCTCTTAGAATCGCTCAAGAGACAACACAAGGGTACTGGGGGCGGCATTCTTCTTCGTAAGAATGAAACAACTACAGAGGACGGGGATGAAGAGACAGCCGAGAAGATGGTGGGACGGATGCTAAAATTTCAGCAAGCATCATCCTCCTTGGTGAACGTTGCTCTTCGATTGTTGGGGGTTCAAACACCTCTGGTATGGGTCTGTCTCTCTATGGGTTTTTCTTTCTTTCTTCTTTTGGCTCCTGCCTGCATCACCAATTGTGGCGATGGGTCTTTTGAGTTTCCAACTCTGAGAATTTGTGCAATCAACCTGGTGGGGATGATGACGATCTTGCTGTGATTTTGCTGGTGATGGGTTTTATGCACAGGTTTGTGATACAGTGAGCAGGTTTTTGGTTGACAGCCTTGCTTCAGTTCTGTGGGTGAGAAATTTCTCCGCATTTGAGTTGTGACAAATTGCACAAAAGTTTGAAATGCTTGTTGCAAGTGGAGAAACTAATGGTAATAATGACTGCTTGAATGCTTGATTGGGTATTTGAAAATCAAGAAACATCATTGACATGGATTTTAATCTGTTTTTTTGGTTTCTGAATTTGTCAGTTTCTTGATTGTTGCTGATGTATATATGTCTCTTTGGATGTCATTCTTTGCAGAAAATCTCATTTTGGAATTGGTGGAGATGTTTTTGAAAGCAGCCATGGATGTGAGTTCTTACTCACAGCAGCCTTCTCCAAGATCTTTTGTCTATGTGAGGACTAGGATCAGCACAGCAGAGCACAGAGTTAGTGAAGCAGCCTGGGCTGTGCAGGGGATTCTCAATATCTGCTTGAAGAACAAGGAAGAGATTTACAACCGGCTCGGTCCTTTTGCCAGGTGCATAAACTGTGTCTCTTCACAAGATAAACAAGCAATTGGACAGTCCATCCAGATCTGATATCTTTGTTAATTTACAATGTCTCTATGTTTGTTGCTGCAACAAGCAGAATCTGTTGAGAATGCAGAGAATGTATCTGAGAAGACCTTAGAGATTTGCACTGTGGGAAGACAAATTTTTTTGCCCTTGGTTACACTAAGATTGTGATTGTCAAGAAGGATGAAACCTTGATGTACTTTGGACACTCATTCAAAGATATTTGTGCAAAGATTGCATGCATGGCAGCTCTGGCCATATCTCTTTAAGTGTAATGTCTCTGCTCTGGCACATCATGCCACGCAACAACCACCAGGGTCAGTGAAGGCAGAGCTTCAGAGTTGTGGAGCATTTTCTACCACGGTTGCTAGTCTGGCACTTGCTCCAGACCTACTTGCAGAAGCTCAATGCCTTCTTTGCTCATGGTTCCTTTCAGTGAATAGGTACTGACACCAAAAATCTCACTTTCCTCCAAACAGTGCCATAGAAATTTAATTTTGTTACTAACCTCCAGTGAAGGGTGACTTGGTACCAGCAGTCCTGTGAAGCTATCAATACTAGTAAGTCTTCACAGGTTCAGAAAGGGATGACAGTAGCACAAGAGAGGATTGCTTTGTGAGAAATTGTCAGCTGAATTTTACTGTCGGTCCTTAGGAGATGCTGGGCTTGTTTCTAGAAAAAGGATCAGGTTTATGATGATGAATTTGGAACCCAATAGCTTCACATTATTGAGGACAGGACACCACAGAGGCTAAATCTAATGTCTTCACAGTACACTACCCTCCATATGTGAGATTGGTTTGGTTTCAGCTTGGAATTCTTGGAATCTGCTTCCGACTGCATCCGCTTCAGCCACGGCCTTGCGCGCTATCTTCCGCCCCATTGTCCCGGCGTTCCCGGAACTCCGCGACATCGCCAACAATTGCGCGGCCTTCACGAAATGTCACCACGCCTGCGACCGCGATGCCCCACGAGCACGCATCCTGCCCGCCACTGTGCTACCCAGCACCATGACTGCGATTTAACCCATATTCTTCACCCACCTACTCTGGACTCAGGCCTATAAAAACTGACGAAAACCGCTATGAAACTTGCCTTAAACTAATGAGTAAGGAAAACAATGCAACTGGTCGATGCCAGTTGCTGTGCTAGTATATGCACACTTTATTTTTGGGGGGTTTATAGGCGGGCCTTGCGGTGACGCTGCTTACTTTGCAGAACTCGCTCGTGCTGGCCTCCTACTACCCACACCATTAAAGCAATCAGATAAATAACTTCAATTTCCACGCAAGTGGATGGAATATTGGATGATAATTCCGTCTCTTTCTTCGAAAGAATTGGGTCGTGCTGGTCCTGTACATATCATTAACGGCGTGGAGGTGAGGGTAAATGGATAACATTTCCACACAAAAGGATGGATGACCCCAATGAAATTAGCTTCCTGGAGGCACGTGCAAATGGATGATATTTCAGCTGCTTACTTTGCCAGAACTTGCTTGTGTTGGCCTCCTACTTGATTATCCACTCTAAATGATGAGTGCCCTGACCAGATTAGCAATCAGGAGGTATGGGAATATGGATGATATTTTAGCTTTTGTGCATCTCATTGATGATAGTTGTTGCACTTGGTCCCTTTGCAATTTTGCTTCTTGTTTTTGTTCAGACTTATCATTGGATGATGGATGGTCTTATCAAAAGTCTCAACATACTCTATCCACTGGCAGTTCACATCTTTAAATCAATTAAAACACAGAAAATGCAGTATGGCTACATCTTGTTTCCACTTAGGAACGGGTCAAGCCTGGTTGGGTAACACGCCGCTCTGTCAGGTGGTACCGGGGCCTGTTCCACAATGTAACCGGTGTTCCCCACCATTGATTCACATCACTACAGTGTTCCCACCTGGTTTCGCATCATAAGTGGAACTGGGATGATCCAAAGTGGAACAAGCAAGTTACAAATGCAAACCACATGAGTTGTGAGATCCAAGTAAATACCTCCTTAGATTTTGAATTCCACTTCTAAGAGCTTGGCTTCAATTGACAGTAGATATGAGAAAAACTAACCAAGTCTTTAACTACCAAAAAATTAGCATATTACTTATTAACATAAATAAATATTTTTAAAATAATGCATAGAAATAAAAATGAAGTGGCCCTATTTTTTCTAAAACAAGAAAACTAATTATATGGAGGCAAGCTTATACACCAAGCTGAACCAGGGCTTGTGATATAGCCAGACTGGCTGTCAATTTACAAGACGACTTAGCCTAATTTGGCTACAAACCAGATATAATTTTTTTTGAAAATTAAGAATACTTTTTATATTTTGGCTACCTGCTGGAATTTTTTTGTAAAAATCCAGTGATTTTGAATTCTTTCTTGAAATCTGGCGAATCAGGGTGATTTCTTTCACAAAAAACATTTTGTGTGGGTAGAAATCATGTAATAATTTCAGGTAGAAAAAAGGGAAAATTTGCACCCCCCAAAAAACACTTGTCACAACACGTAGTAGGAAAGAGGTTAACTGTTCAAGTGAGATAAAGCTATTTGCTTTTGATTTAACCCTGGAGAACATGATGAACAAAAATCACCCTTTACATAAGAGAAGAGGAAATAGAGGACGAAAGTCCCCAGCTGTCTATTAAATTTTTAGATTCTTCTTTTCAAAACTTTCCATGAATGTTCTTCTTTAAGCTCAAGGAGGTTCCTTTTGGCACTGAAACAAGCATAATGCACTAGATTTCCATATCTTGCCAAAATCTAGTGAATTAGGGTTGCCAAAGTCCACACCTCATTCCATACCTTGCTTGCTTATCAGGTTAAAGTACGTCCTTTTTGGCAACCACGGTTGTATACTGGAGAAAAATTTTACATCTCTGCGCGTGTTTGTCAGGTCAAGGATATGTCCCTTCTGGCAACCCTGGTATACGTGGTAGACAAATTCTACTTCTTGCTGGTTAGGGAGTTGGAGACCGTGGGCTAGGGGAGGGGAGGCAAAGGGCAGAGAGGGTTTCACTTTGATTGCATATGAAGCAACACTTGGGGAAGCTTCTGAGGAAAAGAGATTAATTGTTTACCTTTAGTTTGCTCTTTTCACCACCATAGGGTCATGATGGGTGCCAATCATCAAAGATTGGTGGTGTATGGAGTCTCAATGTCTGTTTAAAAATTAAAAAAAGTACGGACTGGCGACCATCAACAATGTTAATGAGTCAAATCTGGCTAAATGTTGGCAATAATCTATAATGTTAATGAGTCAAATTTGGCTAAATGTTGGTGACCATCTATAATGTTAATGAGTCAAATCTGGCTAAATGTCAGGCAGCAGACCTGAACTTGGCAAGTCCCCCAAGTCAAGCTCATTGGGGGAGTGGAGACAGACACATTATTTCCACCATCTTAAATGACAGAGGTATGGTATGTACCAGTGTTGGCCGATAATCAATCTTTAGACTTATCCTATGGATATCAATAAAGCATTTTTTTAAATTACAAGGAAGGGTATTATTTTTTTTTTAAAATCAATTTATTACACCATCCTATTACACTTTCATTTTTTGAAAAATTCTTTTACTGGTTATGAATACATTGGTTTTCAATTTCAAAACATCATGAATATGCTCAAAGAATGTGCATATCAAATTTCCAATTTTATTGCTTTAAAAAAATTTGCAAGAATACAACCTAGCCTCCCATAACAAAATCAACATGACAAAATCCAAAAGTTCAAAGTAGCTTGTGGGGGAAATGAACCCCAATTTTATGAATCACAATTACAAAAGAAATGCAAGCCAAGCATGCATGGAGAAGAGTAATTAAACTTTATAAATGAAATACACATTGGACTTTGCAAGCGCACTAAAACATATACCATTGTAGAAGAGAAGTGAATGAAAGATGTGCTACTTGCTAGGTTGGGTCTAATACAATGTTTCCTTGTGGGTGTTCTTTGAAACTTATCTGAAATCAACTAAATTTAGATGCATTTCAAAATGGAGCTACAAGTTCCTAGATTTCGAATGATGGACTTCATACTTATAGAGCATTTGTGACCTAGTTTGGCTCTATTGCAATCAATGATGGAAAGGAGGGGAGTTGATGATGGTTTGGAGTGTTCTATCGATGGCAATGAAGGGCGGGCGTGATTGAGCTAGGTGGAATCAGAGGTGCTGAGTTGCATGCCCTGAAATTGCCATGTATATCTTGAAGGATTTTGGTTCTTATGGAGGAATTTTTGAAGATTATATTTTTGCATGCTGAAATATTTGAGTTTCTGTAATTCTTCTTTTGCCTTGAAATACTTTTTAAGGTAAATGGCAAGGCCACAGTGTGACACACCCCTTGTTTATTTACTTATTTTTCTAAAATCAGATCAGCGCTGTTACATAACACAAAATCCTATGTGTAATCCTATGTAGCGTCTAATGTTAGTGTGACAATAAGGCAATGGTAGGCAAATATTAAATCTTGAAAATATGTAGATTTGGGCACAACATTGAAATGTTAGCTAACACCTCAAAAAGGGGTCCTTTATATCCATGGTAAGGTAGCTGTACCATATATCTAGGTGCCCCCATTTTTTCTTCATAGTTCCCCCCATTTGTTCTCTAAAACAGTTTCCCTCCTTTCCTCTCTCTTCCCCTCCTAGTCTGCATCCTCTCCTTTCTTTTCCTCTTATTCTATTGCATTGTGACTTTTGAAAAAAAAGAATCGGCACTGAATAACAACACACAAACAGTGGAGACAGAGCACCAATGTTGACAATCATGAGAAAAATGCATAATGCAAGAGAAAAATGAGCCCGATGCAATAATTGTGAGAGAGAAACGAGCACTTGGAGTGAGAGAGAATGAAATTGAAAGAAAGATGAAAGAGATGATCAACTTGTGCACACAATTACAGAGAAACCTTTTTTTTTAATGGCGAAATTTTTCCCAAAAGAAAAATTAAATATCAAAAAAATTTAAAAGTGCTTTTGGAGGTTTTCAGTCACCACAAATTAGGGAAAAAACTAAAAAATGTCAGGTTTTTTTATTTGGTTTGTAGTTTGCAGTCAAAAATATAAAAGGCTGTTTAAGGATTTCTATGTCATATCTGGTTAATAATCAGATTTGGCTAAATCTTCTCGTGGATGATCGCCATTATTTTTACATCTTTCTATCAATGATGGCCATTTTGACTCCCAAAACAAAATCTTAGAAAAAAGCTGCTACAAAGTGAATGAGAGAGACGGGAATGGCATAAACAGCTTTTGTGTTAACTTTTCATGATGACATAGTTAACCAGGGTATCTATTTAACCTACTTACCTCATTTCTAGGTCTGAATAGAACCTTCTATCGACACGTACCATTGTTGGCAACCGTAGGATATGGTTCACTTTTTCTGTGTTAACTAGATGTTAGGTTACATACCATTGAAGCCTCTAACACTTTAAGTGTGTTTGGAGCCTTACACCCATACTTTCCTACTTGGTGAGATGTATGCTGGACTGCCAGTTCCACTATTCAGGAGCACTTTTCTAGTGTCAAAAAGTCAAATTACAAGGCATATGCCCGTAGAAATGTTGGTCACTTTGAATCAACAGTGGAGACTCCAGTCATGCATGCACTACCCCCAATAGACCCTGGTGGACCCAGAGGCATCACCCATTATGGAGGCCAGAGTGAACCGGCACCCACCTGTGCACCAATGTGGATGGATGGTGTACTGATGGGTGGACCTTTTTCGTCCCTCCCTGTACCTGAGCTAACCAAGGTGGTGAACTCAAGTTGACCTTTTTTTTTCCTTTCCTCAGCCCAGGTTTTTTTGGGAACTTTTTTTTCCTCACCCCCCACACCCACCCGGGTCTCACCTACCTTCCTACATTTAGACTACTTGCCTATGCACCTTGGCCTCCTCCCTCCCCCACCTACCTACCTGCCCACCTATCCACCCATCTATTTAGCTATTCACCCATTTGCCTACCTTCCCATCAACTTACCTACCTATGTATCTACACACTAAAACTCCACCGAGGCAATGACAATGTAAGTGGATGAAGGTATTGCAATATACCAAGTAGGTTGCTTCATTATCCTTCCTACTTACCTCCCTATTAAACCTTGTAACTTTATGATTGTTGAAAACTCATTGCAATGACCCAATTGAAGCTATTGCAACTCAAATTATTATTTTTCTATAGCATTTTATTGTTTTGCAATCAAATAGGCCTAGTTGTAACTATTTTATTTCATTTATTTCATCCCCACAATACTTATAGACACATTGACAATATAATATTCACTTCAATTCACACATGCATTACCCTCATCAAAGTAATGCAAATGCACTAGATTATTTTGTTGTTATGCAATACTTATGCCCAAGATAATATATTTCACCTCATTTGACTTAAAAATGTAATTATTAAATTATTTTGGTCTTATGCAATATCCTCATGCTTAAATATATTTTATATTATCTAATTGAACAATGCAATACCTTATGGACACATTGATCATATCATATCCAACCCAATTCACACATGCATTATCTTCATCAAGGCGATGCAATACCCTAAGGATAGAATACAAGTATCATATCTAACCATATTCACATCTACATTACCCTCATTAGGGTAATGCATATTCTTTGAATCATTTTGGTGTTTAGTAATAGCCTTAGACCAATTGAAATTATTTCATTTTATTTATTTCAACAATGTAATACCCTAATGACATATTGGAAATAATTTATGTTGACCTTATATGCAATACCTTAATATGGGTGTTAACCAATATTTAATTGTAACCTCACATAATATTGAAGTAAAGAAATCTAGTTCAATTGTCATACCTTTATTTGATACACCTTATTCCTGTTGGGGTTATATAGTACTGTCATGGGTGTAATAAAGTTAAGTTTAGAGGTTAAAGTATCATATGGACCAAAAAACGATCAAAGTCTATGCAATATTGCTATGGTTGTATTAAGTTTAAAGATAAGGTTGATAGAATATGTTTTGTCTTGTCCTGAAGGTATTGCATAGCAAAAATGTGCTAGCAATACATCCAATCATATTTTTGTTTAATGTAAGATGCACATACGTTATATATGGATCTTAATAACCTTGTTTTTGTACAAATAAAGTTCAAACTTTTTACAACTAGATATCTTTACATACATTCATTTCCAATGCCAATGGGCTATGTCCATGGAGGCTAAATTAGTCTACAAAAATGTGGCATTGAAAATTCATGGATGCCATATGCGTGATACAAAATGTGTATTAGTCCAAAAATGGAATGTCAAGTTAATTGCTCACCCTCATTCTCACTAGAACTCTCATTAATAAATTTCAATGATAATCCATTTGCACTCTAATAATGTGCCACTTCCATTTTGTGCAAATTGAACATATTGTTAGGTGTATAAATTGCTAGTTTGTCAAAATTATCTTCATTGAATCAACTATGAAGGCCTCCTTGGTGGTATTTCGAATCTTAAAATGAACATACACACAAACCAATGAGTTTAGTTTGGAAAACACATGTTTGAAACGCAGCTTGCAAATTTGAAATGAAAATTGAATATGATGAAACTTATCAACAATGAATCATCTCCAATTCATGGTAATTCACAAGTCAAATGATTTCCTTTCACATTCTTTTTTGCATGAAAATCTTGTCTAATTTTGGCTATCCCAAACATCTCCAAGGCCCATTGCATACGAGACTTTGCTAACTCAAATTAAATTGACAAGATTCTTTCATCCCTCTTTAATTTGGTCATTACATGGGGAGGATGGACCCCACACCCACATGTTGGAATGTTTAATAGAGAGAGCAATTTGGAAAAAATGATTTTTACCAATGTGGGCATTGATGTCAATTTTATTTGTAGCCCATCATTTCACAAGTAATCCCACTCGCACGTGGCATAGGTCTTTGTTTGAGCAATTGCCCAACACGCAAAGGATGGGTTTACCTTTTCCCACACACATGCACAAATAGAAATAAAAAGAACAATTAAGATTACAAACCCCAAAAATGATAAAACTAACAAGAAAAAATAGAGATAAATAAAAATTTCAAAAATGACAGAAAAAAATAATAAGAAGAAAAACATCAAAAACAAGAGGAAAAAAAAGATAAACATAAATTTTTTAACCCCCAAAGATTTTTTTAAAAACCCATTTAGAATAACAAGAAAAAAGAAACAAGAGATTTTTTAAAATAAAGAAAATGAAAACCATAAATATGAAAAGAAATTTAAAACAAAAAATTTCAAAAATATATTAAAAAAGAAACAAAAAAAAAAGGGGGAAAAAATCTAGAAAAAAAACCTAGGAAATAGAAATTTTAAAACTCCAAAAATATATATTAAGAAAACCAAAAAAAAACAAGATAAATTTTTTTAATTACAGAAAATGAAAATGAAAGATAAAACAAGAAATATAAAACCAGAATTTTAAAAATTGCCAAAACGAAAATTAAAGAAAAAATTTCAGAAAAAATTGAAATGCTAAAAAGATGACATTAAAAAAACCAGCCAAACAACAAGAAGAAAAATTGAACCAAAAAAGAAATAAGATAAATAAATAAATATTTTTAAAAGAAATCAGAAAATCCTAGTGAAAGCAAACAAACCTTTACTGCAATTGAGAGCTCATCACAATGGCAACAAACCTCTACTACGATTGTTGGTTTGTAGGGGTTGGACTGTAAAAGACTTGCCTCTTTTAGTTGCTCTTCCTTTTCGTCTCTTTCTTCTTTTTATTTTTCCTCCTTTTTTGTAACTCCATACACACACACAAAAACAAA
>Ga0209611_10015157_pt1 | contig 10111 bp, 12 predicted proteins | sample S1TSphgellanicum_3_FD_187693 | JGI IMG/M metagenome (GOLD analysis project Ga0209611, IMG submission 187693) | Host-associated microbial communities from peat moss isolated from Minnesota, USA - S1T2_Fc - Sphagnum magellanicum MG (SPAdes) (version 2) | ecosystem: Host-associated > Plants > Peat... | reverse complement strand
CTCTTCCATGACATTAAAAACCTTAAGAGAAATTTGATTGGTGGAACCTTTGCACTAGCTTTGCCAGGACCTTACCAGATTTGTAAGGTCCTAACTGACAACATAAAGACCTAAATTGAAATTTTTTGAGTGCAAGATTAACCTTACCCTTCAAGGCTTTACAAAATCTTGTAATATGTTTAAAACATGCTTGGGACAATGATTTTTATTATGCAGAGTTTGGTTAGGTTCTTAACCATACCTAGCTCGTGAGTGAGAATTGAGATGTCCTCCTTTCATCCATGCAAAGAGTGATTATGAAATTTTCATCCATGTAGTGAAACGGGTTACGGAATCCCATTGGACCGATGAGAGAGAGCCCAGGTTGGTACCTTGTGGGTAACTAGTAGGTTGCTAATGAAATTGAAGGTTGAAGGTCGTAACGTGCAAGCTGACAAACCGTTTGGCATCAGAGCGTCGAGAGATTCTCAAGAGCCATGTATGGTTATGATGCACATCAGAGTGTCGAGAGATTCTCAAGAGCCATGCATGGTTATGATGTGTTTCCACTTTGATGTTTACCACCTTTGAAGTTGAATCATGACATGTTGCATGCACATATTATATATATTTTGCCATGAAACGGGAAAAAATGGATGGATCGAATGGCACTTGATTTACCATTTTGGTTCAGCATGTGTGGTTGATTGACCATTGAAGAAGGTGTGATGATGGGTTGGTTAAAATAGTTACCTTAACCCTAAGGTCAGTTTGGTCATTAAATAATGCTCAAAATAGCCAAAAACAAATTTGTGAAAAATATGAAATTGACATGTTAAAAAAATCATGATAATTATGATATGTTGCACTCCTGAAATAAATTTCATTACTTATATGACAAATATCATAGTAGGTCATGGAAAAAATTAATAATGAAATGTGTTGTACCACTCTTGTACAATGAGATGGTGTTCCAATCTCTTTACTTATGTTTATCAAACTATAATAGTTGGATTGCTTGAAATTGGATGGAACCCACACTCACGGAGTCCTTAGTGAGGGTGGCAATGAGCTGTAGCCATTATGGATTGCCCAATTGTACCAATGTATTTAACTATTGTTAATTGTTCACTTGCAATTCTACTGCATGGCAACTCAGGGTTAGACTTTTGGAGAATGGTGGGTTGCATGCGGCCGTGGGTGGGTGGGTGTGGGGAAATAAGTATTTTGATGTGCTACAATTTCATATTTTACAACATCCAATTTTTTAATTTACATACAATTATTCAAATTTAAGGATTGAAACCAAAAAAAGAGAAAAAAATTTACACTTTCATATGGACACAAGGAATCAATTGTGGCATTGCCTTTTCTAATCGTAAAAAGGTTAGCTTAAATAATAACAAATTAAATCCTAAAGAACTTGAAGGGGATTTAAACCTTAACCCTCCAAAAATGCTACCCATTGCACCCTAATCCCTACTTGCACCCATAACCCCATTAGAAAACAAAGCCTATTATAAATTTAAATTTAAATTTAAAATAAAATGAAAACCTTAAAAGTGAATGTCAAAGAAAGACTTTTTGTTTGTGTGTTTTTTTTTCCTTTGGCTTCTTTGTCATTGTTATTATTTCCGTCATGAACTATGAAATCAGCACTTTGAGTTCTCATTTTTATCCTACCTTTTCTTAAAGCTCAAAGTCCATGACTCTACAATGTGCATTATGTAATAAAATGCTTGCAAACATAAATAACACAAAGTACCCTACCAAAAATAGCACATCTTGGAGTTTTGGAAAGAACTAGAACCATGAAAAAGAAAGGTAAAAAAATAATCTCTTTGTTTCTTGCATTCTGTTGGTTTCACACATGACCATTCCTCTACTTGAAAAACGACTACAATCTACAAACATAAACAAAATATGTGCCACAATGAAATAACATAAAAACTCTAAAACTTCAGAGTCTTGCAAGCACAATAAAAAAAAAAAAAACATAACATAACATAACATAACCAAAAAGTGCAAAGGTAAAGAAAACCCCTTTTTGGCAATTTTTCCATCTTTGTTTTTGCTTTTGGAATTTAAAGTTCAAGAACCCTCATCACACATTGCCATCCCTTTGTGACATAAAATGCATATAACTTGCAAACATAATTTTAGAACATGCTACAAGCAATAACATACGATGTGTTATACAATGCACATATTATAAACTCCAAACTCCATAGTTTCACATTTTTGCAAAACACATAATCATAAAAGACAAAAGCAAAGGACCTCTTTGGGAATTTTTCCTTTTTTTTCTTTGGCTTTTGAATTCTGAATCCTCAATGCCCATCACACATGGCCCTTCCTTATAATAAATGGTAGCAAACATAAACTAAATACAAAAGTGTAGGAACTTGGAAGACCTCATATTTTTGCCATGATATTACAAACTACAATAAGTGCAACCATTAAAAAAAAACTTATGATTCCAAAATGGACAAAAATCCAATTTATATATTGACTAAAAACTATTGTAAAATTTGTGGCATAACATTGATATTTTTTCAGTGATGTGGACACCCAAATCTACACTTCGCAAAATGCAAACTTCCAAGATTTGTTGTCAACTATGCAATAGTATAATATCAAGCTTTGCCTTGCCACTTGGCAATGGCTTGGTCATAAGGGAAATTTTGCAAAGTAAAAATCATTGACTATAAAATCTAATGAATCTATTTTAAATGTGTGTTGAGTTGATTTTGCAATCTACTCTTCATGAACCTAATGGTGCTAAAGGTTTTTTCATTTTCAACAAAACCCAAAACTTGGATGACAACAATTTCAATTAACTTGATATATTTTGAAAACTTATGGTTGAACATGGAAAATGTGAAAAGCTACTAAAGTCTTGGTTAACACTAAAGTCTTGTAACCAAATTGAACTCATTGCCTTTGCATAAAACAACTTTAACACTATGCAACGTAGTCACCTTGAAAAAAAAGTAAAAATCAAGGGTGTGAGTAGAGAGCAATTAAACACAAATTGGACATCCACCTTGTGAAGGATACAGAAGGTGGCCAACACATTCCAATGGGTGTGAAAATTTTCTTCTACTTCTTTCTAATTCTTAGCCTACAACCAAGGTTACATAATACCCAAAGCTATCATAATTTCATGTTTTATGATAAGGCCTTGAGTTGTTTCCTCACATTCCTTTTTCATATTTGTTATTATCTACGTGAAGGCATCCTTGGTGACAAGTTTAAAGGCATCACATATTATCACTTAGGGCACGGTAAACATGTTACTCGTCTCCAATAAATCAAAATGCAAGGTACTCAACATCCTTTCCACCATTCAAGTCAAAAAAACTAGGTAATGGGCAATGTTGCATTGGTGAAGGCCTCAATAGAATTAAAATCATCAAAATTTGGGTCCTCGTATAAGGATTGTAGTAAAACCTCTAATGTTCTTGTTAGGAGCCAACTTGCTAGGATCAACAAAATCTCACACAAATACATTCTACTTTTGTGCAATCTTGATTATTGCATGCACACATTTGAATAAAGGGTTGATACAAGGCTGCCCCAAAATGGGTTTAACATCACAAAAAGTAACCAAAATTTTCAAAATAATATCATTCTTTGCACTCTCCACATGCATTTTCATAATCACAAATTAGTATTCCGCATATATTCATTTTCCAAGAGAAAGCATGGAGAACAACTTGTCGTTAAAGTATTGAATACATTTGTAATGTTATGGAATTCTTGGATTTTAAGTTGTGAGCAAAAAAACTAGGTTATGAAAATTGCCTTTCAATAAATGCATAAGATCTATATTTGAAAAGTGACAACAACAAGGTTGGTATTATGAGTAAAACAATGAAGTCAAATTTAAAATGGTGCAACTATCTTCCCATTGAACTGTAAGGTTGCATTGGATCAATGGGCTTGCAACACATTACTATCATTGTAGCTCATTTTCACCAACTTCCTTGCAAATTCCTCTATCCCCAAACCACAAAAATCAAGAAATATTTCACCCTTAGAAAAAATATGTTGTTAAAAGTGACAAAGACATGAAAAATTTCAACACATAATAGTATAGTAACTATTTTCCATCCTTAGACCATATAAAGGTGGATTGATAGCCAATGACTCTTGTTAATGGTTGTACCTTCATTGGTGGTCACTAAAATGAAGGCATTGGCATCAAATGTAACTTTAGTGGCCTCCAACAATACTTCACACATAACATATACCCAACCCCATCTTGAAGTGTCAATGTAATGTTTTTTACATCATTTTCACTTTCAAGTGTTTCCATAATATGATGTAGACACTTTGTGTCAAAACTAGAAGTACATATAGTATCAAAAGTAACGACACATAAAATTTCACCCACTTTGAATTCTTCTAAAAATCACATTAATTGATTTGGGCTTTAAAAATAAGACCAATTATATAAGCATGAATATGAAATTGATTCATAATTTTGTCTTTATGTAAGTGTACACCAATAATTTTATGAATGTTATTTAAAACACCTTATTTAACTGCACAATACCATTTTTCATTCATTTAAAATTTCCACTTTATTTTTGTAAAGTGATAAAAATAAACTCAACTTGACTACATCTTTAATGGAAGGACAATTTACAACTTAAAAAATCATAATCATCAACATTACAATAACATAATATACTACCAAATATGTTTGTATCATTTAATATAAACTTCTTCACTTTATGACAAATTGAAATTTTTGATGTGGAAGATTATTCGTTATGGTGGTTTCTTTATGTGTGCAAAGTTTCATGGACAAATTCCCTTTAAAACTAGTATTTTTTAGTCTTTTTCTTACATTATAGTGTTTGTGTTGCAAATTTAAAATGTACTCCAATTGACAATTGAAATGTTGATATGTGCACCAATTTCACAACATTATGACAATTTGGGATGTTATCCACCTTCAATTGCACATTTCCATCATAAAATATTCCTCCAAATATTTATAGAGATACATTAAAAATGTGTTGCAGTGAAAAATGTCAAATTATGATTCCTTTTTGTCTACATTATACCATGGAAACACCTTTTCATCAATTGAAACCGCTTTTTCAAGCTTTTATAATTGATCATAATTGGATGTCCATGGGTAAGCAAGTCATAGATAGAAAAAAATTAGACAATTTTTTTATTTTGCTCTAAAGGGCCATCAATTTAAAAGTAGTTGAAAACAAAAGGGCATTCAAAAATAGTGTATTTCAACTCATTTCTTGCATACACAAAGTTTTTATTGAGATATAATGTGCCAACATCAACACTTGGCATGGAAACCTTGCATTTCCCATGCACAAAATATTTCTACAAGCTATCTAGCTTTGAAGCTAGGAGTTCATATTTCCCATCCACAAATGTGCAAAGTCTAAAGCAAACTTGGTGCACTAAACCTTGTTCATTTAACATAGATTTTTCCCAAAGCAAATGAACAATCCAAACATCTTGAAAATTTTGAAAACAATTGTATGTCAACTTTCTTTTTGTAGGATTAAAAACTTGCTTGGGTAATAAATTTTCATGTGCTTCATTAGACATATTAACATGAAACAAATTAGGTGGTGTAGAAGATGGACCAACCTCATTGTGAAGGTGTGATGATATTAAAACAATGAAACTTAAAGTCATTTGGAATTTACAACATGGGAGTCATGTCCAAAATCAACTTTAAATACCACACAAGCTGTATGAAATCAATGTTCTATGCAACAATGTAGTGAATTGTGTGATAGCTCCAAACTCCAACTAAAAGATGTAACAATTTGCAAAGTAAAAGGGGGCATTTTTAGGAGGGACTTAAGAAAATTGGAAAATTTTGAGCTAGGTGAAATCATGTTAACATGTACAATTTTTGGACATATTTGGTACATTCTAAAAGGCCTAGTGATAGGAAATGTTTTTTTGGTTGATGGGTTTATTGATGAATAATTTGGATATTTTCTTTTGAAATCAAGTGAATATATTGTTAAAAGCATGTGACATGGACCTACAAGGAAAATTACATCAACCTATATATACAACTATTCAATTTGGAAATTTCAAACAAGTTCATCTTGAAATTTTTCAAGGTGTTTAGTCATCAAATGTACTTTTGCATTTTTTTTCAATGAATCCAACATTAATTTTATGTGCATCACTTTTTAAGATTATGATTTAATGCCTCCCAAACTTTGGGTGATTTTGGTGGGAATGTCAAGACACATCAATTTTTTAAATAATTTACCCCATTGTGGTTATGAATTGACAATATTCAATTCAAGTAAACAATTCAAGATTTGAAAAAATCTAACAATGTGATTGCCTCAATGAGGTTGTAGCAACATTTCATAACATAAAATTCAAATTATTCTTGTTTGATGTATTATTTTCAATGGACAATTTGATTCAGAGTTGATTCTTACTAAATTATTTCAAATTAATATGATGTTGCACAAGCACACTTTATAAGTTTTTGTATAATTTGGGATGTTTTAATTGATGGAGGTTTTCTTTTTATCAAAACATCAAGTTTTGATAATACTAATGTCATGTAAATTATTTCATGGGATGTTTGTTGATACAATCAAAATACAATGTGGTCACATCCCAATTTAAAATGCTCATGGGATTATAAGGTTGAATTCATCTATGTTGTGATTTTATCATTCAAATATCATTATGTTTTTATATCATCTTGGCATCAAGTATTCTGCTACAAACAATATGAAAAATTGCCATTTGGGATAGTATTTTGTGCATGTTGTCACCCAACTCAAAAGGCATACCTAAAATATCATACTAGAACATTGACATTTGGAGTTGCATGAGATAAACACAACACTTGATAAAAGTAACCAACCCAATGCCTTTAATTGTGACAATTTTATAAAATGGTGAAGTTCCCATTCAAATGCACAATGCACATTACTTATAAGCTATAAACATTCCCAATTCTAGAATCCCAAAGTTCTCAAAAAGGTTGCAATCTCATCTTGATTGTTGCACCTTGTTTGTTCATACATCATATTTCCCCAAATCAAACATGAGCTTTCATGATTCATCCCATCACCAAAGCCACATCAAGAATCAAAATTGGAATAAACACTAATTTCTAAACCCAATTGGAAAATTTTGATTGCAATAATGCACCATGCAACCTCAAGTTCTACCAAATCAATAAATTTCTATCACCATTATGCAAAGTTGTAAACGACCATATTATCAATTACTCAACAATCATGTTGGGAATAATTATCTTATACAAGATCACCATGTGGTGGTGATTTTGATTTAGACATAAAAGGTGTGACGACAAAAAAATCAACAATGATGGTAACAATGGTGGCAAAGGAGGGGTGGTGGTGAGAGACATAATGGCATTTAAGGGTTTAGCTCTATGGGTGGTCGTGATCTTGCAACTTGTTGATAGTAGCATTAGGCAATTTTTGCACATTTTATATTGGCCATTTACAACAACCTTGTCACAAGTCCTTTGTCTATGACCTTTTTGCCATCCCCCCGCCCCACCCCAAAATAATTCTTTGTTTCAAATGTTGATGTTGAGCAATGGCTTTCTTAAGGGATTCTTGTTTGTAACCAAAGTGGTGATAATTCATAGGAAGATGTAGAAAAATTGACTATCATCCCTAGGAAGATTTTGCCAAATATGGCTATACACTAAACATGAAATACTAATATTTAATCATCATTTTATATTGAAAACCAAATACAAAAAAATTGATTGTTTATGTATTTTTTTTCTCATTTCTTGCAATTGAAAACCTCCAAAATTGCTTACATTGAAATTTTTAATTTAAATTTCACCGTTTGATGAAATTTCACTAATAAAATAAAGGTTGATGTTGAGGGGATCGGTCACACATAGCAATCAATTATGGATTGAAGTAATATGAATGGACTATGGAATGACGGGCTGCAAATTTTTTTCTCTTTTGGGACATGCTGATTTGTGCAAACAAACTTCCATCTTTTGAATATAGTTGTAGGGTGAATAGTGGAAACCTAAAGATTTTCAAATGAGAGAAACTTGAACTTTAAAACAACCAAGTTGGAAAAGGAGTTGGGATGTTGCAACCAAGTAGCGAGTTTTATTTTTATTTTTGAGGAAAAACTTGGGGAAAATGGATTTTTTTAGTGTGCAAAAATGTGTTCTCCACGAAAGATTCAACACTTGTGCAAAAAACACAAAATTGAAATAAACAAGAGAGAAAAACACTAGTCAACCAAGAAGTCTAGTGTTTCAAGTTGGAACTGTGCTCTTCTCACAATGGGAAGAATCATGCCAGTTCAGGCTGGTGTCGGATAAAGATTTCAATCTCTCTTTGAAGCCAACAAATCTGAGAGTTCCCATTTGGTAAAAAGTACAAATTGGTCATAACATTGCATGTAGAAGTTGCCCGTGTCATATGTTAATGAGTTGGGATGAAGGTGAAACAACAAGAAGCTCACCAATGTTGTTATGAGACCGCGTTGGCCATCACTAAACCCCTTTTGATTGCATGCATGGGCACCAGCACCACCGTACATACTACATTACACTCCTCAGATGTCATCTGTTTTGGAACATTATTTTGGAATGGCAAGAAGCTACAGAGTGTAAGTAAAGTAGAAGTGATTGTACAACAGCCAAAGAGGACTGATGAATTGTTCAGCACACAAGAAAGAAAAACTAGCGGATCTTGATCATGGCCCTCATGGAGGAACATGATCAGTGCCGGTCGGTCTGTCAGTGTTCAGAGCTGCACAGGTTGTAATGTAGGACTTTTGAACAGAAAATTTCAAGCCCAATGAATGAATGGGTTTTGAGAGTACAGGACTCTTTTCACCAGACTTTTTTATATTCCAATTTGCTGCCGTTCATGGAATGGGTTTGGCTGCAATAGGCCAATGAGAGAGATAGTTAGTTGTTGGCACCATCATTGGAGTCCCCAGAATGCCACACTGCTGCTGCTGCTGCTGCTGTTGCTGCAGCAATCTGATACCATAATGCAGGAAGCAATGACAATTTGTGTTTATGTTGAGAGATGCTGGCAGTTATAGTACTCCGCCTCTCTTCCCAATCAAAGAAGCATTGCACAAAAGATTGATTACCTGGTGTCTTATGTGTTCAAATCATCACTCACAGCACACATTGTGATGAACCTGAGTAATTTTGTAACCCAGTTATCTCCGTTTATTAAGATTAGTTGTTTGGTTGTTTGTTTATTTTGGTTTGTTTGGATGTGATCACACCATGACCCTCTCAAGTTGTGAGCCCTCTATGCTCCACTTTTGATATCATTGAAATCTTTGGAGGAAATAGTGTGCATGCTTGTCATTTCACAATTTTCAAACCACCGGATCTAAAGTTATTGAATTTAGAGTGATTTGCCTTGCTGAAACTTATATTAACAAGGTTCCATAAGAATTTTGAAATGATTAAGCCCACATTAGCTGGAATAGTATTGGGATGGGTGACCTTATAGGAGGTTCAAACTTCAATCTACTTGGGCCAATGGCAAAAGGGCCCACTAATCACTCCTAGGGTTTAAGCCTTGGATTCCTAACTTAGACCCTAACTCATAATGTTTTAAAGTGTGGAACTGAAGAGCGTGTAGAGCATGTCCCCTTTGTTGTTGTTGGTGTGATTGCTAGAACCATTTGGCATCATCTCTGCTGCACAAAATTAGTACCCAAATGAACCAGCTTGAGCAACAAGTATGCCCAGTTGTAGTGTGCTTGGCCACTCACAGTTGCAACACAAGGGGCTTGTATAGATCACTTTATGACTAGAGAATTGAAGTGGGGAGCTAACACAAGTATAGTCATCAAGATTCAAGTAATCAAAAGACGCAAAGAGAGTCATATGAGTGATAGGTACGACATGACCATGTACATACATAGAGAGTCATATGAGTGATAGGTACGACATGACCATGTACATACATAGTGAGTAATTAGGCAAGCTGCTTGACACCCCCATTGAAGTTCACAGGGTTAAAGGAGCACCATGCATGTCACCCAGTTGGTTCTGTTGTAAGGTTAGACAAATGTCGGTGGTAACTCCGTGATGTAATAAGCTAGCTGGAATTTGGCCGTA
>Ga0209611_10015156_pt1 | contig 10111 bp, 7 predicted proteins | sample S1TSphgellanicum_3_FD_187693 | JGI IMG/M metagenome (GOLD analysis project Ga0209611, IMG submission 187693) | Host-associated microbial communities from peat moss isolated from Minnesota, USA - S1T2_Fc - Sphagnum magellanicum MG (SPAdes) (version 2) | ecosystem: Host-associated > Plants > Peat... | reverse complement strand
CATGATGCAATGATATCAATATCAATATGACTAACATGATACCAGCTGGTATAAAATGTCAACTCTGGTATAAATCCAGTGTCTTCATTGTGTTGATTTTTCAGGGTTTCATCCATGGAAACCCATTGCATGTTATGCATAACCAAGGCAATTAGGGTTGAAATAAGAAAACCAGATTGCAGCCATTGAAAAACAGAAACAAACAAGAAACATGCTCGAAAGTTCAGCAAGAGAGCAGCCAACTTCACTCATGAAAAGATTAAGTGCAAATTCAAAATAAGAAAACGGGTACAACTTGAAGCACATTATCATAGCACGAGTGATACCAAGGGAGAAGGCAACTTGAAACACCCAACACTGATATGCACTCTGGTATTCGAATCCTAAAACCAGTCTAGTCAGGTGTAAGGTAGTTTTTGGCAAAATACATACCGAGAGGTACGTTGGCATTCAACGGGTACCAGGTGGATTGATACCAGACTGATCCGATTTGCAATACCAGTGTTGATACGAGTGCATATATTAGGGCACAACCTATATCCCAGACCAACACTGGTACCTAGCTGGTATCTGAACTGGCATAAAACTGGTACAAGGCTAGTATTAGATCAGGTCCCTAGTCCCTACCAAGCTGGTAGGGGTACAAAGTTGATATTTCCTCAGCTCATAAGAGCCTGGTAGGGACCTTGATACCCAAAGCAGCAGGCCTGCATACCAGAGTGCACCTATACACCAGACCAACAGTGCTTGAAAACCTAGTTAGTTAGTAGCAAAAATACCCAACGTGGTTGCTAGCAATCAAAGACCTCAAAGTCACCCAAAAAGGACATCTGTGGAAATATCATGCTTGGTCCAAATACAATCAAACTTGTTTTTGACGTTTTTCATAGCTGTAAGTGAAATTTGGTTCAGATGAAATATTTGTGCCTTTGTTGTCCCCTGCACATAAGATGAGCCAAGCACAGTGAGAAACTATTATCTGATTTTCATGACATACCTATAGAGAACACCTAGAAAATAAAACAGCCAAGCACATCCAGAAAAATCGTCTTTGATTTTCATGATATCTGGAGAAACAGAGAAAAATCAAGCACTGAGAAAACTCTTAAGTTCTCCTTGTGATATCTGGAGAGCACCATGAGTAAGCCAAGTACATGAGGAACATACATCACTTGCGCCAGGAGTGTTAAGATTTTGAACTTAAAATCTACTAAACAAGGAAATGGGCAGTTCTCTTAATGTTAGGGTTGGGGTTTTATATGCCCAACTTCCACTTAATGCACCCCATTCTATCTCTGTCGGGTACCTAATAGAGAGCATCAAAGCAAGATCAACCATCATGACCTTGAAAACCAGTCAGTATAATCATCTGCAAGGTTGCATCCTCAACCACACCTCCGTTGGGGAGGTTCTCTTAAGAAATCCTCTTTATCAGCAGGTCATTTGATTATTCTCCCTCACAAATTAACAGAAAAATAAATCCCAGAAGAGTCTCAACAGCCCAAAAGAGACAAAATGCCTCTCTGATTCTGTTTTGAAGGGTACTGTGTTTTTCAAAATACAACTACATAAGAGGAAATGCCAAATTCTAAAACCCTGTCACCTAAAAATTGATACTGTGCAAAAACTGCACATCAAAGCTGCAAGAGACAGTAATAGTGTTGGTAGTCTCTACAACATAAATTACGTATCACAAAAACAATGCAACAGATACATAATGTGTAATGGAATTTCTTGCAGTGCCTTGTTGAAAAAGCAAAAACCACTTTTTGAACTTGACACAAGAAGCAGCATACTATAATGCACAAAAAAAAAGAGAATCATTAGACCTCAACAGGCATATACAACAGGCAGGATGGAAGTCCTTACAGAGTCTTTGTTAGAAAGTACATTGGAAAAAACAAGGTTAAACTTGACACAAAAAGCGGCAAATACTCTGATGCACAGAAAGAATGAACATCATTACAGGGGAATGCAGCATATGTAACAGGCAGAATGAAACTCCATGCAGAATCTTGTTGAAAAGTATTTTGGATTAAACACACACTTAAATTTGACACAAGAAGCAGCAAACACTGTGATGCGCAAAAAGAATGAGAATTGTTAGACCCAAATGCAGCGTTACACGACAGTCAGGATGGAAGTCCCAAGTGCAGAGTATGTTGAAAACTACCTGGCAAAAGAAACACAGTTGAACCTAACACAAGAAGCAGCAAACACTATGATGCACAGAAAGAATGAGAATCATCAAAACCAAAATACAGAATAACATAATCCTGCATATTCCTGTGGAGTGGCAAACCTTTAGTTTTTTGTTGACTTACCTGGGGTTTTGGCAAGCAAACTAAAGTTGGACAAAAGGAATGGAGCTCATGCAAAGGCACTATAGTCACAACGAGAGTTTTAGGATAATGCACCTAATATATGTTCCTCAACATTAGCAAATGAATGTGGAAGGAAATGCCCAAAGTTAAGACATTACTATGGAGTTTGACCCCATAAGTAAATGTCTTTTATTTCCAAGAATGTAAACTTTGCAAAGAAAGAACAACCAATTTTGGGAAGAGAGTTTGGCTAAATGCCTAGATGTGGATAACACTATTTTAAATGCTAGTATGGATCAATTGGTAAAGGCATGACACGTGTCATGATGGATTAAATAAAATGAGCAAATCAAGTGAGACAATTTAGGAAATAATACAACTTAGGTCATTAATTTGAAGGATCTTCCATGTGGAAACCTAGGGATAATCAATATACATGCCCCAAATAATCCAACAAATATATGCAACCTATGAAAACTTCTACTAGGTAGGATTTCCAAGGACTATACGTAGGTTTTATGCGGTGACTTGAACATGGTGAAAAGGCAAGAATATAAATCATCAACAAGTGGAAAGTTGATTTTCGAGAAGGAAATTGTTTGCTAGGTTTAGGGTTTAGTTTTATATTTTTGGCTTTTGTTTGTAATAGTAAGATTCCTAGGTATTCTATTAGTTGTAACAATGTTATATTAGACCACCAACCGGTCTCTTGTATTCTAGAGTAACAAAAGTTTCCAAGAAAAGGCCATTGTGGAGAATGACCACAATGTATTAGATGAGGAGACGAAGCAAAAACAAATTACAAGATTCGGCAAGATCAACCAAAAGGTGTTGTCTTCTTTTCGAAGTTAAAATGTTTTATCATAAAAAATGTAATTAGTGATTGGTTTTTCATGTTTTGGGGTCAAAATTATATTAATATTGTAAATTTCTATAATGTGTTTAATATATTATAGAAACATGCGGGATAATTTGGAATGAATATAATGAGGATAAAATATACAAAAACACTCATTAAGCATTGTAACCAATGGTTTTACTATTTCACAAACTCTTCAATGGGAATCTTAAAAAGACTTGATAATGATATAATTTTGTTGAGATTCTTCAAACTTATCTTTATATAATAATATAATGCAATACATTTCTAAGTCAAAAGGATTAAAACAATAATTTGCAACTTACAAATAAATATTTTTCATATATTCTAAAAATGTTTTAGAATAAGCAATCACCTAAATCTTTATTCAAGGTGCACCCTTGACATATTATTTTGTGAATGCACATAGTGGATTTTGAAAAAAGCACCTTAACACCTATGACAATTTCTAATCAATGAGTATGGATTCAATGCATTTTCATATAATGTTTTTTTTAGTGAATAAAGAATTGGATGATAATATGGTGTCGTGACATTGATACCAAGAAGATCTTTTGGATGGATTTTGATGACCAAGTTTTTCTATGTGTCTTGAATTTTCGGATTTTATTATTAATCATTGCATTTAATGCGATTAATAATTTAAAATCTCATTTTTCAAATTTATCTCCATAAGGTAAACTTGGATTATATTTTTTTGTTAATGAATGTTTAATGACAACTTGCAAAAACTTGTGCGATTTAATGTATTTTGCTTCCACATTGTTTCAACAATGTTAATTTGGACAATTATGAACTTCCATGTGTGCTTAAAATTTTTACGTCTTTTTGTGTTTTCATCTAGGGCATGGCCATAAAGGTTGCTAAAATTGATATCATATTTATTGAAATTTTTTGTAAGAAGATTAAGTCATGGAATTTAATCCATTTGCCATTGTTTGATAGGGTTATGATTGTAAACTATATCATGGTGGTTCTTCATTAGTGTTTTGGGTGGAATAGAAAAGGTGATTGGGAAATGCAAAACTTTGCTTTAATTTTTTTAATGGGTTTGGGGGGAACACCACATTTTAATCATGGTTAATTAATTTGATTGTTGTGTGCAAAAAGAAAAAAAAAAACTTGGCCTAATCAACCCCAAAGAAGTTCTTATTGTTTTCCTATATAACTAGGTCATCTTCTAGCATTTGAGCTAGGAGGTTCAAATTTAAAGTTTTTTTTGTGCTATGAACTATTATAATGTGTCCTTTCACCATAAAAATTGGTCTCCCAATACAAGTTGGGTTGTAGTTAAATACAACACAACATTAATAGGTTCTAGGGTAGAATCATGAAAGCCTGGAAGCTTATGAGAAAAAAATTCATTTTCCTCTTTGGTTGTGGTTGATTTAATTAGGCAAGTTAACTTATGATGGGGTTTGGCATTTAAGGGTAGAGAATTTGCAATCTCAATATTTAGGGCATAGGGGCGGAAACATAATAAATTGAACAATTCGTGATCCTTGTGCAAAAAAATGTGAAGTAACCATAAACCAAACATTAACATATTAAAATTAGAAAATTTATTTATTTCAATGTTCAATATGAACATGCTCTTTGAATTTGTGCCAATGATATTGAAGAATCACATGTTGAAAGCAAACTTAAGTAGATTTCTCAAAAAAATGTACAAGTAGAATTTGTTTATTTAATAGGTTGTCCAAACAAACAAAGTAGGCTTCAAGTAGATGAAATATCGAATTTTTCTACTTATTTAATTTAAAACTTACTTATGCATTTTCAACTTTTAATGTAAAAAATAATATATATCTATTTGTTGATGTAAAAGTAGTTTTGAACACAATTTCACCAATCAATTTCATAAATATTTTTTACTTACTCTAGTATGTTAAAATTTTTCAAACTTTGTATACAAGATATAATAAATTCAATTTAAAATGAAAAGTGGTTTGGTAATGATTAAAAAGGTTTTGACTCTACTTTCTTGCATTTATGAATAAAAATATTTTTGCAATTCAAAGATTATTTTCCTATAATTGATTGTGCTTTCACCCATGGGAATTAACGGTATAAATTTAGATTTTGGATAGTAGGATATATGTGGAAGGAGGAAAGCAAAGCTTTTCAAGCATGGGAGGAGATGTGGCCAAAGTTTTCCATGGAGGAAGCAAAGCAAAATTACTGGCTACACGTGATAAACAACCTACTTATGATTTGGGGTGAAAAATTCAAAGCTCCTTTTCAACAAATTAAGAGCAAGGAATGGCTGGGCATTTTTGTGAATGGGTCCATTCACACTTGGGATACCCAAAAAAAATTAAAGCACCCTAGACTTTTTTGAAACTATTTTTTACAAATAAGTTTTCATGAAACAAACTTAAGTCAGAAAATTTGAATAGTTCAACATAAGATAATTCATGTGATGGTGGTGATTTTTCACATGTGTACATAATTGTGCATAAATATTTTCTTTTACAATCACAAACACAAAAAATGCCAAAATGGGGCTTTAAATATCAACTATAACATGTTTTTTTGCATGGTTATTTCTTGCACATGTGACCTACATCTACATTTAGAAAATTTGAATTTAATGAATAAAAAGAACTAGCTAAACGATTTAATAACATAATCATTTCCCTTGTAGCCTTTTGTTTCAAAATTTTAAGACTTTGAAACTTTCATATGATTTTTTTTCATCAAATTGACCTGATGAACATGTAGTTGCATGAAGGGAATCGTGGTTTTCTTTTCTAATAAGTTTGAAATCAATTGTATCATTTGAGGAATTCCTTTTGCATTCTTTATAAAAAATTATAATATGGACAATTGATTGTAAATTGGACAAGGATTCAAAATCACTTTTATACAACATCCGATAATTAACTTGTCTTCTCAATACTTTGATAATAGGAACACAATAATACACCATAGTTAAAATATACCAAACAATATGAAACTTAATTTTATTTTATTTTTTGCAATCTTTTTTTGAGGTTAAGCACTCCTTTTTGGAACCACAACCTTGGATGAACCCAAACACAAGAACAAACCTTGTTGGAGTTTTTTCTATTATAAGACCTTTCAACCCATGGTGGACAACTCAACTTTGAGGGAGGTGGTGATCCCAAAGGGATCACAATAAATGGGATAGGGGACCCGTCAAAATTGCTTCATCCTTTGAGAGGAGGAGGGGTGTTCATTGGAATCTTAGAGAATGTGCAAATGTGCAATAAAAAAAAAAAAGCAAGGCACAATGGCCAAATTGTATTACAAAACCCTTCAAAATTCAAACTTGTCCTAGTGCTATGGTGATAGACTAGGAGGAGCTAATGAACTACAACAGTAAGCTAGGAAGGAAACTTAATCATTCGCAAAGGATGTTTTAGTGCAATCTACTTGGAATTTGGGAACAAACCCTCTTGCAAAAGTTTCACTTGAACTAGAGGGATGTTTGGAGAAAGCAGAGAACAAAGAAAGACGTTGGATTCATATGGTCTCTATGGTGTCAACAGCTCATTGTTAATACATGGCAGGCTAAGGCAAATCAAGACATTCGAGTAGCATGTCCCTCTTGCAACTATGAGCCTCTTAAGTCCATCACACACAAGTTCTGGCAATGTTTGAGAGCAAGTAAGGTGTGGGAGACTGCATTCAACATTATCTTCCTCCTCAAGTCACCACCACATTCTAACCGTTCTTGGAGGGTCCTTGATTAGGAAGAATGCTTGTATAGTAAGAAAGTGCGTGGTAGAATCAGAAGGTTCAGCACTGTATGGTCTCTACTGAGAGGGGTTTCTCTCACAAAACGATAGATACCCCCCCTCCTCCCCCCATCAAGCTCTGTCCGGCGCTTGTATTCCTTTTCTTCTTGCGCATGTTTTTCGACCCTGCATGGTTCTGCATAAAATCACACAGCATAGTTCTACATGTTTTTTCAATTCTGCAAAAGAACTTAACAATGATCTTTTACTTTAAGGACAATTTTATGTTTTGCAGCAGCTGATGGGATTGGACCACTGGCATAGATTCAGGCACTAAGAAAAGCATGCTTTCTGTTGTATTTGAATAACTTCCACAGTCAAAAAAATCAAACCCTGCAGCAGAACCACGCGGTTCTTGTTCTGCGCAGGGCTTCACTGTCAGGCCCAGAAAGGGCGCTGCACAAGTGCTAGATGTGGGCTGTTTAGTGGTCGCACGTTACTCTCTGGGCCATTTGTGCCCAAAGAAATGACCAAGTGTCTAGTAGTCAGAGATGGTATGACTCCCAACTTAGTAGACTCCAGATTAATATGGCAGGCTCTGCTTGATTATGGGGGGATTGGAGTGGCAAAAGTCTGTTAAGAGGCACCCTGAACAGGAGATTAAGATTCTTGAAAACTTTGACAGAGTTTGTGATAAAGATAAAGTGTTGTTGGTGCGGATGATGGCACAAAATAAGCTGGCGTTATCAACTTACCTAGTGGTAATACCGATATTTGGTACCTTGTGTGGTTCTGATTGATCAGTCTGGAATACTCCCCCACATTTCCTCTTTGCAATGGATTCTCTCCATTTGTTTTACTAATAGAGGAAAAGAAGTCAAGGTACCAACTTGGGTTCTGGTTCACCCTGGCCACCCGGGATCAGAAAATGAGGAGAAAAGGCATTTTATAGGAACTTCGTGGCAGGGGATAGAAAACGAACAAGAGTAGAAAGAAAAATGAAAAGGAAAAGAAAGTAAAGGAGGTTTTTGCAGCACTTCCATAGCTGTATCTTGCGATATTTATGTGTGGTTGTGTGTGATGAATTGATGGTGGCTCATTCATGAGCTGTGGGTAGAAAATCCCTGGAATCCCCTCGGGTAGATGCTGCAATTGTAGGCACTTTTGATCTTTGACCATACCTCTTGTCGTAAAGTTCAACTACCGATTTTCTCTATTTATGTGTGGTTGTGTGTGATGAATTGATGGTGGCTCATTCACGATCTGTGGGTAGAAAATCCCTGGAATCCCCTTGGGTAGATGCTGCAATTGTAGGCACTTTTGATCTTTGACCATAGCTCTTGTCGTAAAATTCAACTACCGATTTTCTCTATTTATGTGTGGTTGTGTGTGATGAATTGATGGTGGCTCATTCACGAGCTGTGGGTAGAAAATCCCTGGAATCCCCTTGGGTAGATGCTGCAATTGTAAGTGCTTTTGATCTTTGACCATAGCTCTTGTCCTAAAATTCAACTACCGATTGTCTCGCCATCATATCTCGTGAACGTCACTCCATTTCGTCAAGAGTTAGCCTATTCTGTCTTTGTCCCTGTGGCACCTAGTTCGCATTAAAAAAAAAACGTGCAAATCTTATAATGGGGTATTTATTAGTGGAGGTTGAAAATGGCGACAAACCATTTTGAATATAGAAATTTCATGCAACCAATGAAAAGGCTGAGGGGAGAGAGTAGATTTTTCCTTTTGCATTTTTTAGGTGGAGGAGAGGGTTAGGGGGGATTTTTTGTTTTTTTGACTGTTCACAATGTGTTCCTTACCACCTCAGTTTTTGCTCCCATACTATTTGGCCAAACCTGAAATTCCATGTACCTATATATGGTGTGAGAGGGGGCGAGGAGGGAGAAATAAGGAGGCATACAGATTTAGGCTTACATGTAGGGGAGTGCCCCATGTTCCAAAAATACTGGTGATGGTCCAATCAAATGGCTCTTTCTGGAAAAAAAACATGGGTGTGCTTCACTAATTAATAGAAGCATGAATAAATAAGTAGCCCCAATTTATGGCACTCGCAGTCACATGTAGCAGCTCAATCAGTAATTTCTGGAATCTAGTTATGGAACGTCGTTCACATCTGAGATAAAATCAACTACTGGACCACCAAACTTTGAGAGATTCCATAGCGAAGGAAGCGTTGTTGACATGTGAGATAAAATCGACTACTGGACCACCCAACTTTGAGAGATTCCATGGCATGGAAGCGTCGTTCACATGTGAGATAAAATCGACTACTGGACCACCCAACTTTGAGAGATTCCATACCGATGGAAGCATCGTTCACATGTGAGATAAAATCGATTACTGGACCACACAACTTTGAGAGATTCCATAGCGATGGAAGCGTCGTTCACGTGTGACATAGAATCAACTACTGTACCGCCCAACTTTGAGTGATTGCATAGCGATGGAAGCGTCGTTCACGTGTGAGATAAAATCGATTACTGGACCACCCAACTTTGAGAGATTCCATACCGACGGAAGCATCGTTCACATGGGAGATAAAATCAATTACTGGACTACCCACCTTGCTAGATTCCATATTTTGTCAGTGGATCCTAGCCCCGCGCCCACCCACTGGATTTGAGCAATTTAACTTTTTGCGTATTCCCGCACGGGTGACAGCTATGGAACTGGTTATGGCCAGTTAGCTTATTTATTACAAGTTTTATCATTTGGTTTATTACGGGCAGGGTTTTTTTTTCCAAATTCCTGAGGTAGGTGAATTGGCAAGGATCCCCAGCTTTAATTAGCATTAAATGGCAGGAGGACAGTAGAGTTTTTTCTGGCATATTCATTGGAGAAGTGGTGCGGTCTTTGCGGGCTTCACTTTCTCTAGCATACATCTTTTTGACGGTCTCAGTTGGATGTGTAATGGGTGCGTTTGCAAGTGCTGGCTTTCTAGTGTTACCGCCCATTCCAATATGGTCAATATGGGAGTCACAGTTGGCATAGGTGTGACGGTGGTATTCCTAGCATGGACATCATCTAAAGTGCTCTATGTTCTGAAGGCTATGCAAAAGATTGTTAAAAGATATATTTGTCTACATTGATCTATACTTATCAGAGTCTGAATACTAGGATTATGAGAAAGATTTTGAGTGATAAGATTAGGATGAAACTATTGATTTTTTCTAATGATGATTAATTGA
>Ga0209611_10015155_pt1 | contig 10112 bp, 6 predicted proteins | sample S1TSphgellanicum_3_FD_187693 | JGI IMG/M metagenome (GOLD analysis project Ga0209611, IMG submission 187693) | Host-associated microbial communities from peat moss isolated from Minnesota, USA - S1T2_Fc - Sphagnum magellanicum MG (SPAdes) (version 2) | ecosystem: Host-associated > Plants > Peat... | reverse complement strand
GTTTGTGAGGAAATTGTAACTTGAAAATTTATCCTATATTGTTTGTTCTTCATTCCTATTTTTAACATTATATAAACAAGGAATGTGGTCATCTAATTTCACATTAATAAATTTGTGCACATGAAATAAGTTAATCAAAAGGTTTAACCCAAAACAAAAACACAAATTATGCACAATTCTAAAGTACTTACCTCCCAACCTACTTATCTACTCAGCTAAATAGGTATCTAGTTTGACCTACCCAGCTAAGTAAACATATGTACCTACCTACCTTTAAACCTAATTAGGTAGGTAGGTACGTAGCTTAAGTTTGTATGCATTTATTTATTTACCTACCAACCGCATAATTTTTTTTATTATTATGATTATTTTTAAATACCACGTGTCATATTTAAATTGGGCCATGTGTCATAATATAAGATCATCTAAACATTTGAATTGAACATCTTAAATTGTTTCAAAATAATAATAATAATAATAATAATATTTTAAATAATCAAATACTAAAACATGTGGCAACACATCATTTGCCTTTAATTGTGAACAAAATAGTTACATCTTAATCACATGTGACAATACATATACAATAGAGTCAAATGATGAAATTGTATTTCTTGATTTTTCTTTCATCTAATACCCTTTGTCATTTGCAACTAATTTATCACATGCGACTTATGTTAGGTGACTAGGGAGATTTTAGTCACAAATGTCGTTTGCGACCAAAATTTAGTCACAAAGACTATTTGAAAATATTTATTTTTCTTCTAGTGATATATGATTTATATTATCAGATAAATAACTTTTTTTTATAAAATTTGTATGTTCATTTTTTGGTTTAAGGGGGGACTTTAAAACTTGTGTTTTGAAATCAGTCACAATCCTTATTTAGTTTGTATATAATTGTAAATGGACTCATAAATCTTGGGTTATTAAATTATTTGTTTAATAGTATTTTGCCATCTACAATTTAGATCCATGCAATTGAAATTCGTAACAAGAAGACACTTTAAATTAAGGAGAAGGAGTTGAATAAGTTACAAATGGAGATCATGATGCTAAATCAAAGAAAAGGGAATTTGGAACAATATATAGATGTAGTAATATGAAATCATCAAGGAAAAATGAGATTTGTTGAAGTTGAATCAAAAGATAAAGGATTATAGATGGGTGAAAACACACTAAGGTTTAACATTTTTAGGCACATGTGGAAGTCTATAATTGCATAAATTAACACTGTGAAGGTAGTGTGAAAACATAATACCCTGAATCACAAGTCATTTTACAAGTTATCATTAAAATTTTATTTTAAAAAAAAATTCAACCTTAGTTTACCTTATGGAGAACTTAAATTTGAAAGATGATTTTTTAAACTATTATTTTCATTAAATAAAAGACTTAATAATAAAAAAACCATAATTCAAGGTACATAAAAAAAAATTGTCATCAAAATCCTTCCAAAAAGTCTTCCTTGATATCAATGTTATCACATCATATTACCATCGAGTTCTTTACTCATTAAAAAATAAAATATGAAGTTGCATGGAGTCCATACTCATTAATGATGGATTGTGTTAGGTTTTTGGGTACTCCTTTAAAAGTCCATTATGTTATGGCTATTCAAAAACTATCCATGAAATTCATCCAATATGATTATATTATATATAACATTGTAGTGTTGAGTCTTTTTTCATTTTAATTGATTATATTTAATCACATGGCCAATTACAAATATCAACATCTTGCAAAACCTGCCTTATGACAACATTTTATGGACAGTGTAGTGTGCTTTCACCCAGGTATTGGGCCTTGAAAAAGATGGTAAATGTTAACGATACATTTTTATAGCCTAATTAAATCATACATGTGTAAAATGCATCACTTTTAGATTCTTACCCTTCTCCATTACTACAAATACCAAATACCCATAACGATAAGGGCATACAAATTATGTGTTAAAATTATATTTATTCAATAGTTATTTGGGTGGAACTTTGCCCATACATGCAAATATATTTATCTTGAAAGTTTTGTTTGCACACACAAATTCATACACGCACACATACATATAAACACACCACACGAACATGCATAAATGTTTCCCTTGTTTACTATTCCCAAAATAATGTAATGAAATATTTTCATATTATATATATTGTGTAGAGAAACACATCAATGTCCATGGCCTTCAAAGTTCTAATATTGCATGGCTACACTATTTTCCATTACCCCCAATCTTCTCCTTGCTCTCCTGTGTTTTTTTCCCCTCCTTTCAACCTTCTCTCCTTCTTCTCCCATGTTTTCCTTCTTCCACCCTTAAGAAGTTTCCTCCATAACCTTGCTAAAACTCCTTTATCCTTGCACTAATATGCCCTTTAGTAGTTCTAGGAAATAATTATAACTATCTAATTATCACATTAACACAATCATATTACAAATTATATTGACTCACTAAATTGTCATGACAAATTATGATATAACATTACTATCTTTTCGCCATTCCTAGGGACTTCATGGGATCTTCTACATGAATATTATTTTACTATTATGCCATAAACATTATTTCACTAAGAGTAAATGATTTGGAAATTCAATCTGTAGCCTTGCAATGAGATGAAGATAATGTATAATTATAAATACATGTACATGAAAAGGAGATCTTGAAGTTCAAGTATGAAATTCAAAACACAATACATTTAAAAAATGTAATTATATGGGAAAAAGACATAACTTATGCTACCTATACCAAGTCAATCCAAAAGTTCCAAAAGGATGTAAAGAGGGTATACACTATTATGGAATCACTCACAACCATGGAACTGTTTTTGTCCAAGCACAAATTAAAGGAGTATGACAATCTTCTAATGCAAAATATAACTATGAGGACCAAACAGAAGTCATTACAAATGCAACCATCTAATGTGATGAGTGGTGGAATTTAGCTCAATATTTGTTACAAAAGGACATACAAACTTTGTTTAATGAGCTTATGGTAAATGAAGCAGGTTATAGACAAAGGTTGAAAACATATCCAAAATTTTGGTACATGAATCACCTTTTGCAACTCTTGAGGATGATTTTGACATTTCTGACTTCAATTAGTATGATGTAGGTCCAAATGGAGAAGTCCACGATTTTCAATCAATTGCATTTGCAGAACTAAAGGGAGGAAATATTACATAGGAGGTCATGGGAGAGCATATAATAGTGACACATCATGAGGAATAAATCACATAAGAAGTTATAGAATAACAAGAGGAATAACAAGTGTCTACTCATATAAAGTCAATTGAGTATGCCATAACAATAGAAATTTATCCATCAACTAAATTTGTTACAACAACTATAACATAGACAACATCCCAAGATGAAGGTGATAATGGTCATACATAGACCAATGCAAATGCTCAACATAGATGTAGCCACAAAACCCACTATAGGTAGAGGAAACACTATAAGAAATCTTGTCCATTTCGACCATCATTTCGCAACTATAATGTGATTGTTGTCCAAACCTATTACATTTGCGACTACGATTTTTGTATTCATGTGTGTCCATGCACTTGCAAGTATATACCACCACATGTGCGACTAAATGATGGGTCAAACCAACTATTAATCAAATATGTAGTTGCATGTTACGACTACAAAAGTTTTAGGTCAAAATGTAGATGAAATTTTGATAAATTTTGTTTGTTTTCTCTTGTCTATCCACCTATGGATGATAACTAAATTGCATGGTGATGACGACTATATATAATTTACAACTATGAACAATATAAGTTACCAATTATTTCAAACTAGCCTACATGGCACACATGGCATTTTCATAAACTTTCAACATAAATATAATTCTTTTTGAATGCATTAATCTAAATTAACCATTTTAATTTTGGCTATACATCACCGTAACACTATTTTCTCACCAATTTGATTAAAAAATTTGTAGGCTATAAGTTATCTATAGGTAATAGTAGGTTAGTTTATTGGGTGTAATTAATAGTCCATTAGGCTATGAAGGTTAAACTTAGTTAAGCTAGGTAAGCTAAGTAGTTAGTTGGTAGGCTAGATCATTAGTTAATTAATAAACTAAGTAGTAGGTATAGGTAGGTCAATTAATTTATTGTGTAAATGTGTGATCATGTTTTCATATTAATTAATTAATTAATTAGATTAGGTATTAAATCAATTAATCAGATAAGCTAGGTAGTATGTAATAAGTAAGATAGGTACTAATAGGTAGTACATAGTAGGTAGTAAGTAGCTAAATTAAATAGTAGGTATTTTATTGTGTGGATATGTCATAGTATTTTTATATTAATTAAATTTTGAATATGGTAGGTTAGTTTGTAGGTAATAGGTAGTAAGTAGGATAGGTAATAAATAGTTTGGGAAAATAATAAATATTTTATCGTGTGGATATATGATATTGTTTTTGTATTGGACGAAGGATGTGATAATGTTGTAGTGTTGTAGTGCTTTCGTTTCATTAAAATCTCTCAAATATCCTTTGTTTACAACTTCAAACTTGTAAAGTATATAAGAAGGTGAAAGAATGGATTAGATTCATGGTATGCACTATAACATACTGTATATGCCATTTGGGATGAACTAATCAAAAGGTTTATCCCCAACAAAATAAATTGGACCCTACTTACCTATTTAGCCTATGCTAGGTAGCTAGTTCTATCCTAACCTAACCTAAATAGGTTGCCTATTTATAATATTTAATTGTTGTCATTATAATATTGATTAATGTAATAATATTTGATTATTTTAAATATATTATTTAATTATTTTAATTATAATATATATTTTTTGAATAAATGGAAAATTGTCACATGTTTTATGGTCTTTGGCTTTTTAAATTACCATGTGGTTAAACTTTAACCACCCATCAATGGCACGTTCAATAGCATGTGACTGTCCCGAATGTATATGCAAATGTAGTCATAATTTGGGGTTCCACATCATATTGAGGATCATCCCCAACAACGAATGAGAAAATTTGGCTTAATTGTAAGGCTTGTAACTACATTTTCAACTTTATGCCCATGTTATGTCTTTTGCGACCAATTGTTTTATGGCATTTGTCTTAATTGACTAGGTTCTTTTTAGTTGCATGTGTCCATCACAACTTCAAATGAAGCGCAAATCCAAACATTGATTTTCAAATATCTTTTAGTGAAACCACTATAATAGAAGGGTAACAATCTATGGAATAGGGAATCTCAATTGTTGAATAAGCAATTGCAAAGTGAGAAAATCAAAATGGGTAGTCAATTTTATAAACTCATGGTGTTTTCACACTATGATAAAATTATGTTTGTTGCAACTTGTCCGATGTAATTAGAAAATGTCTAATATAACTAATATACAATTAAAAAAATGTTTGATAAAATTAAATTATAATTAAATAGGCACTATTGCAATGGACATGATTTTCTCATAATGTTAATATAGTTGTACAAAACAAAATTTCAGGGATGGAATCCAAAGTATAGGGGTTTAATGTTAAGGGTAAAATTGTATTGTTAGACTGGGATGACTGGGAATAGTGAATAGGAGTTGTGATGTCCATTTTGGACAAGTTAGATAGAGAAGATTTCATAAGGACAAGGCGGACATAAGTGAAGGATGTTTGTGTGAGATTAAGATTCTTGAAATTAGATTCAAATTAGTTTATGGTAGGAGAATTGAAGGAATTTAAAATGCCTTGGAGTTGGAAAAAAAAATTATTTTTGAATGTCTTTTGGGAATTGAGTAGTCTTTTAATTTTTAGAAAATAATTTTGATGAGGAAGAATATTACTTTGGTATGATTCGTTATTTTTGTTTATGGATGTTATTTTTCCAGAATCTATTTTTTCCCCCCATTATATGAAAATTGGAAATGTTGTAGAATGACTATAGAATTAAAAATGCATATATTCATATGTTGTGAAATACTTTTGGTTAAATTTTATTATGGATCATGTATTTGTTTAAACATAGATTATTTGACTAAAAATTAATGTGCTAAAAGAACAAAATCTAGATATAATATAGTGTTGGAACATTAGGATTTACTTGTGTTTTTTATTCCTTCAATTTATGAAATAAAATTATTTATACTTTGCAAAATCTAACTTGCATATAAACATCAACAAATATGTTCTAATTCAAATTTGAGAACAAGAAATAAAATAAAATGAAGTTGTTTATTTATAAATGCACAAGTTAGAAAGTAAATTTGGAATGAATTCAAAAAATTAGATCAAAAAAATGAAGCTAAGTTCCTTAATCTTCCTTAAATCCTACTATTTATACCAAAACATTATGTTGTTTTAAATTAAATAATCACTAGCAAGTACAACAACCAAGTGATTCAAAATTCAACTAAAATGGCTATTGACCATGAGTTGATTAATAGACTTGTCTTAATAGACTGGTTACCTTAATAGACTTGTTATTGGTTAGATTAATGGACTAGTTACTTGTTGCCTAATAAGAACTTAACAATTTTTCAAAATGATAATGTATTACCAATTACCTATTGGTAACAACTAGTTCTTATTTATAGTAAGTGAAAAATTGGGTTAACATTCATCACTTTAGATTAAACACCTTGCCTACATATTAAAATTGAAAACCTCAATCAACCCAACAAAAATTATAGCAAAATGGTGGAACAATAATTAAGTTAATCAAGAAAAATTGGGTTCTAAAAATAAACATACGAATCTAGTAAAGAAGTTTGGTAAAGTAAATCCAATGGTACAAAATTTGGTTTATTTTCAAATTTTGATTAATTATATAAACCTGGTTATATGTTTTTGATAAACTTTTTACCTTCAATAATATGTGTTGCATACATGTGCAATATCATGTTTGGAATTAATTCAAGTTTTTGTGTAGGGTTTGACAATTGAAGAAGATGCAAACATGCCTACTTACAAGTTGTTTTAGACGATTCACATCATTCAATTGCAACAATTTAACAAAAAAAGGAATTTTTCATTGCCAAATTTTAGTGCCATAATTGATGATGTTATAAGGGTTTTGGAGCAACAAATTACTTGATATCAAATCCATCTAATCATAGGTAGACTAAAATGAACAATACTAGATCAAATTGAGTTGTAATTGAGAGCTACACAAAGATCCAATGACCCTACTAAAATGATAGCACTATTGCAAGTTTTATGTTTATTAGTCTTATGCATAATGAGTCATTTGGCTTGGAAGGTGAAGAGATACTTGGTTCTTACGACAAAAAACTATATGTTGATATTAGTTCCCCTTTTGATTTACATCCTTTGACAAAATGCCGTGGTCACAAGTGCAATGTGTAGTAATCCAATCTAAAGGGTGCAAATGCTAATAAGATAACAAAAAACCCTTCTCATACCCTAACCCATGTCTACAAGGAGTGGTTAAACTTGTTGGGCATAAAGAAGCTAGGTATAAAACAAAGTGGTTTTGTACAAATGATAATGATCAATGTGTGTTGGGAAATGCTGGTGACTTTGTGAAAGAAAGCCTAAATTTTTACATGTTTGGCTAATTTTTACTAGGATTAAACTCATTTGAATGCATCACAAACTTGCCCCCTCTTTGTATGAGTGCTTTTACAATACCTTAACAATATGTTCAACGTTCAATGTTGATATAATCATTGATATGATGTTAAGGTGACATTGTAACAACATGTCCTGAGATGGCATTGATATAATACTAAAATATTTGACATGTTATCAATATTAAACCAATGAAAACAATATGACCAATATTGGCACAATATACATTAATAAGTCATCAAATTGATGACTATATGTTGAAGATTCAATGCTAATATGGTCATTGATACAATATGTTGATAGCATTATAATATGTACTGAGTTAGCATTGAGATTTGTTTGACATAATTTACATTTTTTCAACACACATTCAATGAATAAGATCTTGTCAATGCTGAGACAACACAAATTGATTAGCTATTGAATTAATGTTGTTACAACCTTCATAAAAATGGATTTTCAATGTTGTTGCATATCACATAAAATCAACACATTAAAAATGTTAAAACAATGGTACTCATTCTCACAACATTAATACAATCCTATGAATGCTGCAATATCAAATGGGCAAATAACAAGCATTGATTCAATATAAATCAAATATTGCATTTGATAAGTGTTGAGACAACTAGTAGCATTGTTTTGACATTGATTCATAGCAAATCAATACAACATTTCATTTATATTGTTCCATATAAATTATATAATATATACACTGGGGGGTGTGCTCGGTGCATACCTAGTGTGAGGAAGACAATTTCCAATTTCTTTATTTTTTCAGTCATTTTTTTTTCTCCTCTTTCTTTCTTTCTTTCTTTTTCTCTCCTCCCCTATTTGCATTGCACTATGCGTCTTTTCGTACATGTTCTTTTCTCTTTGCTTTGCTTTTCTTGGAGCCCACGCAGTTTGCATTTTGTGTTGCGCACTTGAGAGTGTAGGGCTCGTTGCAAGTTTGTATTTTGATGAAACAGAGAAAGTTCTATTGTTAGTTTTTTTTGTTATTGTTGTTGTTGGGAGTAATGGCGGATTCACCTATCTTAGCTCCTCCGAAGATGGTGAAGCCGGAGGATTTGCATCACCATGCGTTGGAACAGCTTCCTAATCTCGCTTATTGTATCAATCCTCAATGGGGTAAAGAAGTTGTGATGCATTCTTGGCAAATTTGCGTTTTGTTGTCTTGTTTGGTTTGCTTTGTTTATGTTGTGAAGATGGTGCTCTCTTGGTGGTGGAAGCTTGGAAAAGAAGTAGCACAATTTTTTCTTGTGTACAGAGTTGGTTTTGTAAAGAGATGAGCTGCTGCTGCTATTATATGAAGTTTTTTGTTTGTTTGTTTGCATTTTCTTGGTTGTGATTTGGAAGAAGTTGGCGGTTTTTGTGTGTAGGAGAAACAATCATCTTAGGTTTCCAGCACTACTTCACCATGCTTCGGACGACAGCGCTGATTCCATCTCTTGTCATTCATAATATTAATGGACACTCGGTATGTTTTTCTGGAAAAACACTCACAGACAGACATAGAAAAGAAAGGTTTAGAAAGATCTTGATCTTCTTTTTGTACTTTCTTTGCCATGAAATGTGCGTTAAGAAGCTCTTCTTTGCTACTGTTTTGTTATGGTCTGTTTTGTGCGGACACTGTGGTAAGATTGTTTGTTGTTGTTATGTTTTTTCTGTCTATCTTGTTTGTTTCAAAGTGATTTAGCACAAGTTGTGCAGAGCTCGCTTTTTGTTTCTAGGATCAATACTTTGTTGCAGACTGTATTGGGTTCAAGATTGCCGGTAGTTATGGGAAACTCCTTTTATTTTTTGATGATTACGCTTTCCATTGTCAATGCTCCTCGTATCATCGACATTCCTGACCCGCATGAGGTAACAAATCATCCACCTCTTATAGTAGCACACACTCCCAGAACCTCCAACTTGAGGAATTTTCCATTCAACTTGTACTTCTACGGTCTCTCTCTCTATTTGTTTCCGTGCCTTTTAAACATTATTAACAAACGAGGATTTATTTTTTTCCTTTCGCTTTGCATAGATTTCGACATGCAAGGAGAGCGACACAAGGAGCTTTCATCGCAGGTTTAGTGCTCTACATCATACTCAAATTCAACGGCCTATGGGGCATAGCTGCTAGGTAATGAAAGCAAGTTGCTTACTTACTTGCACAAGGTTTTGAATCTATTGCCATAAACCAAATTGATCAAGCTCACTGGCTAGGTCATCATCATCATTCATGCCTAAAATCTGTTTGAAACACATAATTGAAGAAATACACAAAGTCGGATCTGAATTGCATTCTCATCATGTTTCACAGTCACCTCAAAACCACTACCTAAACCTGCACAATTGGTGGGTGTAGGTATATAAGTCCCATTGTTATAGCTCTTGTCACAGCTATAGTAGGCTTGGGTCTCCTCGAATATGGATTTCTAGGGGTATGCCATCTTCTTTCTCACCCTCCACAAGACTCAATTCTGTTATGATCACAGTTTTCATGTTAGGTTGTACCGATAGTGAGTGTCCTTCTGATCATTCTTTAGGTCTACTCCAGTGATGCAAT
>Ga0209611_10015153_pt1 | contig 10114 bp, 10 predicted proteins | sample S1TSphgellanicum_3_FD_187693 | JGI IMG/M metagenome (GOLD analysis project Ga0209611, IMG submission 187693) | Host-associated microbial communities from peat moss isolated from Minnesota, USA - S1T2_Fc - Sphagnum magellanicum MG (SPAdes) (version 2) | ecosystem: Host-associated > Plants > Peat... | reverse complement strand
TAGTTTTTTCAATGAAAGGAATTTTTTCAATGCAAACAATTTTTCAATGGAAAGAATTTTTTCAATGAAAACAATTTTTCAATGCAAGGATTATTTTTCAATGAAAGTAATTTTTCAATGAAAACAGTTTTTCAATGCAAGGATTGTTTTTCTATGAAAGCAATTTTTCAATGCTAGTTTTTACAATGAAAATAGTTTTTGAATGCAAGCAATTTTTTTCATGAAAATATTTTTTAATGGATGCAATTAGTTTCACTGAAAACAATTTTTCAATGAACACAATTTTTTTCAATGAAAGCAATTTTTTAATGCAAACAATATTTTTAATGAAAGGAGATTTTTTGTGCAAATGACTTTTCAATATAAGTAATTTTTCAATGCAAATAATTTTTCAATGTAAGCAATTTTTCAATACATGCAAATTTTAATACAAATATTTTCTAATTTAATTTTTTCAATGCTAGCAAATTTTCAACTCAAGCAAGTTTTCCATTTAAATAAGTTTCCAATATAAAGAGTTTTTCAATGGAAGGAATTTTTCCAAAAAAATGAAAAATAAATAGTTTTGAATGAATCATCGATTTTATCTTTTTTGAATGTGTTTATGTGAAACCCATGTTTTTGTTTATATAAATATCCATTAAATTGAAGTTAATAATAACGGAAACATTTTCATTAAATCTTGTTGATTCATCATTTGAACATGTATTGCATTCATATGGCCTTCATGCAGTTTTAACATACAAATATGAAATAGACAATTGTATTTTTGATTTTATATCTTATTTATTGGATAATCATTTATCATCTCTTGAATTGAAGCAAAATGGCATGGCGTATATATTGTATGTGTGTATAATGTTCATTCATGTTCAATTTCTACATTCCTAAACAATTTTCAAATTATAATTCAACAATCTCTTGAACATTGTCCAATCATCATTATGGGAGATTTTAATGTTGACACTCTAAAAGACAATAACCAAACAAAAAATAAACAAGAACTATTATATTTCATGGATAAATTTCAATTAAAATCACAATTTAATGAAAACACCACAAAAGCTAGATCTCAATTAAACCATATATGGGCAAATGTTCCTGGAAATGAATACAAATCTAATGTAACAAAAACATATTGGTCAGATTTTCACAAACTAATTTATATTGCGTTCAAACTACCAAACACACTTCCAATGTATAACAAAAAACCATTAACATCTCCATTTATTTAAAGTCTAGCATTTGTGAAAATATGCATGTAAATGTTGCATTTTCCACCTAATTAATTACTCCCAAAAAATTGGTGCCTTGTGGTTTAAATTTGCATTTTTACATTTTTTTCCATGGACCATGTGCAAAAAAAATCATAAATATCAATACCAAGACAAAAAATTTTGTATGATTGTTCTATCCACATATACACCATCAAACATCATAACAACACTCCTTTCATGGAAAACCTAGACCCAAAATGCAACAAAAATAAATATAAGAAATGCCAAATTTTCAATTTTCAAAATGAAAATGAAACCAAAAATAAAAACAAAAATCCTTCCATGTAAATTATATCCATTCAATATTTATGTTTGTTTCAAACATCAAAATACCTCATGCACAGTGCTAAAAATTGTCCACATTATCCAAATTCGAAAAACTTGGATTTTCTTAAACAATATAATTATTTATAGCTTTATATTCATTTGTATGAACTATGTTTTTAATTTCTAAACATGTACAATGAATTCTAAGATGGTTAGAAAACTTTATTTTTTGGTACAAATGTGAAAAAAAATAATGATGATCTTTCATAAAGCCAACAAACTTTGATCCAATAATTTAAGTTCATAATAGAACATTAAATATAATACTTCATTTTCAAGATAGAGCTTCTCATGGCAGAGCCACTTGTTTCACTTGTACTAGTTATGATTATAGTCATCACTAGAATCAAATATCATTATAATTAAAGAAATTTAACTGATTAATAATTATTTTAATCAAAATTCAATATAACGTAATAATGTGATATCAATAAAAAATATTAATCTAAAAAATTTTAATTTAAAAATTTTAACTTAATGTTTTTGTAATATTTTAGTGAACTTTTATCTATCCAAATTAGAAATATACTTATTCATGCCAACATTGAAAATAAAATATGCATTAAGACATTTTATGAAAGCTAACAAGTTTATGTTATTATTTTATGTTTACGTTAATACATTTTAATCAATGTTATGTTTATGAAACTAATTAGACTTAATAAATTCATTCTAAATCAAATTCATTATTATAGTGAGAAATGTCATCCACCAATCTTTTAATATCAAGTTCACACATGATTTAAAGGTGAAAATTTTAATTTACCCTTTCTAACAACCTTCTCTTTGGAATGTTTGAATATTTGGTTTTTTTATAATTTTACTTTTTTCAAATCAATTGAAAATATTTTTCCCTTCAGTTTTAATATCTTTTAGAATCAATGGAAACCCAACCTAACTGTTTTTTTGAATGACAAAAACACAGCTGAAAAATGCCAAAGACAATGAAAAAAGGGAAGCAAAACAACAAAAAGACAAGAATGCACACAAGGAAGGGTGAAATTGTAACAAACAATAAAGACGCCGTTCAAAAGACATGCTAGAAACACCCTAACAGCATCTCCACGGGTGCTCAGTATGTCACTCTGGATAATAAAATTAAATGTTTAAGTTTAGCTGGGTTTTTTTTTGGCAACCCCACCAATAAAACCGTAACAGGCTCTGCATATACAAGGGGACTACTAATAGTGAACCACCTGGACCAATCATTATGATCAACCAATCAGAAATACAGAGCCGCAGTCAGTTCCAATTTATAGTACTCTTTTTTGGAGGTGCACAACTGTGTCAGGCCTTTACCAGCCACGGCAAGCTGCACGAATTTGGTGCAGAAAAACCAATTTCTTGAGCTAAACCATCACATTTTGACTGTTTGGCAATAAATTTTACCATCTGTAGTCACATGCTGAGCACCATTGGATATGTTCTGAGGGAGACCAAGTTGGATTTGAAACTTTATTTTCAGGCAGAAGCAGGCACAAAGGGACATCGAGGGCACTGAATATAATATCAAACAACACTAAAAGTGCAAATAAATATATAGGATAACATTGAGGGAACTATAGTTGGAAATTTATTTATTTTTTCATTTTTTAAAACCAAGAAGGGCGACAGGGGTTGTTGATAAGCACAATTGGACAAAGATTGAGGGACATTGGGAAGGCCAACTTTTTCTTGAAGACATAAAGCATATAATAAGGTTTTAGGCTTCAATTGTGCACCACAATTACGTTGAATAAAGTCATATTTGACAAAGCCATAGTTCACCACACATCTCCCATGTACACAAGTTTGTGGTTTCATCCATTTCTGTATGATACTGGGGTGAATGGTTGAAGTTGCCAAGTATGAAAGATCAAGGGCAATAGTATTTACCAAACTACTCAATAGCTACCATACCAGTACCCATCGGGTATACCAAACTGGTATGGTCCTCAATACCATCACCTAAAATAGCATGACAAACAAGAGTCTGGATCATGAAGATGAAATCCACTTCAATTTGGTATCAGGGCCCTTTCTTTATTTTGAACAAACCAAATGCACATGCAGCAATAGTCTGCAACCCACACCTATGAGCTGAACACATTAAGTAACAACCCATTTTGAATCACTATGTCATTTCCTTTATCAAAACTCCAATACTCATCATTCCCAAAACAAGTAACACAATTCAGAGAAAGTGAAATAAGCCACTAATATATTATTAATACTCTGTAAATTTGAATCTTCCTATTCCCCAATCTGGAAGAAATCATGAAGGTGGGAGGGGTGGAGGGGTGGGGGGGTGGGGGGGGCATGTAAAGGGAAGTGTGCCCATATTAAAAGAGCATCAAATTACCTCCTCAAAGACCTGGGGAGCACTGATATCTTTGAAAGCAGGGTCCAACCATTCAGGATAAGGAAGACCCTTGGATTTCAAAAAGTCAACATTGAAGACCTTACTCTGATACCTTGTTCCCAGATCACAAAGAATAGTCACAATTGTGTGTCCTGGCCCAAGCTCCTTTGCTAATTTAATGGCTCCTGAAAAGCAAGTATTCAATCAAGAAACTGACTCTCAATAATTGGTCCAATATTGGTCTGAACGTCTTCATCACTCATGTTTTTTTTATCTTCATCTTGTATCTTCTACACAAGTGTAAGAGTCAGTTGGAACTGCAGTTGGATCCTTACCATTGGCTCCCTCTCACAAGTATAATATTCTACCTTTGAACCATGATGCTTTCAATCCTGGTCAAAGCAGAACTAATGACAGTCATCCTAGCATAAATATAACTGGAAGTGCAAGAAGAAAACTGTTGTGAGAAGACTAGATTTTGCTAAATTGCATTGAAAATCCAGATGAAATGACCATTTTGAATAAGTCTAGACACTTACCACCAATATTGATGGCTGTTGAACCACCCATGCAAAACCCCTCTTGCTTTAGAAGGTCAAATATAAGAGGTAACGCCTCCTCATCTGTCACCTGAAAGTCAATACATACATAACATTGTCAATCATGTTTGGACAAAATTTATAAATTTGCAATTGAGATGTTCAATGTGGGCACCTTGCTCCTGCAATGAAGCAGAAAAGGATTGTAGACACATAATTCCACCTTAATCCCAATCAAACAGTTATGATTCACACAGGTCTGGATAGTTTGTAACTCTGATGCTCTACTTTATTTATGGGATGGTAGAAGATGGAAGCCCTGTCACACACCTGGCACCAAAAGTCAACAGCACCTCCATCCCGGGCAGGAACACCCCAGCCTTCCAGATTGGCAGTGACACGACCTTGACCAATTCCCTCAGAAATCTGTGCACAATTCAAAATGGTGTCAAGATTCACCACTCGCCCTATAGACCACCCAAAGAAAGTCCTGCAAAATAATTGGCTAACCATGTACAAATTGCACTTCAACCTTCCTAAGATTCATCTTTCTAGACGTCACTCTGAAATTCTGTTGCAGAGAGCTTCACTCAGATTCCTGAATAAGTCAGAATAAAGACATATGCAGGCAATATTTATCAAACCCAGTAACAACTTTGAGCTGCCCAATGTGCTTTCAACAAATACACCAAGAAGACTAAGCTGCTTTACTTGTGCCAAACTAATCAGCCTTCAAGCTGCTCAGAAATACACAAAAGACATCCCAGAAGGGCAAGAAGAGGACATACTGAAGTTCCTGATGATTCAAGGACACCATTGGAGTAATAGTTGTACATAGCTGCTCCCATTGGGTCTGCCATTCCAATCCTTATATTTGGGTTTTGCTCCTTCAAATACTGCATGTGGTTACAGATCCACAAACCCTGTAATATTGTAGAGACCTATATGCCAGACTAGACCTCTGTCTAGTTGGTCCTAGTTGACCCAGAGCCAGGCATACAGAAACATGAGGATGGGTCCTTCTATTTTGCTAAATGTTGTCAGTGGTGTCCCTAGTTAATAGATGATAAATTTATGTTTAGGGAGCTTTTAACACAAAATACTCAATGAAATATATGTATATTTCAACCCACTTGCAACATGTGAACATGGCCTGAGCTTGTTGGATAGCATACCTAACACCAAGTCCAAATCTCTTTAGAAAAGACAAGATAGTGCATACCCATGCCAGAAAATACAGAGGATACACAAAATTCATAGACGAAAGAAAAGGATGTCAGAAAGTATTCTTGACACTCCATGAGGGAACAGAAAAAGTCATGTACCTTGCCAACTCCCGCAAGGGTTCCCCCAGTGCCAATGGCACAAATAAATCCATCGACCTTTCCTTCTGTCTGCTTCCATATCTCTGGCCCTAAACAAAAGCCACAAAAATTACAAGATTTCTTAGAGCTACAACAAGAGAGACACACCACCATCTATAGAATATCCACAAGAAGCAGCACAAACAGCTTGAAGTACAGTAGAGTATAGAAGGCTATTAATGTGCAGATGAACTTTGCTGGAAACCCACGTACATTACCCACAACAAAGAAGACACAGCCAACTTATGTTGGTATAGAAGGGAGATGGAGAAGGGTTACGAAGGCCATGGATCAAAGTAACACATAAATACCATCCATTGAAACTAAAGTACCTGTGGTTTCATAGTGTGCTCGCCGGTTTGCAGTATTATCAAACTGTTACATCCCTCCAAAGAAGTTTCCATGTGAATGTTGATTTTAGTGAAGTGTCAGACACTTTGCTTAGCATATAAAGACATGCATTACAGCAACTAAGTCAGGACCACTCATTTCAGTCTGGTGATTCCCTTCCTAAAGAACATTTCAATGCACAAGTGGTATTGGAGGTGTGAGATCTCGGAGTAGTAAGACAATAGAGGCAGTAACAGACACAAAAATGTGGCAGAATGGACATTCAGCAGGTCATCATGAGACCTCATCCATGGACCTACAGGCTACTTCCACTAACAGACAAATAGTTCAACCAACAAATGCCTCCAGCATGGATGGTACCTGGTTTCCCCATATAGCACCTCCAGGATGTGTCTGCAAAAAAGTACCAATTGCTCAGTACTCCTCTGGCATTAACAGTACCATATGGAAGCTTCTGAAATCATTTTGTATACACCACATCCATACCTTCTTGTGCGAGATGTTGAGACTTACTTGAGCAAGAGCTTCTGCAAGGCGCCCAGAATACTTGACATAGTTGTTTGGGTTTTTGTATGGCACTGCTGGAACCTTTCGGCACCAGTCAAATGATTCAGCTTGATCAGCTCATCTAAAGGATGTCAAGTCACAACATGGCTACATAGAAATTTTAGCACTTTTCGAAACAACCCATGCACTGCAAATTAGGATCATGAAATCAATAAAGGCATCCAAAGGAAGAAAGCTGCCAAGGCTCATCACAGGCCCATTTGAAGCAAAATTACAAAAAAAATCTATCACACCAATACACATGAAATATACCTCAACAAGTGTTGCACCAGCAAGGCGGAGCATATCCTTCTTCTCCTGCATTAGCATGAAACAAGGAAACTATATTCATCAAGTCAAAGAGGGTAGCTTCACAAAGAACAAGGTCTACAATTCCAGCATTGGTATTGTCCTATAACAGTCAATTACCAACACATTGGTCACTATGATAGGTTGGAAGCTGAGATATCACAAAGAGTCGGAGATTAACCTGACTTTGTGTTTTGGGAATGACAATAACAGTCTTGTACCCTTTGGCATTGCCAACCAATGCCAATCCTATACCTGTGTTGCCAGCAGTGCCCTCTACAATGAGACCACCAGGCTTCAGCAACCCTTTCTCTTCCGCATCCTGTTTATACACACTCAGAAAGCATCATCTTTCTATGTCTCTTTTCTCAAAACACCTGTATACAGATCATGACATGATCTGCATACTGTGCAAAAAGCATTTTCAGTCCCATACTGTGCTCAAAGACACCAACATAAAATAAACTTCTGAAACTAGTCAGCAACTCCAGATATCCCTACCAGAAGATTGGATAAAAAATCACCCAGATAATAGAATTCCATCAGATTTAGAGTTACCTAGCTGCAGTGGTCTTCTGAAATTTACAAAAAATTGTCATTCTTCTCTAAAGGTCAACATGCCTCTGAAATCACAGTTCTGTTCACCAGAACAAATCACAGGTTTGTCCAATCTTTTGCAGCTCACAATGCCACAGAGAATTCACATCCGTGAAGACTACAGAAACCTACAGTAGCAGATCAACAGTCATAGCTGTTTTTTTCTGATCAAGAGCTTACAAGTTGGCAGGCCTTGCCTTCACAATGTAAAGAGCTGCACGGTCTTTCACAGATCCCCCAGGATTTAGAAACTCAGCCTGCCACCCACACATTATATTTGACATGCCAAAAAAATCTGTCACCACTCCGAGGAAGAATATCCACTTCTCAGTGCAAAGCTGCCAGTTCAAGGCAAGAAGTAGCACAATGAAGGCTTCAAGTTTACAAAGTGCAATATTGCAAAGCAATTCAACAGGGGATGTATCTTCATGTGGAGTACAGGCTTAGAATAATAATAATGTCACCTTGCCATAAATTTCACAACCAGTTGCCTTTGAGGCTGCATTTAGGCGAATAAGTGGAGTGTTTCCCACCTGATACAGAAAACAAACAATCCTCTGAATTCACTTCTTTGTAAGATCCAAATTATACCCATCACCCCAAAGAGTAACTTCTATAAGTGTTCATGGTTGAGAAATGGTACCAAGCAATTTTTAAAACAATGCAAGGTTCTCAGGTAAATGGTGACAGATTTCAGATGATTGCCAGTTTTAAATATTTCGATCACTGTTGATGATTTCAAAGGGGCCTTGAGCAGAAACCTCACCGAATCAACAAAACCCCTCCTAACACCAAGGTCTCCAACTGAGGCCGCTGCCTGCGTCGCCATGTGTGGCAGATGTGATTGATTCTTGAATTGTCCCTGCAAAATTGCAAATCAATAATCCACACATTCTCTGAAATGCCTCACTCATCACCAGCTTTCAAGCCTCTCCCTAGCACATTAGGCTGCTTTAGAAATTTGCACAAGATCACATTCTCAAAACCAATGAAGCACATGACGTCCACCATTGCAAATCAAACCTGAGATCGTAGAATTCTCCAAGACTCACAAAATTAGATTTCACGGCCATGTATGCAAGTCAAAACCAATCGAAACTACAGATTCTCTAAACCATAAAAGACGGAAATTTCTTCATGAGTGAAAGCAACCACGTATGATGAAAATGTGACAGACTCAAATCCAGATCATCCAACAACATGCCAGGCACACACACACACACAAGCAGGGAAGGAGAATACTAGGGTTTTTGGCGCAGCACCGGTAAGAAAGAAGCGGCGAGAGCGAAGGTGATGTCGACGGAGACCCAGAGATGCTGGAGTTATGGTAATGAAGAAGGGTTACCTGCAGAGCTTACTCTAAATAATCCCCTCCCACATCAACAACAACAACAACAAAACACACACGCATTTGCATCCCCGTTTTCTCTCTCTTCTTCGCACAGTGCCACTGTCCAGGATGCTACAGTAGTTGCTAGTGGCCCCTTTGGCGATGGCAGCGGGGCAGGACATACATCCGGGCACTACGCTAGGTTCATGCACCTGAGAGACTCAGGTTTTTTGCCTTTACCAAGGCAAGAAGGATATTGTGTTTTATAGTGTATAGTAGCTTAAGGGATTTTGGTCAAAATATGGCGAATGTTTTTTTAGTCTCAAAAATCCCTTTGTTGGATTCGCCAGCCTTTTTTTTTTTTTTTGTTTTTTTTTTTTTTCTAATTTGCCAAAAAAAAAAAAAAAAAAAACCAATGTTGTGAAACATTTGAGTTTCCATTATTTCTTCTTTTGCTTTAAGATACTTTTTAATGTAAATGGCAAGGCCAGAGTGTGACACATCCCTTTGTTATTCTTTAATTACAGTGGATTTTTTAACAAGAATGTGTTTATTATTTTTTATAGCCATTACCTATTGAAAATTTCAGAATTAAAAAATCAAGTCTCAAAGTTAAGATTTAAAATTCAATTAATTAATCGGTAGTTTGTTGCCAAATTTGATCAAGGATATGATAATACATTTCAGCCTTTTTTTTTTAAAAAAGGATTCTTGGAAGTAGCATATGTGGTGATTGTGCATTTGAGCTAGCACCTTAAATGATTTTTTGGAGCATCTACATAGAGCAAAAAAATTTACAACATATGATGATTTTACCCTTTTGGAGGGATTGTATATTTGACTATTTCAAGTTACATCATATATGTGAATAGTGGTTATTTCAAGTTTGACAAAAGGGGTTTATGTTACAATAATAAAACTTGTGAAGCCTCTTGGGAAGGTGTGAAAATTGGAGTGGCAAAATTGGGTGGGAAGTTTCTAATTAGAGATTGAAGTTGAAGCATCAAGCAAAAAAGTTGAACCCTTGTCTTAAAGGACACCACAACTTTATCTTTGACATACTTGAAAGTTAAAGGAATGATCTAAATATTCAAACCTTGCATCCAATGCTTCTTTTATTGCTTCAAGATCTT
>Ga0209611_10015152_pt1 | contig 10115 bp, 8 predicted proteins | sample S1TSphgellanicum_3_FD_187693 | JGI IMG/M metagenome (GOLD analysis project Ga0209611, IMG submission 187693) | Host-associated microbial communities from peat moss isolated from Minnesota, USA - S1T2_Fc - Sphagnum magellanicum MG (SPAdes) (version 2) | ecosystem: Host-associated > Plants > Peat... | reverse complement strand
GTCTCTTGTATCCTGTATCAAACAGAGATTATGCATGTGGTTGGTTGCCTTATTAGGACATGGTGAAGAGCTCACTCTACTGTTCTTGTTCACGAAAGGTAGGGAGTTGTGCAGGCTGATTGATTTCTATTCAGGGTCTTCAGAAGGGATTTTGTTGCTGCTGTGTGGGGGTTCAGGACTTGTTGGATTTGGCATTGTATGCCAAGGTGCCAGTAATCAATGGCCTGACAGATTACAACCTTCCCTGTCACATCATGGCAGATGTCCTCACCATAATTGAGCATCTGGGTTACATTGAAGGTATCAAGGTAGGCCTTCAATTGCTGGTTTCTCCTACTGGTTTGATGACCTAATTGCTGTCAACTCTCTCTGTCTGCTACTCTTATTGATGCTGGGATACCATAGTGCTGAATTCGGCAATATCTTATTGTTGTGAAATCCCTGGTCTCAGATTGATAGGTTGTCATACATTCTTGGATCAACACAATTCAGCAAGAAAAAAATTGTGTGCACAGATGGTATACATTGGGGATGGAAACAATGTGGTGCATTCTTGGTTGAGACTGGCAGCTGTTCTGCCAATACATTTTGTGTGTGCCTGTCCTTGCCAGTTCGAACCTGATACAGCAACAGTGGACAGAGCAAGAAATGAAGCTGTAAGCCGAACTCAAATAAGCAACAACCCTGTTGAAACTGTGAAGGGTGCACACGTTGTCTATGTGGATGTGTTGGCTAGCTCAGGCAGAAAGAAGAGGCTGCCATGCATTCACAGCACTTCAAGGGATTTCAGGTCTCTTCTCCATGACATGCCACTTCTCTTGAAATCCCTTGAAGCGCTGTGAGTGGATGGGATGAATGTCCATTCTTCTCCATGTTCTAGGATTGTAGTTATATTGTTGGGCCTTTTGAATCCCTACTGTTTGGCCTGCCAATTAGTTCATGTTCTAAACACAAGATGTAGGTGGGGATCAGGGCAATTATGAAGATGTTTCTGTTTTGCAAGAATGTCCAAAACTTCAAATCCCCATTTATTTTAGGTCAGGTAGACAACAAGGTATTTGAGAGTAGATTGAATCAAGGCTCTTCAGGAGCTACAGAGGAAAAAAATGTTTCAGGATTACAGTGGTCCCAAAAATGTCAATGAAAGTCTTTTTATGGTTTTGAATGCATCATTATGGGCGATCAAAGTTGCTTAGTCTGACAGGTTACATGACAAGTGAAATTGTATAGTGTAACAGGTTCTGTGCATGTTTCTCAATTCGTACCTCACAGCTCCATCCATGCAACCATGCACATTGTGCTGCAATTGGATCTTTCAACAAGTATCAAGTGGCTGAGTAATTTGGCTACTGATCTTTTAACCATCCAGTGCACCCACACTCCATGGTTTGTCAAGGATTGTGCACATTTAAACTGCAAAGTGAGTATATGTGCTCCTGCATAAGTGGCATGGCTACAGCCTCATGGTGTGTGGAACTCTATTCATGCTTTGAGATCATCTTCAGAAGATATGAGGACCTTGGTCCTAGTCTATTTATCTTCAGGTCAAGAAGCACAATTGACAGTCTCTCAGTGGTTCAAAGCCACCTTCAAAAACTCCTCAATACTTGGAGGTGTTAAATTTGAAGCTGTCTTGATATCATCTCTTCGGGCTACAAAATTTCATCAGTAGTCTCCTTGATAGTAACAATCACAAGGCCCACTGCTGTTCTTAACAAAGGTTCAAAATCTCTCAAGAGTTTTGTCATGCAACTGGCAACAGAATAGGGTCTGCAGTCACAAGGAGTATCATAAAAAATAGTGGACTCTAAACTTGCAGCAACTCAACTGCACTGGGATTTACAACCCAGGCTGCAAGGTGGATTGTGTCACATTTCTGCACCGTTGTTGAGAGGAGCTCTCTCTGGCCACCTGGGAGAGGAATTTAATGGCCTCTTCAGGGGTCCCTTGGATGATGCCATGCCCCACATTGAAGATGTGATGTCTCCCCCCAGCATCTCTTATACACTCTTCCACTGCTTCATGGATCACATCCTCAGTGCCAAACAGGATCATTGGATCAACATTACCCTGCAAATGCAATACCCCAATGGCAAGCTTGAGTTCCAGCTTCTAGAGAGAAACACAGACAAATCCTATTCTCTCCATCCATACTACAAAAGCCTTGTGCCTAATCTCATGTCAATTTTGGAAACAGAGGAAAGAACAGACATGACACACAGTTTCAGCAAACTTACATTGGGTTCACCATGGGTTCCGTTGGGTTCACCATGCTCACAATGTCAAACACATTGTGCTTACATTGTTTTGTACAGCAATCCTTGTGTAGTCCAGTGCACCAAGGGAGTCATATTACCTGGAGAACACCTTCATCACCAAATAATGATCTTGCTTGGTGCATCTCTGTGGCCCAATCCAAGTGAACCACAACATCCTGATGCTGACATTGAGCTATTATGTGCAGTTTGCAAGTTCCCCATTTGCATGAAAGATCAAAGCAACATCAGGTCATTGTGCATTGACTTTACTTATGACTTGAGAAAAGCTTAGTAACGCACATGTTTTGATTTATTTTCCTATTGAGGTTTTGGACCTGTTCATTTGAAAAAAATTCATTTGCAATCCAAATATAAGATAAGAGATGTGGGAGCACCCTTGGAAGTAACATGGGTCTTATCTTTAAGTATGGTAGAGGCTGTTTGGAAAGGAGGCCCACACTTAGATAGGAGTACTTACAACAAAAATTAATGAAAAATGGAGCAAATGCCCCACACTTTCTCCTTTGGAGTGATTAAACTTTGAGCAATTCAATTGCAATTTGCATCCTTCCTTCCTCTAACTCTATCTCCACTTCTTTTTTTCGATGCTGTTGTTAATAAAGTTCAATCTGGGTTTACATCAAGATGAAACAGGATTTATGGAAAATGGACCACCCTAAGCCCTAAAGCCTAACAGATTTCAAGGAAGCAGATTGATGCAGCTTGATGTGTAATGGTTTAAATTACACTTCAAAAGATGCTAGCTTTTACTATTTTAAGTCAAGCAGTAGCAGTGTTTGGCTTCCCACCCTAATTCAATAGTTTATGTTTTGTTCATAGTAGTTGAAGGATGACTTTTAATTTAGCTTTAGATCCTGGGGATTTTGACCTCTGATTTTGTAATTAACTCTGTACACATGGTCAGTATGGTATCAGGTTTGGGACCCAGCTTAAGATTTGGGAGCTGCAATTTGGAGGCATTTTCAGCAAGCACTGAAGAACTTTCCACTTGCAAGTGGCATGACATTTATGTTCAGCTGACTGAACTTGGGCTCTTGTTTTCTCACAAGTGCAAGGGTTGCTACTATTATCTCAGGTACCATAACAGAAAAAAAAGAACTCCCCAAAACTTTTCAATCAGGAACGATGAGGATTAAATTCAGAATTGAGTGGTATCAAGCTTTATGAAGTAGAGAGTGGTAATGGAGCTTGCAATGATGCAATCTGTATATTCATTTTGAGACTATTGGCATATATGTTTCTGCTTATATGAATGGAGCACCTCACAGGCATTATGAGCAACGAAGTCATCAGGTGCATCACAAGCAGTATCAACCATATGAGTATTACTGGTATGAGGATGAAGATGGTTCTTGTCATAGTCTTGATATACACCATACTAGCCCCTTGCAACATGCAAGCACAACCACAGAAGAATTCAAGGCATGTTATTCTCTTCAGCACTGGCATCATGGTGCAGCTGACCCTAGATGAGGTTGGCACCTTCATTACAAGCAACAGATCCTAATCTTGGTTGGTGCGTACTGAATGTCTCCCTAGTGCATTTTCTGTGAGGTCCATATTTCTTCCCTAACCACAATTTTAGTTTCCCCTTTGCACAAAACATGTGTGCACTGCAACTACCTCATCAACAAGGGAGGGATACATAATCATGCAGACAATCAAGCACATGTCAAATTGCAGTAACAAATAGCTCCACTCAAAACTGTAAGACAGTGAGTCAAACATCTAATGTTTATGCAACCCACATTAGTCTTTGTCACAGTGAAATTTGAGACTTCTGAGTCACAAGCCATGGGGCTTTGACAGGAGAGCTGCTGTCCATTCTTTATGTTAAGAAGGTGACCATTATTTACACCTGAGAGGAAGTCCAGACCTGAATTCAAAGTAGAATTGGGGATGATGTGGAGTTTGAAAGAGTTTGGAGTTGGGTGGGGTAATTTTCCACAGGCCATGGAGGCAATCTTTTGACACAGTTGCACAACATCTCGGACACTCAGACATCTGCATGAGTATTATCTCCATCTCTTTAAGGTTATGAATTCAGTACACTCAAGGAACCATTCCCTCCAAAACTGCAACACCTCTGCAACCTATGATTCCCAAACTGCATACCCTTTTACCTAGTCAACATGTTTTTGTTATTGGGCTGGGTTCAACAGACTTTTGCCTTGGAGGCAGACTCTTATACTTCGGGATGACCACAAGGTCTGAGGCCATTTCATTGGTAGAACCCATGATCTGCAGCCTTTGGCTTACAGAAATGCAAATGAGTATACAATCCTTCTACCAGAGCTGAGAAAATACATTGTAATTCATCCATCATATTCCTATGGGGAATGGTTCTAATCTTAGACAAATAGGTGTCTTTGCATGCTTCCAATGATTTTACTGATCTGTTGCTCCTAAGCTCTCAATGAAGACACAAACTTGACCCCCTTTAGAATTCAGACCAAATACACATTCAACTCAAGCTGATACATTAAAAGCCTGTGATGAAGAGTCATTGTTATTATGCCTCCCTAATTTACTCCTGTAAAGATGACACAAGACTGCCAACCTCAATAGATTGAACCGGATTGAAGACTAGAAGCAATGAATAGGAAGACTATGCCATATTCAAGCAAACACGGCATTTAGAAACATGGCATCGCACCGCTCTAAGATTTTGCCTGGTTTTGTCACCAAGATTTATTGAGAAACTGCTCTCTTGCTATCACTCTCATTAATGAAATGGTAATAACCAGGATAGAATCAATAAAAGACTCTTTGAGTTTGAGATGGAACAAGGTACTGTAAACTGTTTATTGACAAAGGAGGCAAACACCTAAGAGAGATCCTGGATCACACCTTGTCCAGGCATGGCAGGTTCAAAAAAACGGTTTAAAGTACTCAAACACCACAAGAATGTACCAGATTCTTTTCAAGCCTTGTGGTGTCTATCCCAGTGCTGATTCTCTTGCTCCAACATCTCTAGAAACATCAGTAATTACTCCTTCTTTGATGGTGGGGCAGGGGGAGTCTCCCGTACCACTGCAATCACAATACATTGCAGACATATTAGCTAGCAAACTAATGTACAAGGAAAAATGAGAAATGTACTTGCTGAGTGGTCACTAGGGCGGGAAAACTGGCATACAACAGGTTGTGTCCTTGAATCACCCTAAAAATACAAGGAGGAATCCAGGGCATTGCCCTGGATTCACAAGCTTGTGAAGAGTAAAGATGTGCCAATATGTGTTTACACAACAATGTGCCTTTGATCCTAATGATCTGCTCTGGGCTTGTCTAGCACTACTTCTTACAGTGAAGATTAGACATTGCAATGGACTCATCACTTATTTAAGGACCTGATGTGCATTAAGGACTAAAACTACAATAGAAGCATATTGCCTGAAGCCAGCAAACACCAAACCCTACACATGAATGCAGCAACCTGAAATCTAGACATGCCTACACAGAAAGGTTTAATGATCACTCATGGGAGTAACCTCCATTCTTCGTTGTGGCCCCTAACAGGTAGGAAAGTCATGCACCCAGAAATCCATGTACTGAAAATGCCATGAAAACAACATCTAGCCATGGATACAAAGCTGCAAGCATCACCAGTGCTATAAGCCATGCTCTAGAGCATTCACAAAATCTGTTCCGCGTACAAAGATTCCGCAATCCACTACACCCAGCTATGGATAGAGAGCGTTACTAGTGACAATCAATCTTTCAGAATGCACAAAAGGAACAGGGAGTGAGCCAAATCTCAAAACAAGAAAAGTGTAACCAACACGACCAGTGACCTAATCCACCTTCCAGACTACCAACACAGCAGGAACGAGAAACCCTACCGATCTAGGGCGAGAAAGAGAGGGAGATCCTGTACCAGGTTTCTGAGGCTCCCCCTCCTGATAGGTCTGAAGCTTGTAGTAAACTTGCTCCCGGTTCAGAGCCTTGGTCTTGTGAGGCTCCTTGAGGCAGTTCCTCACCATGGCTGCACAAGTGTTAGCATACGAGATATACGTCATTCCCGCATTTCTCCAGTAAGGAGCTGCAGCTCCTGCTGCTGCTCCTGACATTGCCGGCCGCCTTTTTTCCTCCTCCTTCTGATCCACAACGAGTGATTGCACAGCAAACCGCCTCTATGCAAATTTCTGGCCTGTTCTCGCGGCAGCAACAAGTCCAATCACCGGCGAGAAGAGATTTGTGAACTTTCCCTTCGATTGCAAAACCTAGAACGAAATGCGTTCCGTCTTCACAACGCTCACCGGGAAGTCTAGACTCGCCGCGTAATTTTCTCCCGGGCAGAATTCACGCGGATTTCCGTCTCGGGCAGATTTCAGTATAGGGTAAAGCCCTAGGGTGGGGGCATGGGCATTCTCAAAACAAGGGGCCTAGGACAAGGCAATAGCCGAGTTCGGCCCCCTATTTTGGTAACGTTACAGCACTCCTAAAAATTTCCAAAGTGCAATTGGAGGGTACATTAATATTATGAATATCCTCCTAAAAAGAGGAGGTAGCTATTCAATTCCTACTTCTCATGGGTGCGAGAGAAATTATGCCTACTAGTTATAGGTGTAAGATCCGTCCCACTCTTAAGGAGTAGGTGTAAGAACCCTTGCCCCTCTATGACCTTTTACCCATCATACAACTTGATGTTAAAGGTATGACAATTTGAGGCTAGGCCCAAAGAATCCAGGAAGAGCCTTAATGGGGTACCTTCCCCCAACATAATGAATATTTTCAAATTTAGTAATCTTACAAAAGTGTAAGGTATATACATTACTCTTTTTGAAAAATTAGGTTCATTATCACCCTTGGCCAGGCCCTCAAATTTAGGAAGACCCTTAATGGGTTCCTTACCCTATGCATAATTAGGATGTTCAACAGCTCTAGGTCTCTGGTTACAATGAATAGATTTGATCTAAATCCACTTGACGATTTGGGATAACCAGCACCCTTTTGGTGGTCCCTTAGTCCATTCCTTGAAAAATGATAGAAACTTATACCCAAACCTACAAATAGGCATAATTCACCTCCCATGCTTCAAAAGTAGGTTTAAGATCCTTCCTCTTTTCTCATAATGTTATTTCTGTGTAAGGTAATGCTTGAGGAGCAAGGCTTTTCCAGAAAAAAAGGCATTTTCATCAAGGCATCAACAAAAGGTGAACTTGCCTTTCAAAAGCACCTTCGACTCCAAGGGGTTTGCTTAGATTAAAACTCAACAATTCAAATGCATGATAGAAATTAGTTGCCTCATATGGTGGGTTCTTCCACTAAAGCATTATGATTTTGAAAGAGTGCTTTGCCAAAGAGAAAACTCATTGAATGTTCAAAATAGTTCTCATATCACAACTTCCCTGACCTATTTAACAAGCTTGAATTTAAAATATCCACATGGTTTTGAGTGACTTATTATAAGTTGACGAATTATTTATTACAACCAAGTTGTTTATATATTAGTAGGTAAGTAACCATTGTAAACTAATCAAGATTTTAAGCCTCATCCATTTGTAAGGTGGCCATGGTTGTGAATCACCTATGCTTTTGGTTTGATGTTTAAATGTCTAAAGGCACAACAACATGCTAAGTAATGATATATAAATCAATTTGTAATAAGGTGTGTTGTGAGGAAAAAAAATAAATTATATTGTTTTTATTCTGTGCTATCACAACAACATTTACCACTATTGTTGTTATCACACATAAAATACAAAACAATAGATTTTTTATATAATGACCTTTGGTGATTCAAAAAAATTCATCTAAAATAATGCAAAATTCAAGCCCAAAACATAAAAATAACTTACAAAGCATAAACACATTTTATTTTAAAATCTCAAGTCACCAAAGAGGAATTTAATATCACAAAACTTAGGTTTTTTACTCAGTTTGGAAATTAGCTTGAACTTGTTTACACTAAAATTAGTTCATAGTTAAATTAAACATTAAGTTAAATTATGCAAAATTAATTTAAACTTAATTATATGGCTAATCATAATCATTTGACAATTGTCATGCGCTATCACATCAACATTTACAACTATCGTTGTCATCACACATACAACACATAACAATAAAAACCATAAATGGTTAACCATAGCCAAACTACTCCCCTATCTAAGGCTAAGGTCCATTTAAGTTAGATAACACTATAGGAAATGTATTATAAAATTTCATTATTTATGAACATTATGGTTTAGAGTTCCAAAGTAAAAGGACTATTAAGCCAGGTGCAATATGGGAACCCCATCATTAATCATCTAGCTATAATCTTTCAAATCCTCAACCAAATATGAATTATTATGAAAAAATTATTTAGACTAATCTTATTTAATCACCTTAAGAACCTCAATCTATTAAACACATTGAAGGCAAAACCATTTGTCAATTGATACATTGTTTAAAAGCGATGCAAAACATTTCATATACAACCCCTTCAACACTGATCACATACTTACAACATAATGGTAGCTCTGTAAACTATTCACACAACATACAACAAAGATTGATAATAACAATTACTAAAGAAAGGTTAATCTAACCATCCACATGAGGAATATGACATGGTGCACAATTACACATGTGATCTTTTCATGTTGACCATTTTAGCCTTCCAACAATAACACTCCAAAAAATAAAACCTTTCACATATGCAAAATCACATTTTGTATAATCACATCCAAAATAGTCGATTTTATTTGTTGCAAGCACACAAAATTTCTAAGTTCGAACCTAAGGCCAATATCCATCTCCCTAGATTGTGGCATATTGAAAAGTATCGAGATGTTGAATAATTGTTAAATATGATGAAAATAATGTGAAAAAAACCTACCAACTAAACCTATATCTTATAATAAGCATGATAATTGTAGGTCCAATCTTTAGTATGACCTTTTTGAAGATCATACTCACACAATTCTCTGTTTATACCATCCATTCAATTAACCTATAATTGTGTTTCAGGATGATCTCATGAAATAGGATGATCTCATCATATATCAATACTTTCTCACACATCTCTTGGAATTCCACATAGAATTCCGTACTTTGGTCTGTAAGAATCTTGACTAAAACACCCAAAAAAAAAGAGCAAATAGTGTTTCATAAACCTTTTTTTTGAGGGGGCTTCAGTTGTTTATTAGAAACCTAAAACCTAATTCATCAAACATTTGTATCTAAAAGCAATGCCCTTAAATATCAAACAAAACAAACTAATGGATGAATTGTATGAACTTAGGTGGAGAATTCATTTTAAATTAGTATCTAAAGCTGAAGTCCCTAAATATAAAACAGCACAAAATCATGTGTGAGCTGTAGATATGGGTGGGGAGGGGTGGGGGTATTAGGTAGATTTGCCAAATGATATCTTTGATTTGTAAGCCATTTCAGTTCTAAAGAGATTGCTACACCATTCTTGGGATCTAGGGTTTTTCAAAATGGATTTTTAATAATTATTTTTTTGGGTCATAGATTTTGTATTTTGATTTTTAACTACTGTAGATGTAAACCCTGCAAAAATTGTGACTGTTGGAAATTTCACAGTTTTTTTAGGTCAAAACTCTCTCTGGATGATGATGATGATGATGATGATGATGATGTGAGGTTGAGAATACCAACAACACAATTGCAACGAGTTGTCACCAATTGCAACAACACGCGCTTGTGGCAGTTTCCGCAAATTTGTGTTTGCAGCGATGGGGAAGTCGATCAGGTCTAAGAGGTTGAAGAGATTGCGCACTTTGAAGCGGGAGTTGGTGGCTCCCCACTATGATGCCAAGGAGCTGGCCAAGCTGGCGGCGCAAGAGGCCGCTGCCCAAGCGCCCAAGATCGAGCTCCCGAAGA
>Ga0209611_10015150_pt1 | contig 10116 bp, 8 predicted proteins | sample S1TSphgellanicum_3_FD_187693 | JGI IMG/M metagenome (GOLD analysis project Ga0209611, IMG submission 187693) | Host-associated microbial communities from peat moss isolated from Minnesota, USA - S1T2_Fc - Sphagnum magellanicum MG (SPAdes) (version 2) | ecosystem: Host-associated > Plants > Peat... | reverse complement strand
AACGAGGTTTTTGTAAGGAGTTCATCACCATATTAGGATGCACTAGGCTCTGCACGAACTCTAAGAGAGACGATCATGAATGACCAATAAATTGCTTGGGCATAAATATTTTGCTGGATTGTTGCAGACTTCGTGTACGCAAGCGGGCAGGACAGCGTGATGCAAGTCACTGTAGACGATTACAACACTTGTAACACAATGCACCCGATCCAGTCATGGACCAACGGGCCTGGTGCTTACCCGCTCCAAGGTTTTACCATCCTCTACTTCATCAGTGGAGCACCAGGCCACTGCGCTGCGGGTGAGAAGATAACCATTGAAGTTCTCAACGCGCTGGTGGTGTAATAAGAGGTAGCAGCTGCTGCTTCATGTGCCACAAGATCGAGCAATGAGCATCAGAGATTGATCATACGACAATCTAGATCATGTTTGTAATTGTTTGTTCGGGAATTGCAAGATTGTGATATGTGGGTCCTTCAATTGTAATACAGAACTTGCTTGGGGTCTAATTAATATCTGCAACATAATCAAACATCCTCAAGTGGATCATAAATGTTCTGGAACTTACCTGCCATTCTCCATTTTCCACTTCTTCTTCTTCTTCTTCTTCAATAATGTTTGGGTACTAGTCTGTGTTCATGATTTTTGTGGAGTTAAATGGAATTTAGATTGCATAAAATTGATGGGTCTAATGGGCAATTTACATAAATCTAACTTGACATGTACACTGGAACAAATTTACTATGAGTTCACATGACAACAACACTCTGATTGCCATGCTTGTATCACCACAACTATGACATGATAATTTGCATGAACTTGATGGACTTACATGGCTGCCAACTTATTATACGTCACAAGAAATAGGGCTTTCATGACTGTCAATGCAAATATCAAAACAAATAAAGAACCTAGGCTGATCCAGAGACAAGAAGACCTGGAGCTTCAATTGTAGAAAAACTCTAATGACTTTGTTCACTCTAAAGATCAAAACCTTCTATTCTGTGTCATTGTTGTGTACATATTTTGAAAAGTCCATTGCATTTGGAGGCAGCTCAGGACAGAACGGAGATCACCATACCCTGCATTCAAGGGACAACAAATCTAAACAAAAAGGGGAAGAAAAGATTTACCAGAGAGGAAAAAGTACTAGAAAACACACAAGCCCGAAAAGATTTAATTTGTGATCAATGTGAAGTCTAGCAGATATGAAGACTTATGAAACCTTATGTTGGACAGCTTCTGACTGGTTGGACATATGTATCCCATCGCCGGCAACATGATTAGGAGTGGTCCAACATCACATTGATGTTGAATCATCAGCTCCCTTGAATAGTAGGTACAGAAATTGGCACACACAACAGACAACCTCCATGTACTGAGGCCATTGCACTGGCCACAACACATAATAGATAAGAAAAAAGGAAACACAAGAAATTTGGAAGGAGATGAACACACAATTGTCAAATGCTGGTATGTGAATCTAGAACACATATGTTCTGTCTTAGTGTACATGTCTCCAATTTCCAATAGAGATGATCCCATTTTCTTGTTTGAATAATGTCAGATTCATGAGACATAGAACCTATTACTTATCTGAGAATCCAGTCCAGATTCTTTTTCTTATTCCTGCTTTCTCTTTGAAAGGGTTTAAACAGGTTGACATACTGGTGGTCAAATGTAGTGGTTTTGAGAGCTCTGACCATTGAAGACTTCAGTGATCTTGTGTGAGACAATGTGGAGCTCTCAACCTCCAGCACAGAAATGGAGGATGATGTGTCATGGCCCAATAGTAAATTTTTGCAAACAGCTGTGAGCATTAAGATCACACTCCGGTTACAAAAGAGCAGATCAACACAGGACAAGATCCAGATTGCTAAGTTCACCAGGAAGTGGCAAGCATTGGTAGACTTGCAGCATGTTGTCGAAATGTTGCAGAGTTCTCTGCACTTACTTAAATTGTTCCTTTCATCACCAACATGAGAGTTGAATCATAGATTCATGGAAGAGTCTTGGAACCCTAAACCCTAAACCCTAAACAAAATGGTGGCAGGTGAGCATCAAGGTGACTCGTGTCTTCAATTTGTGGGTGAAGACAAGAGTGCAAAGGTTTGCTTTATGAGATTTGTCATCTTGACATATTACAAAATTCTCACAATGACATTGAAAAATGATGAAAAAATTTCAAACAATCATTCAAAGAATAAACCAAAATTAATCAAATGTTTCATTATATGTATAACCAATACTAATAAAATCTCTATTAACCATAATAAACTTAAAACATTTCAAAAACCAAATTGTCGAAAAAGACAAGAATTCAAAGCAAATGAATATTAACACAAAAATATCAATGACAAACACATTCTTCAATATAAATCTAATATTGACGACATAGTAAAACATGTATGTTATTGTTGTTAAAAATTATGTTTTAAAAATCGAGTTTATTTTGTATCCCAATTACGCCTTGAACTTCTCCTTAGTGCTATTAAAAACATAAAAAACTAATGATCATGTATTAATATGTAAATCTTGTCAAAAGAAAATTGATCTTGAAAAAGCCTCCAAACTTAATTTTAAGAGAACATATAATAAATAAGAAACCAAATTTAGAATTCTTTTTTACAATTAAGCAAAATAAAAGAACATTCACTAAATTGCACCTTGTCTTGCATTCACATAAATATTTCAATTATGAAGATATGGACAATATGGAATGCATGATAACATTATAAATGCACCAATAAATTTTAATTTATTGTAAAGTGTGTTACCATGAATGCTATATGATGATTCTTCAATCTCAATTTTTTTGAAAAGGAAACTAGAATACAAGCCTATATATATTTCAAATTATGTTTGCCCAAACTTAGTTATGAAAGCATTATGATTAATTTATTAAAAAAATTTTATATATGAATGCGGATGTTTCAATAAAACCGAATTGCCAATGTTTAATGGAACTTGCAAATATAAGGAAATGAATTTTAAAAAACAATTTGAAAATGATTCCAAATTTAATAATTTAGTTGCATTTGGAGAGGTTATTGAAGAAAATAACGGTGACACAATGGTACAAAACATATTAAAACGTGAATAAATTGTTGACAATAATTGTAAGTCATTAACAATTACCATGGAGAATGTTTTTGACGTCTTGGATTATTTCATGACAAACATTCCAAGGAATATAACTTTCTTACATTGTTCTTTGGACATCAAAAACCATCTTTGAATTGTTCATTTCAAAAAAAAATCCAAACTGAACTTATAAATGTGAATTAAAAAATTGTGTACCACATAACAAACATATTTTTCAAAACAATAAAAATATTAATTTGTTTCATATTATCTTCTACATGGATTTGTATTTGAAAAGAAAAATTATTGAATCATATCACATGTGTCAACCAATGTGAATTTACATAAAATATTAACATCTGATTTAGGTTATTGAGAACCAAGTCATATAAAAACATTTTCATATTATTGAGATTGTTTTCAAAAAGATGTATTCATAATGATTAAACAATTTGGACTTGGAATGTTCTTTGTGACATTTACCACAAGTGTTCATAATTGGCTTATACTTACAATGACACAAAAAAATTGACATCAACATTTCGATGAAAACATACTAGTAAATAATGATAATTCGTTAATCAATAGAGATTTTATCAGAAATAATCATATTACATGTGTGTGATATTATGGACATAGGATGAATAATTTTTGTAAATTGCTTTAAAACACTAATGTTTTATTTGGCAATGTTAAGGATTATGATTTCATCACAAAATTCCATTCAAAAGGTTAACTCGTAACCATGGAATATTATGGGTTAAAATTTCCTTCATACTTGATTTTTTTCAAAAGAAAATAATGAAAATTTTATTGATAAATATTTAACAACAAATCAATGTCTTTTTTAAAATGAAATTTGTGTTGCACAAATACATCAACATAAATAAATATGAAAAAAAAATTTGCCAACAAATTTGTTAATTTCAATATCTTTAACCTCCAATGAAATGTATAATAATATTTTTCCCTTTAAACAAAAAGATCACACTTTATATTTAAAAAATTTAGGAATTCAAATTTATAATAAATTTGTGAATATGGGTTTAGGCACAAAAATTTCATTTTATGAATTTCTTGTAAAATTACAAATAAATGAAAATACTCATTTGCTTACATTGCAATGTACACTTTGTTAATTGACATTATTTTTAAAACATAAATCAAGCAATATACTTACAAATATATTTAGCATACATGTCACACCTTTGTGAAAAGCAAATACATACACACAATTTATTTTATACCCATATGTTGATATTATTTATTGCAGTTTCTACTTAACAAAAGTAAATAAATCTGTTACATGATAAATGCAATATATTTTATATAAATGTAAAATTAAACAAACAAAAAAATTTGAACAAATCAAAAAGTTCGAAATTGCACTTCTTAATGTGCAACAAAAGTCAATTCAATAAGTAGTGGACATCATTATCCATCACATTCTATCATTCAACAAAATAATTTCAATTCATAAACACATGTGAAGAATCCAATAGAGTTTTCTTATTATTACCACAAAAAAATTACAAAATTGAATCCCAACTTCAATAGACATTCATTGCAAATCATTAGTTGAAAAGTACAAAACACAACTTGTGAAGTTAAATGATTTGTGTCTTGCAAAATTTATAGCAAATTATGACACAAGAATATGTAAACTTCATAAACATAGTAAAGCAATTTGTTGGGTTTCTTTTAATCTCCATAAAGATGTCAAAAACCATTATAAAAAACTATCATTATTGTTCAAACCTTTTTGTGGATCATAAATTGATTTGAGAAAAAACCATAACTTGTGGAAAGATGCATATTTTAGTGAAAAATATAACATTGAAAAACTAAAGAAAATTATGTATATAATTTAAACCCTATCAATAAACATGATGAATGGGATAAATTACAATCAAAATTACTAGAATATACAAAGATTCATGAAACTAATGAATCCATGGGAAATGATTCTCATAGTGAAACAATCATTTTTACAACTGATCCACACATGAAGATACTAAATATTAATGTTAGCTAATGAAATTGAACAATACAATTTAGCATGTGAAAAAAATTCACATACCAAAACCTTGAAAAGCCCATTAAAATACCAATTTGTATTTCATTTGAACAAATAGACAAATACATATCATATGAATAGTTTGCTTCAAACATGAAAAAACTAAATGATGAATGAAAAATCATTGTAAATGATATCTCATACAAATAAAACAAAACACCCATCAAAGCCTTTTCATTTTTTAAACAAGAGATGCATGCACAAGGAAAACACTCGTCTTCATGTCTATCATGCAAAACGTGCTACGATATTATGTAAAACAAATGGAAAATGTTGACCCTTTAAAATCAAAACTTATGAAATTAATATACACAAGGAAAGTTGCATTCAACATAAATGGCACAACATTTTGCCCTTGCAATTCCATTAATCAACAATCATATAAATTCAAAGCATTAAGTGAAGAAAAATGTAAAATTTTAATAAAAATCTATGATAAATTATAAATGTTAATAATAAATGAAATATCCTTAATAAGTAATAAAAATGTTAACATTCATCAAACATAGATTACATGATATAAAACAAGCACACATGATAAATCATAAACCCATACACATTGCATTTGAATTATGAGATTATGTCCCAAAATTTACCCTCGCAAATAATACAACATGACATCTATCACATCTCTAATTATTTGAACATGTATTATCAAGCTTTGAATTTGGAGATAATATTTACAAATATTTACAAATAAATAGTAAACAACACACAATCAAAAAATAACACACATGATATTTGTAATAAAAACCTGAATCAAGCAATAAATTGTAAATGTCCCAAAACTCATTCATTCAATGGGTAGTGCTTATGTATCATGATGCCTTGTTCTAGTTCACTTCATAGTTTGTTAATCAAAATGTGTTTGGCAAGTAATATCATTTCACAAATTACATCTATAAAAACTACCTTGCATTTTCTATTTTTTTAATGTTATATCATTCTTTTTTGAAGATTGTTGTTGTATGTTACATAGTAGCCTACATTAGATTGTGTAACAATATAATAAGGTACAAATGAAGCTAAATTCTAATTTTGTAGTCTTAAACCACTTTTTACTCTATTCACAACATCAATTCTTCTAGTAGAAGACCATAAAATGAACTTCACCCACAACCTCACTTAGTTGTACTGCACATTGTTTCCATGAAACATAAAAATAATAAACAATTATACTATCCTAATTAAGGAATTTAGACCAACAATGAAACATGTTTATTTTACATATCTAAATGGATCAAATCTCTCCTAACTACCTCTCTCGAACTATCCCTGTCTTACTTAGACATCAACATGAATACATGGCACCCCCCCCCCCCCCCCCTCCCCACACACACAAATAAAAGATTCCCCTCAAATTCCTTTCAAGAAGTTAACAAGACATTTTCCATTCATTTATATCCACTAAGGATTTTCTTATTTCATGGCCAAGGTGAAATAGATATTCTTTCAGAGTTCTCAAACTCAAGTTTCACTTCCCCACCTATCTCCTTCAAAATGATCTCCCCATATCCTAATTTCAAAAGGTTGATGCCACTCAACCAAGTTCATTAGCCCATTAAACATTTTCCTCATCTCCACAGTAAACATGTTATTTTATTCATGTTTTTAAACTTCTCACCAAGTATTTACCCACATTCCAAAATGTGGCGAAAGAAGAATGGAATAAAAAAAAATCCAATCTTTAGAAAACTAATTATGGGCATTCTTCCCATACAATCTTGTGCATGTAACTTGATGTAGTTAAATTATTATCTATGTAATTATTTAACGTTTGAGTTTGGTGATTTACTTGTTAATAGGATTTCATAATTTAATTATGATTTAGTCATAGTGTTTGATTTTCACATGAAAATTTATGTGAAAAGTTATGTGATAAGTCTTTGGCATATTAAGGTGCATTGATTTTCACATGATAATTTATGTGAAAGTCATGTGAAAAGTCTTTGACACATTAAGGTGCATTGATTTTCACATGATAATTTATGTGAAAGTCATGTGAAAAGTCTTTGACACATTAAGGTGCATTGATTTTCACATGATAATTTATGTGAAAAGTTTTTGCCATTTTATTATGCATGTGAAATCACATGGGGAGCAATGCGATGTGTAAACTTTAAAAAATTTCTTGTTTGGTTTCCTTTTGGTTAGTATATAAATGAGTGTTTGTGACCTTTGGAAACATTTTCACTTGATAGAAATAAGTTGTGATATGAATGTAAAACTTCATGGAATAAAATTGTGAAATGAATTGAGATTTTAGTTTTGACAAGTTTTGGTGTAGTTTATGTGAAGTCCATGGTAGAAGAATGGTGTGGCATATTAATTATACATAAATAATAGAAAGGTGAAAAAATATTTATCCAAATAAGAACATAGATTTTCATAGCTATGTAATAAACATACATAGTTTCGGTCTTAAACCCACTTGTGATTTACATGCACACTCCTAGTTAATTGAAATTTTCACATCTACTAAAATCCGAAATCCATACAAAAAAAGACAAAATCAACCAAAATGCTTACCTATCAAGCACTTGCTTCCCCTTTATATCATAGGCTTAACATCCTCCAACCATAAGTCTTTCTGCCATATTTTTCTACTGTTGAGCCACCATCATCAAAACTTTTAAAGAGTTTAAGAGCTTTTCAAAATAAAAAACCTTTGAAGTCCATTGCTTGATCATAACTCCTTTAGTTTGATACCACATACTAGCTATCACCTTTCACATATAGCAAGAATCACATAGACACTAAAACAAAGAAAACATCAGTAATGATAAATTCAACCATTATATTTCTTGTCATTTTCTCCTTTTGATAGTTTCACCCTCTTTTCAAAGAGGTGTAATCATAATTAAACAAGCTAAAAAAGGTGTTGGATGATAGAAAGAAATAATCAAAATTGAGAAAATATTTTCGTTTTATCATTTAAAATTATGAAAACCATAGCAAGTTGTTTCTTTTTCATTTATATGAATGCCAAGGAATTCAAACCAAAAATTCATTTGATAAAATTTTAAATTTAATTTTTAATTTAAGACCTTTGAAAGTGAACACTTATTACAACAAAAAGAATCAATTTTGCAAAGGACTATAAAAAAGATTCATAAAATAAATAAAAAAATTAACGAAAAAAAGAAGAAGATAAAAATCAATTAGACACATTCAAAAAACACTTGTACCTTAAAACATGTGTAATTCTAAAACTTTAAAAATTCAAAGAACCTTTCAAAATTGATCTAAAATTTTAAAACTTTAAAAATCTTTTACCACATATAAATTAAGTATAATGTACATGATGTGTTAAGAAAAATTGTAATTTACTATACAAAAAAATATTAAAAATATAAAAATCAAATTTTTAGTATGATTTAAAATTATAATCATTTAAAAAAATGAAATATTGAATTTACAAATCAGCACACTTTCTGAAATTCATGTTTATGTGAAAATTATTTTAAAAAAAGATATTATGTACTTGAACCAAGTATAAACATGTATTATAACAATTTGTAAAAAAATTGTTCAAAAATTCATTTGTATTTAAAAAAAAATTGGGACATAAAGACATCTAACATCCTTTTCTAAAATAATGCCATTGATTCATTCAATCCCATTTGCACCCTTAAATTTTTCATTCACAAAAACTTATCATCTAACTCCATTTCCTTCCACAACTGAGTCTTCTTGTTGCTTCCACAAACATGCCTCAAAGAACCTCACAACACAAACTTTGTAAATACCTGTAATAGTTTCTTTAAGTTTTGGGTGGAATTTTGTGTCTTTAGGTTGAGTAAATTTTTCAATGGAATTTAAAAAAATAAATCTGTAAGTTTGGAATCCTTACGCATTGTGTCACAGTGTGATGATGTAGTGTAAATATATTTATGGACTGACTTTAAATGGATGCTTTTTTTCCCTTGCCTTTTGAGCTACCTTGATTTGCATTGACCCCGACTTGTGTGGGTACTTAGTCATTGTGACTCAATTCTTGTGTGATTTTATGATAGTGGATATGAATGTCTCACACAAATTTTGTGAGCAAACCTCATGACTATGATCTAACACACTCATTGTCATGGTCCATTTGAAACAAGGTTGTATAGATTTTTTTGCAAGCACATAAGGTATGACTATTGTCTTGTATGTGCGAGACTACTGGAAGTTATTCTTTGCATATATCATAAAATAGGTGAGATAGAAAGATTATTTTTTGATATGTTACAAAATAATTAAATAGAAAATTTTAAAAAATAAAAATATATTAAAATTCAAAATATTTAATTATATACTTTTATAGATTCTTATAATCCAAATTTTGAGCATGATATTAAAATTATATTAAATAATAAATTATATATGTAATATATTTAATAAGCTGCACCCTGTATTCCAACAACTTCACATCATTTGAAAAAAATGGAAATAACCTCCCCTGGGTGGGAGCTAGATAATTGTCTGCAACAGAGTTATCCTTAAAGTCAGGCGATCAGGTAGCGAGAACGGCCAGTCTCGGGATAATAGGGCATCAAACGCGTAACTGGGACCCAAACTAGTTTTTTCCACCAATTTTGGCTGGTAAACTGAGTTTCATCCTGTGTTTCCTTTTTCCTGAGCGCCTGCACTGCTGCTACACATATTTTCACTGCTCCTACATGTACAGTACAACTACTATAATTACACTCGACGAACATTGTGCATTAAATGCATTTCATACCGAGGTTTAATAAAATTTCCTTACTTTGCGGATACCACTGAAAGAGGGGATAGGGGGGCGAAAGCAGAGGCGATAGGGGGTGAAACAGAGGGTGACTTTTAGGATAACTCTTGTGTCTTTATGTCTTTTCTCAATATATTTGAGCTTGCTCTGCATTCTTCAATCTTGTAGATAGATACAATTTAAGTCTCTCTGCAATCCTATATTTAGATACATTTGAATTTCCTCTGCA
>Ga0209611_10015148_pt1 | contig 10116 bp, 5 predicted proteins | sample S1TSphgellanicum_3_FD_187693 | JGI IMG/M metagenome (GOLD analysis project Ga0209611, IMG submission 187693) | Host-associated microbial communities from peat moss isolated from Minnesota, USA - S1T2_Fc - Sphagnum magellanicum MG (SPAdes) (version 2) | ecosystem: Host-associated > Plants > Peat... | reverse complement strand
CAAGTTTCCAACACTTTCTTGACAAGTCCAAGGATGGTCTTATAAAAAACCCTTAACCATTGCTTTGTCAAAAGACCTAAACTAGCTTAATTGACGAAGCCTTCATTTGGGAAGCAATTTCCATCCTTCCCCTCATGAAGAACTCAAATCAAATCAAATATTGACTTAAGCTACTTGACATGACTCCTTTCCCACCCTTGCGCCTTGATCACAACAATCAAACCTAACTAAAGGTGTGCCTATCAAGGTACGAGAAGCAATGTTTAAGCTTTGCAAAAGCTTAAGTCCCAAGCTACACAATTATAGTACATGAACGGGGTCATGACTTCCCACATTGGCTGCCATTACCAACCAATCCTTTGGGATGCACTTTGGGCATGTGCATGTCCTTGCAAGCTCACCTTGCTTGCCTCTTCTTTTGGGGCCAAGATTTCTCTTAGTCCCCACCTAGGAATCCGATTTTGATTTGGGCTTACGCAAAAGAGTTCCATTTGTCCATGCCACTTGACAACCCCTTTTTATCATACTCATTATGTTTGTGATGCAATTTTTTAAAAGTCTTTAGCCTTTATTTCACTTGTAACTTGATGAAGTACATTTCTGTAACTCCTTGCCCCATTAAAAGAAAGGTGATGTCCTCATCACATTCTATGCTTCTTTTGCTTCTTTGCCGGTCTATTGTGAAATTCCTCTATGGCTTCTTAGGCATGTTCCATATCAGACTCATTCACCCAAGATGCCTATATTGGATGGTATCCTTTTCACTTGACCAAGTATTCCCACTCCCGCCCCTTTAGTTGCCTTGATTTGAACACGGCCTCCACTTCAAATTTTGGTTCATTATGAATCAGGTCCAATGGGGGCCTTGAATTGTGCTCTCGATTAAGCCTTGAAGCATCATGGGTGACCAGCTTTAAAAGCGAAACATGAAATACGGGATGAACCTTAAGATTTTCCGATAGTTCTAATTTGTAAGTGTCGAGAAATTTCTTTTCCAACACTTTGAATGGGCCCGCATATGGGCCCAAGAACTTGTGGCTCAAACTTTCTAGCAACCGAAAATTCTTGATGTTCAACCACACTTCATCTCCTTCAAAATTCACTTATCGTCGAGACTTGTCCACAAAATCCTTGTATCATTTGTGCGCCTTTTCAAGATTGGCCTTAACCATCCCATTTCTTCATCAAGTTGTGTGACCATCGACACTTCCTCATTTACATCACTTGGGGGTTGCCCAACCCAAGTTGTGGGCACAATTGATGACTTGCTCGTCACCATTTGAAAGGGGGTGGGCCTTGTTGCCAAATGCTCCGAATTGTTGTAACAAAACTCGGCCAACTCCAAATGGTCCACCCAATCTTGTTGATCCGTCGCCACATAATTCTTTAAGAATTGTTGGATCACCGAGTTCACCCTCTTAGTTTGTCCATCTGTTTGGGGTTGGAATGAGGTGCTCATCTTGAGCTCCGACCCCATGCGCTTCCACAAGGCTCTCCAAGACTTGCTTGTGAACTTCGAGTCTTGGTCCGACACAATGTCCTTTGGGAGGCCATGATGCTTGAACACATGGGTGAAAAACAACCTTCCCGTCTCTTGGGCTGTGGCACCTTCCTTGGTGAGAATGAAGTGTGCCATCTTATTAAATTGATCCACCACCACCATGATCGCATCAAACCCCCTTGATGGTGGCAAACTCACCATGAAATCCATGGAAACACTTTCCCACGGCCCTTCCGAAATGGGTAATGGTTGCAACAATCTGGCTTGTTTCTTATTGAATACTCGGTTTTGTTGGCAAGTCAAGCAAGTCTTCACGTATTCTTCCGCATCCTCTTTCAAGTTGGGCCAATAGTAGGACTTCTTGAAAAATGTGGTGGTGCGCTTTACACCACCATGGCCCGCAAGGGGCCCATCATGACATTCCTTCAAAAGCACATCCCTTAACCTCCTTTTTGGAACATAGAGCTGATTTTGCTTATACCACAATAGTCCATTTCGCAAGTGGAAGTGGGACTTGATCCCCTTTTGAATGTTTTGCTTCTTTTCCTTGGCAAACTCATCACAGCGATTCCCAAATCGAACTTCTTTTTGGAACTTTGTTTCCCCCACATACACCACTTTAAGTTGGTGTTTTCGATTTAAGGCATTGGGCACCACATTTTCCTTCCCAGGCTTGTGCCAAATGTCCACATTGAACAAGGCCAATGTGTCTTGCCATCTCACTTGTTTTGATGACAACTTTGGTTGGGTGGCAAAGTACTTCAAGGTCACATTGTTGGTCCACACCACCACATCCTTGGAACCTATGTAATGGCCCCAAGTCTTGAGAGAATGTATCACGGCCCACATTTCCTTCTCATGGGTTGGCCACCTTTGCTTCATCTCATTCAACTTCTTGCTTTCAAAAGTCACCGGCCTTCCATCTTACACTAGGATTCCTCCTATGGCAAAGTCGGACGCATCAAAATGGATTTCAAAATCCTTCTCAAAATCAAACAACTTCAACACGGGTGTTTTCACCAAAATGCCTTTCAAGGTTTCAAAGGCCTCATTGCATGCCTCCTCCCATTCATAAGTCCCAGATGACTTCTTCAAAAGGTTTGTCAAAGGTGTGGCTATCTTTGCAAAGTTCTTGATGAACTTGCGATAATAGAAGGCCAATCCCAAAAGGGATCTTAAGGCGGGAACCGACCTAGGCGGTTCCCAATCCAAAATTGCCTTCACCTTGTGGTCATCCATTTTCAAACCTTCTTGGGTGATCCTATGCCCAAGGAAGTCCACCTCCAAAACTCCAAACTTGCATTTCTCAAACTTGGCATACAACTTGTTTTTTCTCAACCTTTGGAACACCTTTTGTTTTTCCCCCCTTATGGCTTGGGGTGGAACATCCGGGTCTTGGGTGGGTTCTTCCACCACGGTCTTTTGGACCACCTTGCGGGTCTTCTTTAGTGCCATCGAAACTCCCTAATAAGTGCATCGAGCTCTCCCAGGGCTCTGATACCACATGACGCACTCCCAACTCTTTGAAAGACTCAAATGTGAGTTTAAGTAAAAGACAACGAAAGACGGAGGAGTTAGGGCACGCTCCTTAGCTCACAACACTTTGAGGGGTAAAGGGGTGTGTTGGAGTTCTGGGATGGGACTAGGAAGAGTTGACAAGCTTTCCTCACTCACACAAGCCTGCACATAACCCACACAAAGTGGTTAGTGCATAGTTGGAACACCTTTGGTGCTAGGACGAGCCATGGGCAACACGGACACATTAGACTCACCACGGCTCGAACTTGGGGGAAGCCACCACCTTCCCCCTTATAGTATATTCTGTGGTTGGCCACAGAGCCCACATCCAAATGATTTTTCTCTCATTTCCCAAAGTAGGAGTTGCCTTGGGAATGTGAGGGTTTACTCCTTCATACTCCTTCACACTTTCTTACACTCCTGGGAGTATGTGATGTGACTCCTGAGCTTCTTCTTGGCCCACACCCTTGCAAGCCCTTTACCTTAGTCACTTACCTTAGTCACAAGCCCAAGGTTAGGGTTGCAACATTAAACCTAGGACATAGAATTGATAAGTAAATAAATAATTAAATTTTGGCATTAATTATTAAGTTTATTAATTAGGTAGGTAGGTAGGTAGGTTAAGGTAGGGTAGGCAGGGTAATTAATTAATTAATATTTTCATATTAAATTTAAATAAAATAATTTAAATAATATATATTTCTGGTTATTGCCCAAATTATATTATTATCACAATGGTTTCATAAAAAAACCCAATCAGAAAGACCAACCAAAAAGACCCAATTAAAATGGTTGGGTCCAAATTGACTTATCCAAAATGGACTTTTGTCAAGTTGGACATGGGGGCAAAAAATCCATATGGGGGGTTTTTTCACCAAATTTCTAGGTCAAAAAAGTCAAGATTTCTTGTAGTGAGTCATGTTTTAAATATATTAATAAGTAGAAAAGATTAATAATTTATAATATTATAATAATTATATATTTTAATATATAATATATTTTAATAAAATAAAATTAAAAATTAAAAAAATAATCATTTTTTTTTCATACACCAAGAAAAAAATGGGAAAAAATTAAGCATTATTTGTGGGGTTTTTGGTGTGGCATCATGAACATTTGCAATAAAAAAAAAATCCACATGATGCTTAAAATAAACTAGGGAAAAACATGCACTCTAATTTACATAAATGTACAAAAATTTAATATATGAAAAAATTATAATTTAAAGGTATGCATGCATCCTAAACTTTGCATGCATGAACATTTGCCTTATCACAAACCTATTCAAATATAAATATGAAACTTATTTAGTTTTTATTCATCCATTTCAAAAAATTGTGGTGAACGCAAAATGCAATTCGTGAATAATGAATTTAACACATTCAAAGTGTGATTCAACTCATGTGCAAATGTTGATTACTCAAGAGACATGAAAAAATTCATTAACTTGTTCAAGTACAAATGTGAGGCATTAAATTGTTATGTGTGTTTCACTATATATTAATAAGTACAATATGCAACATTTGAATAATGGTTTCAATAAGTTCAAAGTGCATGATTCAACTCATGTAAAGATGTTGATGTTCAAAAAATGTGAAAAAGCACATTAAACCATTCAAATATAATTGCAAAACATTAAGTTACATTTGTTTCAATATATTCTAATAAATGCAAGATGTAACTTGTGAGTAATGATCTTAACATATTAGATGTGAATGGTTTAACTCATGTACACATGTTAATAATTGAAAAGATGTGAAAAAATTCACTAATTCATTCCAATATAAATGTGGGGTCTTAAATTATTACATGTGTTTTAATAAATTATGGTAAGTGTAAAATGCAACTCATGAGTAATGGTTTCAACATATTAAAAGTTGATGGTTCAACTCATGTACCAAGTTAATAGTTGAAAAGATGTCAAAAAAATCATTAACCCATTACAATGCATTGTGTAAATAAATTTAAAACTACCTTAATTTCCACATCAAAAATTTAAAATTATTAAAAAATATAGGGTTCAAGTTATGTTCATAAGTGAACAACATAGTGAATGTAACAACTATTGACGCACCCCAAACTCTTTGAAAGATTCAAATGTGAATCCCAAACTAACAATGGAAGGAATTGGGGCACACTCTTTAGTCTACAACATTTCTGAGGTAAAAAAGGCGTGCTAGAGCTCCGGGATGGGGACTAGGATCAGTGAGAAACATGTCAATTTTTCATTTTAATCTACACAAACCAAACAAGTTGGTTAATGCATAGTTGGAACATTTTTAGTGCACAGACAAGGTACGAGCATACGGATAAGACTCACCATGGCCCAAACTTGGGGGAAGCCACCACCTTCCCCCTTATAGTATTTTTTGTAATTCACCACATGGGCTACACCCAAATGGCGTTTTTCCCAAGACTCCCAAGTCGAGAGTCTTGCAATTCCTGAAATTGGGACTCTTTCCACTTTGGATGCTCAAAACTTCTTATGTAGACCTTTAATTGAAGTGAGGTCTAAATCAAAGTTGTATTCCTCATCAAGAACTTTTCAACAATATGTAGCATGCTTCCTACACACACGTAATTTAGGGCGATTCCTGACTTTTAATGGTTAAGAATCAAATTGACACTTTGACTCCTGGCTCTTCTTTTGGCCATAACTTGTGTTATAAGTACTCAAATGAATCATGTGAGCCCATTTTAGACATTTAGTCTTAAGAGGTTTCCAATTATATAAGGAAGTTCTCAATCCAATGAGTTTTGACCACTCAAACTACTCTTTGAAAAATTGGAATTCCATCACTCTAACTCCCAAAGTGGGAGTCCATTTGGGAATGTGTGGGCTCATTCCCTGACACTTTTCCGCACTCCTAGGAATGTGAATGTGACTCCTAGGTTACAGTCCTAGCCTGCACCTTTTCATGCCATTGTCTTGGTCACAAGCCCAAGGCTAGGGTTGTGACAACTATGAACATTATTAACCATTAATTAATGCAACAAGCCATTTGCAAACTTAAGATGGCTAAACGTAATTGAAGTGTAATCAAATTGGATAATAATCAAAATGTGTGGGGTGAAAAAGGACAAGATTTCTTCTTGTGAACATTCAAAATTATCCCTCCATATTTTGGATATTAATTCAATTTTTGTAAATTCTTAGTTGGACTAACATCTCTTAATTTTTGTAGGTTTTTTATTTATGTCCATCTCCATCCATCCAAAGTTTGAATAAGCACTTTTGGTCATATCTTCTTGCACCTAAAAAATTGTTGATTCTCAATGTGAATAGTGTGATGTGTTACTTCCCAAAATGTTTTGTTTTGTAAGGCAATTGTCATGTGAGGGGCAACATTATTGACATCAAAAAATTAGAATCAAAAGTTAGAGTGCAATGTTCTCTTTCTTGAGTGTTCAAAAATATATATATTACAATTTGGTCTTGTATGTTATTGGAAGATGTGATGCATGTTCTTCTTTCGTTGGTGCCACAAGCATTTGTTGATAAATTTGTTTTTATTTGGGGATGTGAACAATGCACCATGACCTTGGGTCAAGTCACTACAAGGACATATTATTATCTTAAGGATTTAAATCATGTGTATTTTACATGTTGAGGGCTACCCTATAGGATAGAAGACCAAACATTGTTCATTGATGATGAAAAAGTAAGGCCCTTCGAGATTCCAAATGCAACAGTCTTTTCATTGAATTTTTTAAAGGACAAAAATTATCACCTATTGTCTATTGTTAAAGTTCATTCTAAAACCAACATGGGCTACAATTAATACATGATGAATTAGAAATTTTGTGGAAATGGCATTGGATAATTCCGATGACATTTAAAAATATGTTGACTTGATGTTATTTACATTACAGATTTCCTCTGGCCTATGTTGAATCATCAAATTAAAAAAAAAATTGTTCTGACATGACAAATTTATATGACCCATAGTCATGTGACTACAAAATTTTGTAATCATGGTTTGGGTATTTTTTCATAACTTGCTTACTCAAAGGATTTACTAAAGCTTCTTCTAACATTATTGTCTGATCAGTCCCAATGATCTATGTTTTATTCTAATCTTCTAAATATTCATCATTTTTTTCTTCCATGTGGTTTAAATCTATGGATTGTAAAGACTTTTGATTCTCTGAACTTTGAATCCCTTCAAAGTCTAATCCACATATGTGTATGGTTTCAACTTGTTACCATTGACCAATACTAGATTTGGTTCAAAATTGTTAATAGAAACACGAAGAACAATGTTATTGAGTAAACTATACTGTACCCTAGATGGACCAAACCATTTTTTCTTGAATTTACCTAAATGTGTTTTTTTTCCTTTGGGAAAACATAAAATATAATCACCAAATTGGAATTTCTTCTTATTTTTTCTATTGACTCTAGATAAATCTACTCCATTGGTTGGCTCTCACATTGCTTTGAGCTTCCAATCTATTCTCCTGTAACTTTTCCAGTTTTGTAATTCTAGTTGTTAATACTTTAGTTGGTTCTACATTTCTATGGTCCCCACTAATAGCCGATAGAACATATTTTATTAGCATTAGAGGATGCAAACCATAGACTAACTGGTAAGGTGTATAACCTATTACCACCTTGTAAGCAGTCTTTTATAAAAACAAAATTATGGATAGATGTTCATCCCAAATAGTTCTTTTTTCATTGACCAACTTAGTCAATAGTCTACTAATGACTTTGTAAGTAGACTCTCCTTGTCCATTTCCCTTGGATAATATGTAATGGAACTAACATGCTTTAATAAAAACTGTTCAATTAGATGTTTTATTGTATCATTGATGAAATGTACTCCCTAATATGTAACTATGGTCAATGGACATCCAAATCTAGTTAAAATATACTCATACATGAATCTAGTTGTAACTATTACAATATTGATTCTGAATGCCTTTGCCTTTACCCATTTAGTTGCATAATCTATAGCTACCAAAATATATTTATTTCCTGTCACTTTTCATGCTGGTTTAATTGGACCTATTAAAATCTAGACCCCATTTCATAAAAGGTTTTTATGGAAATGTTGTTACCAACTTGGCCAAACTTTTTGTTTTAAGTCCCCCAATTTTTTTTACAGTTGTCACAACTTTTGCAAAATTCATGAATATCCTTGAATAGAGTTGGTCACCAATATCCTACATCTAAAATTTTCTTTGCAATAATATCTATAGTAAAATGTTTTCTTGCCACTCCTTCATGTAGCTGCTTCAAAATGATTTATGCTTCTGAAGTGTCAAACATTTACACATTTTGTTGTCTTGTCCCACTCTATATATTATTCCTTTTTTCAAAATAAAGGGTTTTGCCTTTTTAGCCAACTTTTGTTTTTGAGCTAAGTTCAAAGTTTTTGGCATCTGACATGTCTTCAAATAGCTTTTCACTTCCTGCATCCATAAAAGTTCTATAGAGAATAGTGATGCATCTATAGTTTAATCTAGGACTCCCAATGATTTTAAACTATCGAATAATTTGGATAAAGCACCAACTACCACATGTGTTCTACTAGGCTTGTAAACTACTATGAATTCATATTCCAAAAATAACAATAGTCATCTAATTATCCTTCTAGACACCTAGCTTGTTGACCAAATATACCAAAGCCATGTGGTCTACATAAAAGACAAATTTGTTTCCCAATAAAAAATGTTTGAACTTATGTAAAGCAAAAACCATTGCTAAAGTTTTTCTCTTTGTACTAGTATAATTCTGCTCTACTTTATTTAGTAGTCTAAAGGCATATACTATAGGCTAGTCATATTTACAATTGGATTCATGCCAACATTGCACCTATTACCAATAATGATGCATTTGTGTGCACATGAAACTCCAATTGCCAATTTGTAGGTATCAAAATTGGTGCTTCTATGTATTTTTGCTTGATATGATCCCAAGTTTCTTAACATTCTGTGGTCCAAATAAAAGGTTTTATCTTCTTCATCAACTTTGTACTTGGTGCCATGATAAAAACAAAGTTCTTGATGAAACATATATAAAACTAAACCATACCATTAAAGACTTAAATTTGCTATGGGTTTTTAGGTACTGGCATATTTATTATTGCCTAAACCTTCTTAGGGTCCAGGATTTTTCCTTCCTTGGAAATTATGAACCCTAAAATTAATCTTGAAAATACTACAAAGGCACATTTCTTTGGGTTAAGGGGTGAAAACGTGCTAAAATATATCAAAAAAGTAATCCTCTCGAGTAAAGAAAACACAAATTTGTGACAAGTAGATTAAAAAGTAGGTGATGCCTTAAGAGATTATCCTTTTGAACTACATGAGGGCATCAAATGTGATATGTTGAAGTTTTTGAAAGTTTCAAAAGTTGTATCAACCTTTTAAAAAACCTACTTTCAATCTACTTTGCAAAATTTGCTAGTTTGTCTTATTGTGAAAAAGTACATTGAAAATAGGTCAAAAAACTTTCATTTGGAAATTTCACTCATATTTTGCATTTTGAAAAGGTTTGGGGCATGATCTAATGAATCAAACATATGTAATGCACTTTAGTATCATATCAAAAAACATGTTTTGGATGCCAAATTTGAGTTTATGGAAAACTTACTTTTGAGGGGTTCCACATTGTTATAACCCAAAAATTCAAATTCCAAAAAATGTGTATGAAGGTGCATAATGGCTCAAACATTAGTAACACATCATTTGAATTGTTTGATTTGAAAAATATGCAATATTAGCTAGAGTAGTAAACTTTCAATAAATAAATAAATTAGTGAGAATAATAATATACATTAAAAAAATCATATATGGTTTATTTAATATGATAAGTACATCCCAAATTTTATGGCATGACTAAAATGCGTAAAATGTAAAAGATTCCAAATCTATTTTTACTTATTGGTAGGTATCACCATGTTGAAGATTATGATGTAGATGAAACATAGATAATGGTGTGGTAGATATTAGAAACAATGTGCTAGATAAGTGTTGCAAGCAATCAAAGACATAGGTAGATTTGAGATATGTTAGTACCACAAACATGTTAGAATAAGGAGGGAGAGAAATAGTTATCCCATATGGTTTGTCAATGTGGTGGTACAGGG
>Ga0209611_10015147_pt1 | contig 10116 bp, 4 predicted proteins | sample S1TSphgellanicum_3_FD_187693 | JGI IMG/M metagenome (GOLD analysis project Ga0209611, IMG submission 187693) | Host-associated microbial communities from peat moss isolated from Minnesota, USA - S1T2_Fc - Sphagnum magellanicum MG (SPAdes) (version 2) | ecosystem: Host-associated > Plants > Peat... | reverse complement strand
TATATATATATATATATAGTGAAAAAAAACCTTAAAGTCCTTATTCTTGAAAGTGTTACTTCAAACTTGAACGAACTTGTATATTATAATTTATTCAACCCAAATTTTCTTGGGGTTTGCAACCCTTAATGTCTTTTCACCCGATTCTTGAAACCCATTCGTGGACGTGGACTAAATACCTACTTTTGAAGGAATTTGGTTTTTTTTCTACTATGTGATTACATCATATATTTATTCAAATTGCAATAATGTTTTATTGTAATAAAAAGCTTACTACTACCTTTAGAATGCATTCAAGGTTGGTATATCACAATTGGAACCATGACACCATTTTGTCTTATGTTGTGAGTCCTAAAGCAAAATGAACATGTTTTGAGATGTTAAACAATGAAAGGGGGATATGTATGTTTAGGCTTTCCACCAATAAGTGTTATAATGAATGATTCAAATCAATTGAGCAAATTTTGAATGTCCAATTCAAGTATAAACCAAAAAGGAATGTAGGATTATAAGATATATCTAGAATGACGTACTTTCATTTTGAGTGCCAAAACCTAATTAAAAATATTAAATTATAATGTCCTTATTTTGCACTCATGTCTCCTTCTTTCCAAACCTTTGGAATGTAATTTTGTAATTAAGAAAATTAATCTAATTGTTTTTAATAATATAGTTTGTTTACCAAAAAACTCCAAGATTCTAACATCAATTCCACAAAATTTGGTGATTTATCATATTAAATTTTTTTTCCATCATATAAAATAAACTTTATTCTATTTGTGGTTTAAAATGGAGCAATTTTCACAAATTGCACAGTGAAACACAATTCTTAAGCCATTTTTTATGACGTTTAAGGACATGTTTTAATCATCTAAATCACAAAAAATCATCACCATGTTAACAAAAAGTATGTGAATATTTAATGAATAGAAAAATTATTTCATAAATATAATGGTGATTCAAAACTTAGTGTCTTGAAAGTGATTTTGGGGTGAGACATTCCTTTTGTGTACCCCAACCTTGAATGGACCCTTTAAAAGTTGGCTTACTTGTTTTAACCACAATTTTGAATCATTGCATCACATCTAACCATTATAATGAATCTAAAGTTACATATAAGATATTGAAAAGATACATTTATGATTTAAAACTTATGAGGATTGTTTCCCTAATGTGAACCCAATTCCATAAATCAAATTTATAGATTATGTTAGTTTTATTGTATGCCAACATTTAATGTATAAATTCAACAATTTTTTCTAAAATGTGAAAGCTTATGACACCATAAAAATATCAAGATGTATACCCTTTGGATCATATGAACATAATTTATGAATCTCCATTTATTAAAGTGTAAGAAAATAAATTTGAAAAATATTTTTGTATTCATACTTCTAACATATGAACATGTAAATAATTCAAAAACAAGGTATGATTTTAATTATACTATATGTATAATTAGAAATTCAAGTTAATAATTCAATAGATTGGCCTACATCTATAGAGGGAGCACTTGGATTTTTTATATGCAAAATCACAAATGTGCAAAGACCATTATTTTCAACAAATGAACATGTGCATGTTTAGGGAATGTTATATTTAATTTACTTTGTAACAAACAAAAGGAATGAAAAAAGGCACATAGGGCCCAACTCTTATTGTGAACATCAATGATAGAATCATGGTTTAAAAAAAAATACACTATTAAAATCAAACTTGGTATGACATAAATTAATCCAATATAATTATAATTATAACATTGAAGACATTTTGAAACTATGTCTATTTTGACCAAAATTAAAACTAGGTATATCTCTTATGACTAGCAAAAATGATCAATTTTAATATTTTAATAAAACACAATGATATATATATATGTGGTGGATGTGTCACCTATGTGGAAATTTATAAAGTTTTGATTAATGTGACTAGAATTTATCCTCTTGAAACTTTGTTGCCTATGATTGTAAAGTTACTTTTGGTGCTACATATTAGTGTGCAATATAACAAAATGAAAAGTAAAAATGAATCATTATACTAAAGTTTTGTACATTCATTACATATGATAGATTGTAATTAATGTACCTATGAAATTTGACTTATACATATAGTAGAAACCTTACTTCACTACTATTTTTGAAATCTAATAGAAGTTATGTAACTTCAAACCAAACTAAACATCACCCTAAAGGCTTAAATTGAAATTTTTTGCTTTACATAATAGGGTATATCATATTAGATTCTTATACATCCACAAATTAATTTTGAAGACCTATGAAAATTTAAAATCAACTTGGGTTCCATGTTGCTATGTATTACCAATGATAATCAATTGATCAATTGATGAAAAAAATGAATTGATTTTATGAAAATTAAGTTCCATTGAGATTGCATGCACCTTGACTTGAATTGAATTTACATTAAATTGAGTTGAATTCAAATATGTTGATTGGAATTTGATTTGATTTGAATTTCATTGAATTCTAATTCAATGAAATTCAATTTAAAAATTAGGTTAAAACTCAATTTTATTGGACTAAAATTCAATTAAAAAAATGGGACACAAATTGGTGGAAAAGGTATGGAAAATCTACTCATGAGTATGGTGAAATTGGGAAAAAAACCCTAAATATAAAGACAAAAATTTGAAAATACACCTTTTCATTCCTTTATTTGGGAATGGGTTAAACATATTTTGGGTTGGAATTTGGTAGGATGAAATATGGGACCTTATAGTCATCCTATTTAAACCAATTACAATGAATTATCATTACTAAAAATTATAATTATGTATTTCCCAATTTTCATTATGAAATTATAGAATTACATTGAGTTAACTACATTAATTAAAATCATTACATAATTGCATATTTCCCTAATTAACTTATTATAAAAAAATCATATTTTCATTTTGTAATCAAGGTTTTTTTTCAAATTTGTCAACTTACAATTTTTTTTGGATACATTTTCAAAACATTAATATGTTAACAAAAAGGTAACCAATCATTTGTCCTCATCTTTTGTGCATAATTTTAAAAATATCTTGATCATTGAGTAAATTTCAAAATAAAGTACCATAGTACCTTGCGGGTTTTAGCACATGTTTACTAGGCAATTGCTTAAATTTGAAATTTCCATTTCAAGAAAGAAAAAATAATAATATTTCAAAAAAATCTTAATTTTTCTTCACACAAATTCTCTTTTTCAGAGAATATTTTTTTATATGATATCTTTTGAAAAAATATAATTTGTGTTAAAGCCACCAAGGTACTATGATAACATGAACAAAAAAATGTCTTGTTCTTCAATTGTGGGCAATTGATCAAGTTTCTACCATCTTGGGTTATTGATTTTGTTCAATTTTTGAACCATCACCATAGGGTGCCAACATGATTGCCCAACTTTCCTTGAAGGTTTAATAATGAACATGGTTTTGGATAACTAGTTGATGCAACCATCCAAGTATCATACTTGGTTTGGCTATATTCAACAATAATGAGCATGGCACGTGATGATTTTAACCCACAATCATTTACAAGGTGGTCATGATTCACAAGTCCCACCATTTAGTCCATTTCCTAATTAATGTTGACAAATGTTATATACATCAATGTTGATCTTTAGTCTCCTTGGACTTTATGAAATAATAGAATCTCAAACCACATTGAAAATTTATCGAATTTCAAGGTTTTCTTTAAAAGTGAGCATTAGAATCCTAAATGTTTGGACTCATGGCATCAATGGCATTCACAAAAATGATTTTGCAATTAATCTTTGTTTTTGCAAGAACAATTTTTTTCACAAATTGGATTTTTTTTCACATTGCTTTTGTATGCTTTTACAAATAAATGATTATTGGTTTTTTCAATATGACAATCTTTGATTTTTTTTTATAAATTCAACATTTCTACAATTAATATAATTTGTATCAAAGTTGCCAAGGTACTATGGTATTCAAGTTTTGTTAATAAATTCATCCAACATATGTTGTTAGATGACAAAAAACTAACTCCCATGGAAAAATATATGAACAAATATATGGGCTTATTCATAGTTAGGGTTCCAAAAAAAGGAAAAAGGACTCAAGGATTTTTATGGGGCTACTTTTTATAAATAACATTTACTTGAAACAAATTTAAGTGATAAAAATTGAATAGTTCAATTTTTAAAAAAATCATGTTGTGGTGATCAATTTTCACAATCATACATAATTGTATATGAATATTTTGGTTTATAACCAAAAATGCAAAAATTCCTAAAAATTCCAAAAATGAATTTCAAAGGACAACCAAGTATGTTTTTTGGCAAGATTTTTCCCTACACATGTGACTTGCACTTTAAGCTAAACATTTCGAACCCATCAAACAATTTTTTTGTCAAATGGTTAAAAAAAAATCCTTTTCCTTGCAACCCTTTCCTTCAAAATTTAAAAACTTTGAAATTTTTGTATAATTTGGTTTTTCATCAAGTTCATACAATGAACATATACTTTCATAGAAGGGGGCATGTTTTTGTTGTACAAAAAGTTTGAAATCAATTGTATGACTTAATGCATTCCTTTTGATTCCCTTAAAAAAAAAAAGTGTAGTTTGGACATTGATATAGTTAGTTTATAAGATTCAAAATGACATTTACATAGTATCCAAATTATTTTAAAATATTTTTATTAATTTAATGAAATATTTTTAAATCTATTGGCATACAACAATTCACTACAACTACAATAATGTAAGATAAACAAAAATCCAAAGTTGTCCTTTGCAATCCTTTAAATACAAGTCATTCCTTTTTGGTACCCTAATTGTGAATACACCCATATATTATGCACTAAAGGAGATTGTTACATTGAATCAATTGAATTAGGGATGTAATTGAGTCCATGATTACAAACCACCAAGTATTTAACTTGTTATAAATTAAAATTTAACCATTGGCACATGATTAACAAATCATTAACATGTCATCCAAATTATAGGCCCATTGGTTCTTTTCATGATTAGGCTATAACGTGAGACAATGGTCACAAAAAAAGTACAAAAATGATTTTAAAGTATGTGATTTTTTTCCCCTCAAATGCCTTTTTCATGTTACACTTGAATTTTGTGATTAAAGTTTTGATAAAATAATTGAAGAGTTTTGCAAAATACCATCAATTGTTCATGATGTGCACAAGTACTAATAAAAAGTGTGGGGCCAAAGGAGAAGAAAATTTAACTCACACTCCAAAACATTCACAAGTACATGTGTGCTCATTGCCATCATGAGTAGTGAATATTATTCTTTCATCTCGTTGCGCAAATGGAGGAATAGATATATCGGTTCCTTGCCTATTATGAACCACCAAGTCGTAACTCCATGTACCACATTTTTTTTGTCATTTTTTGTTGCACGTTACATATAATATATGTTGTAACATTCAAGCAACCATGAGAATCTAGTTGTGTGTGAATATTGCAATAGTCTTGGGACCTAGTTGTTATTTATTATTAGATGATAATCGAATTCCTAAATGCAATGTTGGCATTGGACTTTTGAAAACATCAAAACAAAACAAGCCAACATGATATATGGGCCAACCATGACCCATTAGATTGTTTCCCATGTTAGAGTTGTTAAACAATGATAAAATAAAAAATGAAGGCATTAGTATGCCACATTAAGTTAGCAAATTTAGTGTTTTTTGTCATTTTTGTCAACACTAGGTTCAAATGTTTCATTATATTCATTGTGTTCATGAAAAATTGGTCGGGAAAAATTCATCTTTTGGTGAAGGTAAATTAAGGTCTTTTGTATTATTGTGTGTTTAATCAACTCACATGTAATTTGCTAACCCAAATGAAGAATCCACATTTGAAGATCACAAAACCTAGTTTTATTTCACAAATCAAATCATTATAAGCAAAGGTGCAACTTGACAAGACAAATGAATTCCTATTTCCTTTATCAACAAGTTCAATTAGGCCATCATTATGGCAACACAACACAAAGGAATAATACATCAACAAAACACCTACCTTAAAATAATAATTAAAAAAAAAAAACCTACATGCACATCTTGAATCTCAATACCACACAAAGGCTAAATATGTCCCTATAACAATATTAGTGCTATACACCTTACTTGTTACCTATTTTTTTTGGGCTATATGGATCATACTTTTCTAGTCAAAGTAATGACCTTATTTTGGGTTGATATCTACGCTTTTCAAGTGATATGGTTCCCTTGCCCCTCCTTCCTTCATCCACTTATTATATAGGGGGTACAAAAGAAGGGAAAATAATGCACACTATCAGGCTAGTTAGTAGTTGGGGCCTAGAGTAGCAAATTGAGCCTCTCAAATAATTGCATTGCCAACTAGAAGCCTTATTGGCCCATCAACGAATGGGGTTCAATCAACATAAAGGCTACTAACCTTGTGTATGAAAGAACTTCTCTTCTTTTCCCCCATGCTTTCTTCCTATTGTTCTCTTCTTTTTGAGTTCCATCATTTCTATTGAGTCTGCTTTAAAGAGTTGCAGAAACTTTTGTATTGTATTTTGAGGTCATGTTTTAAATCTTGGTTTCCTGTTGCATAAAGGAACGGTTATTATGTTATGGGATTGGGGTCTTGTGTTTCATGGTGGAATTTTCCATTTTATGAATAAATTCATCCATTCTTGGAGTGGGTTCTTCCATTTCTTAAGCAATCTTGGTTGTAAAAATAAAATTAATCAAATTTTGAAACATTTTTTTTTGCAAAATAATGCCCAACGTAAAACCACCCACCACCCATGCCACCCCTTTCCCACATTCCTAGATTTGCACCCCTTGTCTACATGTGTTTATGGATTAGCAAATAGGCCCTTACCTATTGTATGTAATTCCTACCCATTGTCTATGTGTGTTGATGTACTATGGAACGCTTAAAAACACATAATGGGCTAGTTCCAGCTAGGAACATAAAAAATGGGCTAGTTCCACCTAGGAATGTGACTAGCTTAATAGAGTGAATAATGAATATTAGGGCTTATACCACAACATAATTGATATTCTTTCCACCATTGATTCACATTTCAAGCACAATCTTCATCATTGTTGCACATTACAATTGAAGCACAAGTGGAAGTTAAGAAAAAACTTGGATAAAGTGCTTAAGTCCAACACCCAACGTTGGTTATGGATAGGGTAAGGTTCCCCATTGAGTGCATTATGGTTATAAGCTCTTCATACCCTTTTGTGTTTTAAGCTCCTTATATTTTCCCTTAGGCAACTTATAACCATAACTTTGCCTTCAATGGGGGAGCTTTACCTTTTATAATAACCTGTTGAAAATGGTTTAAGAAAAGGAAAATCTAGTTGTCAAGTTGACACACCCCCGAACTCCTTGATGGACTCAAATGCGAGTTCAAAAGTGAAAATAGTGGAAGGATAATGAGTTGGGGTACATTCCTTGGTTCATAGCACTTTGAGGGTAGAGGGGCATGTTGGAGCTTCGGGATGAGGACTAGGACGAATGAAAAGCAAGTCAATTATTCACACAAATTTTCACAAACCAAACAACAAGTCGGTTAGTGTGTAGTTGGAGTAGTTTTGGTGCACAAACAAGCCACGGGCAAACATGGATTCACAAAACTCACCACGGCCTGGACTTGGGGGAAGCCACCACCTTCCCCCTTATAGTATTTTCTATGCTTGGCCATGGGGCTTGCATCCAAATGTCATTTTGTTTTGGGACTCCTAACTTGGGAGTCTTAAAATTCTCGAAATTAAGATTTCCACGATTTTGTAGTCCCATAATTTTTTGTGTAATCCTTCGATTAAAGTGAAGTCTGAAGCAAAGTTTTATCCTTTGTCGAGAACTTTCCAACGATATGTGGCACACTACTTACACATAAATAAATCAGGGTGTTTCTTAACTTTTAGTGATTGGGAGTCAAATTGGCAATTTGACTCTTGGCCCTTCTTTTGATGTTATTACTTTATATTAATGTTGCGTAGTTGTTGGCTTTGGCGGGTTAGAATTGTTGATTTTGGTTGGTAAAAACCAAATTAAAATCAGGTTTGATTTTCAAAACTGGATTTAGAATTGGAACTAGATACAAAATTAGAAATTAATTATTTTTTGAAATTTAAAAATGGAATTAGAGACTAGGTTCCATAATACCACCCATTGTAGTCAGTTTTATCTTAGTGCCCTTGCACCTTGACTCTGTTCCATTCACACACCTTGCCAAACACCTACATTACTTGCACATGACAAACCATGCATTGATCAGCTTCGACATTCAGACTTCATTTTGTAACTTAAGGCTAATCTCAACCTCTCAATGAATGATACTAAAAATCTAGCAGACTTCCCAAGTGGTCCAAGACCAAGTCATGTGAGATACCATCTCCGGGTTTGACAACACTCACAAACCGCATAAATGCCAACAAAGTCCTTGAACTAAATAAGTCTGCAGTTAGACTGGAAAAAATCAAGTTTTTTGTTCTCTTTATGTGCGGAAAAGAATCAGGGAATATGTCTCTTTGATTGAAAAAGACCATGACTAGAACCGTGGTTTACTTGATATTAGCTTGCAGTTAACCTAACTATGGCCTGGAACTACTGGTCCAGTTCTGGGTGGTAAGACACAGATCGCAATTGGGTTTGCTTTCCAGAACTGGAACTGGACCCAAAACTGGAAGCTCGAGAGTTCTAGTTTCAAAATGCATTGCTTATTCTACAAAAAATTTCAAATTTTTGTTGGGAGGCCTAACATATTTTCAAAAGTTTTATAAACTATTGCTCCAGAGTAATAAACAAAAAATTGCAGATTTCGAAAATTTTCTGATTTATGAACTAATTTTTTTTTTCAAGACTTTAAAGGAGGGATTTTTTTTCTAAATGTTTACAAATTTACCCTCCAATATCTTAAACAAATACCTTAAATTTTGAATTGATATTATTTTCAAAAATGTAAGCCACTCTAGCAAGATATCATCCGCCCACCCACCAGTGCACCATCCACTGGATGCCCATTATGACTCAGTTGTTGTTGAGGAACCTCAATTCATGAGTTAATATTCAGTTTCACCTTGGTAACCCATAATGTCAGAAGTAGGGACCTATACATATGTATATATAGGTAGATGGGTAAGACAATAGGTGACTACTGAGTAAGTAGACAAGAGTGTTATACATAGGCAACCTGGGCTGCTTTTACTGTACATAAACTATAAGTAGTTAAAAAAGCAACTGAACTAACCACCATGGTTAATCTTAGACAACTGCAACCCAATGAAAAATCTCTTTCCTGATCACTTATCATCCATCCATGATGGTTCTGTGGCTAGGTGCGGGTGGCCAGAATGAGCAAACACCTGCAGCCAGCACACCATCCATCCACTGGATGTCCATTATGACTCAGTTGTGGATGAACCTCAACTGCAATAATACTTGGTTTCACCTTTGGTAATCCATTTTGTAATCCAAGGAGGTTGCATAAATAGGGTAGATAGGTTCGGAAAATAGGTAAACACTAGGTAAGTAGAATGGTTTATACTTTATACATACATAAGTAAGAGCTGCTGCGCACTTTGTTGTTTACTACTTACTACCTACCTGCCTAATTAAAAACCTAGTAGTAACACCAGGTTGTTAGTAGATAAGTATTAAAGAAAAATGTAACTGTGGTAACCACCACCATGGTTTAGCTAGCTAACCAGGGAACTGGTTCAGCCAGCCAACACAAAACTGTTTTCCTGGCCAGTTGGCTGAACCAGTTGGTGGGTACTGGTTCACTCTGGAGGAGGGAGTCTGGCCAGTTGAATAAAAATAATACTAATAAGTAGCTGGCGGTGGTTTTTTGTGAGTGGGACCCGTTCGGTCGGTTGGTTGCTGGGTGCAGCCATCCATTTTCCTTTTCTTCCTTTTTGTACTGTTGCAACCTGTCTGCTTGCTTGCCTGCCTGCCTACCTGCCTGCCTGCCTGCTTGCTTGCTTGCTTGCTGCTACTGATCCTGTTTTGTTTTGATCAGTTGGATGTCTGCACTCTGGACACTACTATCCAACTGTCGTCGTGCACTTGCATTTGCTTTCCTGTCACCCCCACCGAGCTGCTCATTGCTGGTGTGCAGCGAGGATCAGCTGATCCC
>Ga0209611_10015146_pt1 | contig 10117 bp, 4 predicted proteins | sample S1TSphgellanicum_3_FD_187693 | JGI IMG/M metagenome (GOLD analysis project Ga0209611, IMG submission 187693) | Host-associated microbial communities from peat moss isolated from Minnesota, USA - S1T2_Fc - Sphagnum magellanicum MG (SPAdes) (version 2) | ecosystem: Host-associated > Plants > Peat... | reverse complement strand
CAATTCATTAGTGTAGCCTACATTAACATGCACTTTCCTTATAGAGTCAATAACACTTGCCAAGTTGAGTTCAACTAAGTCAATGTGCTTTTTGACATGTTGATGTGAAGTGGAAATGATGACCAAGGAGTTAACTCCAAGCTTTGGATTGTATACATTTTGCTTTGAAAACCCAAGGTCCACAACATAGTAAATTCCATCAATTGTAAAAGATGCCTCCACAATATTGAGAATAACCATTGAGTACATTCACAAAATAAGGAGTTGGGGGTGCAACTTTAGTAAGGACTTTGGTGATTGATTATTCTAAAAGATTCTTGGTATATACCAATAATATTCCATTTGTAAGTTGCAAAAAGTCATAAGAAAGTCCTTTTGATTCAAAAATATGTTACATTATACTTATTGTGAATATGTGTTTTAAAAGTTTTTCCAAAAATATGTCATTTTCAAGTCTTTTAAAATCATTTATGAGTTTTTCAAGTAGTAAAAAATTATAAAACATTAGTTTTAATGAATAATTAATGTTTTTGAGAATTCAAATTGCATTGGATTCATTTCAAATTATTGCACATGTTTCCATAATGTATTAAGAACATTATCATCAAAACATATAAAAGAAATGTGCAATATTAGTATTTTTTTGACAAGAAAACATGAAAAACAAAGTAGTGGGTATAATTCCTATGATTCCTATCTTTGTGAATGTACCCCATCATCTTTCTTGTTCCAAGAGATGGTGGCTCAAAAATATGTGTTTGCATTTCATTTGGAAGAACATTGTAGACATGCAAGATACTCAACTTTAACACATTAAGAACCAATCCGTTATTTCTCTCGTATAAAATTTGACAAGTTATTTTGATCACCTCTTTCCTTGATAAGAAAAACTAATGTCACCCTCAAGTCAATGAGATGAATTTGCATCATTGTAATGAAGGCAACATTAAGATAATCAATTTCAAGTTATTTTGTGTAAGGAATCTCCACTGGGAAAATTTGTCTAAGAATGGTAAAGATGGGGGCAATTGAAGAAATAACCACAAAACTTATCAACATTCAGTGTATGAATTATTTATTCATGAATCTCATTCAAAATGATCATAGAATAAGAAACAAACTACCCATAAACTAAAATATCTTGGAGCAACATTACATCTATCATATACTTGATCATTATCTTGGGTCATGTGCAATCTTCATATTAAATTGCATAACCTCCTCACCAAGGACGTGATAGCTAGATTCTTCAACAACTTTTTGGTCCACAATGTACTTATGTCGATCAATTGTAAGAAATGCCTCTATAATCTTTTGGATGTGGTTGTTGAATAATATAACTTGCAAAAACACTAAAAACTTGTAACATGATGAGTTTTGCCACATTATCATTGCATGCCTAGTTGACTCTATCTTTCAAAAGTTGACACACATTGTATCAATCTTGTGTTGCTTATGAAAAAACAATAATATCCCTTTGTAATGAAATGGATTTACATTACTATGATGTGGGCATCGTCAAGATAATCGACCTTTGATTGCTTTGTATAAAGGATGTTCATTGGGAAAGTTTGTCAATGGATGGCGAAGATGCAACAAATCAAGGTTTCATATAGGTTTCAGAGAAGTCTACATGATCCATTTTTTTAGGAAATTAGTGATGTCCAAAGTTTTTTCATTTTATTTCACAGCTTGCTACACAACGCAATTTAAACATAATGTTTTAGTATCTAAATTTCGTACATTCTTAGCTTGGGTGCGATCAAAGTCAAATTAACCAAAAACCATGTTAGACGATCGAAAAATTCTCAAAATTTTCAAAGATATTTATGTAATGCCACTTTAATGTCATGTTGATAAGGAAATTTGTGTTAAATGATTTATATGAGTGTTGAAGAACTTTTCAAGAATATTTAATTTAATAAATTGAATTTTCGTTTTAGTAAAAAAAAATTGAACTTTAACACCCCAAAATTAGTTTATAAAACATTAGGTTGAGGACTCTTTTAACATAAAAAATTTGATGTGAGTTTTTTTGAAATGATGATAACCTACCTTCCACATATGAAAAACAATCATAATTTAAAAATTGTGGTACTTGAAATTTTTAGGATTTCAAAATATAATTTCAAAATGTTCAAATTTCAAGAACCATTTGCTAGATGTAAATGGGTCATAATGTATATGACATATGAACAAAGTTGTGGTTTGCAATACAAAAAACCAAAGTTTAAATGAGTTATCATATTTTAACATGATTTGAAATTATGATGATTTTTCAAAATGAAACATAAAATCTAATAGAATTTGTACACTTTTGGAAAATTCATATATATATATATATATACATACATGTTGCAAAAAAAATCTTTCAAAATTTTTTTTTTATGAAAAAATCAAAATGTTCAAAAATGGCCCATTTTGTGGTTGAGTCCTTTGTCATTATTGGTTCATTTGATTGTATTGCACCCGCTTATGTTATTCCTCATCTTTCATAGTTTTGAAATACAAGTTTCAAAAAGATAAATATTTATTTGATACATGTGCACCAATTTTTTTAAAATAAAATAAAATACATATATATATGAAACCAACCAACCCAAAACATGTGCAAATTGGTTAAATTATTTTGGTACATATAAAATTTAATCATGGTATTGTTGTCTTTTTCTTCTTATGTCATTTTCTAGGGTTTATAGGTTATGTTCCTTCAGGTCACTTTGTTTCACCCAAAACATGAACATAAATGACCCTTGGGTATCAATCCAAGAGAGTAGTTGAATTAACCAAGTCGTGAAACTTCACCCAATGCCAATGGATGTTCAAGGATAATATTAAAATAACCCAAAAAAAATAATCCAATAACACCTATCATATGTAGGAAGAACATTACAATAACATAACATGTCATCTTTTGCCAAAATTATATTTGAAAAAAAGGTCAACCAATTACACATGGATATTTGAAGGGAATCTATGGGATACATCGTAACATTTTTTTCAAACATTCACTTGCCTTTGGTTGATCACTTTACGATCATTACAATTAGGTTTGCTTTTGGTGATCTAAATAAAAAACATAATAGATGTAAATACAAAAAAATAATTAAAAAATGTGTATTGAAAACCTCGACTAGACAATTTTTGAAAGATTAAATAAAGATCATCATGTGACCCGAAAATGCATTTTATTCGAAACATGTGTATTGGAAAAAAATTAAAAACATGTAGAAACATGTAATTTACAAAATTACTAACCAAACCAAAACTATTGCAAATGGGTTTAAATTATTATGTAACATATATTATTTAATCATGTTAGTGTAGTTGTTTTTTAGTTCTTTATGTCATATTTTGAAGGTTACATTTTCTCAAATCACTTCGCTTTAGTAGGAACATGAAAAAAAACTTGATGACCCTTGTTTATGAATGTTAAAGGTTCATTGAAGAATCTCCTCTTTGTGAGACTTCATACAATGCTCTTGGATATTCAAAGGTAACATTGAGATAACCTTGAAACATTATCAAGGAACACCCAAGAGATGTGGGAAGAACATTACAAGATCATAACATGCTATCCGTGCTTGAGAAACATAGTTTTTAAATAGGTTAATCAATTGTACATGAATGTTACAAAAACATATGTATGGAAAAAGAAAAGAAAAAAAAGAAACATGTAACTTAATAAACTTTCTACTTCAATTGAAACATGCGCAAAAAGGTTTGGACTATAATATATAGATTTAAGTACTATAACATATAATGTTGAAACATGCAAGCACATGTAAACTAGAAACTTGAGACAAACATTTTGTAGTGTTCTATTTATGGTCTTGGCCCTCTAGAGGTACCACAAAATGTTGTCCATGAATGTCCATTGTCAAATTTTAATATAAACTTCCAAATACATATATATTAATTTTGAAAAAAATGAAAATTAAATAGGGGAATATGACAAGTTGAATGTATGAAAACATGATATAAAATTATAAGTTGCATATTATTAGTCTAAAGAGTATTTTTCTAATACTCAAATTTGAAATAACATCAACATACCCTAAAAAAACAAAACAAAACCCTAGAAACTACCAAAAAACACCCAAAAACAAATACCACAAGGTTACTTGTATCTTTATCCTACATTTAACCATTTCACTTTATTCAACATTCATTGCCCCAACAATGTTTACAATACATGTACTTGTTAATGCATTAAAATTTTAGTATTAAAATAATGTTTCAAATAAAGAAACTACAAAGTGTAATCAAGCATAATCTTTTCCAAATTTAAGGAAATTAAAATAACCAAATTCCTAAAGTATGTGGCCACATTTGGTCCACCCTAAAGGACCAAGACCCTTTAGTTTGAACATTTTTATAAATTGTTTAGTTTTGGAATGCAAACCATAACCATGTAAAATATTATGTTGGAACTTTACATCAAAACTTTAAAAAGTATATATTGTGAACTCATATGGGATCGGGATTTAGGAAGCTTGAGTCGAAAATATGATGCATAACAATGTCTGCATTTATTTCTTAGAACTAGTTGCAATTTAAAGTAAGACATATTGTAGTGTATAAAAAATCTAGTTTATATAGGAACCCATTATAGGCCTTGTGTAAGTTTTTTTATATACTATAGCCAGACAATACAAACCCAAACAAAACAATGTGGGAAAGGAACACGATAGAAGGAAACAACTTGTCTTTTTTATAAGCAAATATTTGGTTTGCAACTTCACCACCTTTGGCAAAACAAGTGTCAATCATTAAAAAATAGTATAAAAACCATTGTGAATTGGCAAACAACAAGAAACTTCAACATGTAAAACAAGACATGTTATAGGTTTCTAACATTGTTCATACATAACAATGTTTTGCTTCAAAGAGAATGAAATAGTATGAAGTTGCAAATAACATAATGATGAGATATCTAATGGGAGTGAAGAAACAAAGGTTCTTTGGCGCCACAATGAGCTTGAGTTGCTATTAAAACCCTAAGTTAAAATCTACGATGAAGAAGCAATGATGAAGATGATAATGGTAGATTCAAGTTTGGGGGAAAAATACAAAGCATCGATGCAAAAGTCAGAAAAGGAGTAAGACGCTATGGATGGGCGTTTGGATATGGATGGGGAGCACATGGAGCATGGGGGCATGGCATTGAAACATAGTTCCCAAAACTTTCCATGTTTCGGTGTGTGGTATGTTTCAGGTCTTGAGTTACCTGGGCATCGAAACCCATGCCAAGCCGCCCATTGAAACTTAACATGTTTTGGTGATGGGGTAAGTTTTGGGTGTTGCCCTGCCCGAGCATTGAACCCTTCGATGGTGGGCCTCAAAAGTTATCATGTTTTGATGACGACTATGTTTCAGGGGGTGTTGTGTTCAAGCCTCAAAACTCACACCCAGCCGCCCTAAAACACATGTTTTGGTGATGGTATGCTTGGGGTTCACATTGCCTATGCATTGAGACCCATGCCAGGTTGTCTTGAAACAAGCAATGCATTTACGACTTTGTCATTAAAATAATGTTGAGGGAAATAAAACATATTACATATTCGGTCTGTTTGGCACAAAATAGACACCTTTGCATGCTCCAGACCTGGGAATTTGTAGCTCCCATTCTGTCCTTCGATTCCAGAATGGCTTACATGGACCTTGCATTTCATCATAAAATTGTGCTCTAATTTTTTTACTGTAATTGGAGGGCATGTTATCTTGCGTATTTTATCCTCCGTTGTTTGGGGGTTGTTTAAAGAATGAAATGGCAGCCTCTTTTTAAATCATTTTTTCCTGTTGTACCCAAGAATATATGTGTGTGTGTGTGTGTGTGTGTGTTTTGGATGGTCTTTACACTCTGGAGGTTTTATCCTCCTCTAGGCCCTTATTCCAGTAAAGTCCTTGGAAGGGTGGCATAGGTCTTTATCCTGTACCATCCACTACAAGTATGCAGTTTTCACATCCAAGTTTAGTTATTCACTTTTTTGCAACCCCACCTATAAAACTGAAACTGGCTAGCAAATAGGTGGGGGACTACCAATAGCAAACCACCTGGATCAATCATTATGATAGGCCAATCAAAAACATTGGGCAGCAGTCAGATCACATTTATTACACTCTTTTCTGCATGTGAATAGGGTTGCTGCATCTTTCAGCAGCCACCGCAAATCGTGCGATTATGCTGAAACAAAACTATTTTCCTGAGCCAAACCGACATGTTTTGACTTTTCTTCATCCAATTTTACTCTGCAGATCACATAATGAGCACCGCTGGAGATGCTCTTATTGACCAAATTTGGCCTAGATCACCCTGAATAAGTCTTAGATCAATGGGTTTGCATAGTATATTTTGGATAAAATAAAACATTTATATGTTAGTTTGGGTCAATCAATTTGGCACAGTATTCGATGCTTGTAAGAGACATTACACAATAAAATGCTCTTCATTGACCTAACCAAGTTTTTCTTTCTCAATTTTATGATATTGTAAATTTGGCAAATGTTTTTGAAATATTAGCAAAATCAGTTGACTTTACATTAGAGATAGATTTTTTTTAATCCCAATTTTTTTGACAACAAAAAAATTTATCAGGAAAAAAGACAATGCACTCAACGCCTGGAGATGTGTTTTCCTAACGTTCATATTTCCATGCACAATTTGCGAGTGTGTGTTCTAAAGAGATTTAATTGGTCAAAGAATATATGGAATGAGAAGTAATAGTTTTGAAAAGAAAAACCTTCAGTCCAAAAGATTAGAACGACTAAATCAACCATGGTCAAACTTTGGTTAAAATTTCATCGAAAAGACTAGTAAATTAACTAAACTAAATGCCTGACAACTTAATCACAACTATGTTGAATGTGATGGTCAATGTTTCTTTTTCTTTCAAATTGTGTCTCAAAAATGTGAAAAATGGTTTTTTAGGGGTTTCTAAACACCAAATTTCAAAAAGAAATATTAAAGAATCACCCTATTCTACATCCTAGTAGGTGGCCAACAATAGAGAAGGTTGTTTAAATGTTTTTAATTTCATTTTTTCAAGAAAAAATGGCTAAATTATCATATGGATGGTTTTCACTTGTCTTTACATCTAAACTTAAAAAAAAGAAACACTACCATATTACCTTAATAAATTTGCTGATAATTAAATTATTTCTTAATTTTCAATTTTTTTTGAGAATTTTTGAAATTTGAAACACCATAATTTCAAATTTTCAAGTTGCATAGTGTTGAAAGTTTGGGAAACCTAAGGATTATAAGCCCTAGTGACTAACATGTTTTTCATATTTTTATTTGTGTTGTTACAATTGTACACATTTCATTTGGTTGATAAAATGATTTTGAACTTTGGTGAAGAATGGGATATTGTGAATGCAAACGTTTGATGGATACAATTGTGTAAATGTTAAAACTTGACACAATATTGTTTCAAAAACACTTTTCATTGAAAATTGCTACTTAAATTGTTTCATTCATTGGCAACAACATAAATCCTCTATGCATCCTATTGCAATCCACTCCATTTTCAAATATCTAAAGATGAATTGGAGGGTGTCGAACAAGAATCAACAAACATAGGAAATTGCAGATTGCAAACATTAATAATCAACAATAGGAACACATGAATGCTATGCATGAAATCGAATGAAAAATGATTGACATTCTTAATTGTTTCAAAATTATTAAAAATTTAAAAAATACAAGTGAAAAATCTTGAAAAATTTATGATATACACCAAAATGCATTCCAATAAATAAATCAATTATTCAACACCATTGTGTAGAAAGAGATGATCATGGCTTCTAAAGCATGCCAACAACTGATACATTTTTTCTAGTGTAAGTGGAAGGCACCTTACCTGCCATCAAATTTCTGTGTCAGGGGAGGATGATGGCATCTAAGGTGCCTCCTTGAATCGGAGATGTCAATTTATAAAAGCCAAACTTTCACCCATTTGACCTGGTTATCAATAAGGGTATCAAATCAATTTTCATATTGATATTGATAACCTATGTGGTCTTAAAGAAAAAAAGGAAAAAAAGAACCTACATGGTGATTATTAAGAAAAATCAATAACCGAGCAACACTAGTCCAAACCAATTTTGGGTAGGTACTTCACGTTGGCAGGTAAGAACAACTGGTTGGGTTAGTTAAGACAAAGTCGGAACAAAATTGGAATTGGGTCTGATTTTGGAACTGGAACTTGATTTTATTTTCTTAAACAACTGGACCTGGAACTGGGTTCCCAGTTCTATTTAGGTGTGAAACGAGAACCAAAATCAAGATTTTTGAAAATAATTGGTTTGGAAAGAAAAAACAAAAGGAAAAAAAAGACTAGAAAGGAGGGGGGGAGGGGTTTATTAGACAATCAACTGCTAATTTTGATCCAGGTTAGTAACAACCGGATCAAGAATCAGGTTTGATTTTCATTTTGAAGAACCGAACTCAAAACCCAATTCTTGATTCTGTTTCTGTGGGAAACTGGAACCTGAACTGGGAGAGTTCTCATTTATTTTTTTGAACTGAAACTGGAGGTTCTTCATAAAAGTAAAGGACAACCCTACACTTGGTGTAGACTTCAAGACCGAGTTTTTGTCTCAAAATTTTTTATAAAAAAAAAAGTAAAAAATAGAAAAATTTCCCAAAAATTATAAATTTTAGCTAAATTTACTCTAGAAAAACACATGCATCCAAAAATTTCCCAACTTTTTGTGGAAAAGGAGACAAAATTTGTCCAAAAAAATCACAGGTCAAGACCTACAGAGGGATGTTCCAACCAATGGGACAATTCTAATCTGCTTTGGCAAGCTATTCCCCGACCACTAGGTGGGAAGATAGCCAACCTGATCTGTGGAAAGTAATACCAACTAGACAACCAAAAGCCTATAGTAGCTATAGGTAGGTTAGATTTATACACTTCTCAAAAATGAACTCACAAAATACAAAAGGTTAGTTGATGGGTTGCCTTTTTTTATTTACAAGGTTTTTCTTCCATGGTGTTCCCAAAACTGAACCCACAAATTGATTCAAATGGTCCATGAAGTCCCCAAAAATGAACTCACCTCATTAAGATTCAAATTTTCCATGAACTCCCCAAAAATGAACTCACATCTATTAAGATTCAAATGCTCCGTGAAAAACCTCACGAAAGGAAAAACAAAAGTTTGAGGAAGTTCCCAAAAATGAACTCATGAAATAAAAAATTGCTGCATCAATTTTACCCAAAAGTTTGCCTCACCAAATAGAAAAGTCTTCCATGAAGTTTCCAAAAAATGATCTCATAAAATAGAAAAATGTTCCATGAAGTTCCCAAAAATGAATGCACAAAAATAGATTGAAATGTTCCAAGGAGTGGTAAAAAATGAACTCCTCAATATAATAGTAGGTTCAAAGCTCAACATACATTCTATGAAGTTCCCAAAAAGGAAAAACTCACACATAGGCAGGTCATTAGGAGTAAAAGCCAGTGTTGGCTGGTTCTTTAAGAACCTCCAGACCGAGTTCTAAAAACATAAATTAGGGTTATGATTTGACACATAAATGGAGTTGAGAATCTGGTTCCAGGTCCCGTTATTCAAAAAAATTTAAAAAAATCGATTCTGTTCTAGTTTTGGGTAACCTGGACTAGAACCCGCAGTTAACCTCTGGTTAGCTGTCAATTCCAGTTCCTTTTTTCCTCCAAAACTGTTTTTTCCAAGAAAACCTTGACTCTGGTTATGAATCCACACATAAGTAAAACCAAGAACATGTTTCGGGATCTGATTCTAAAAAGAATTTGGTTCGGGAACTGATTCCCAAAATCAAACCTGGTTCTCATTCAGTTTATACTAACCACAATTGGAACCAACAGTTCGAACCCACCAAAACGAGTAGCGACCCAACACAGGTAAAAGAAAAACACATCTGGTGAACATTCATTCCTCAAAACATGGGGTCAAAAATCAGACCTGGTTCTGGTTCGGTTTTATACTATTCGAAACCTACAGTTCGAACCCACCAAACCAGGTAACCAGTCAACACCAGTTTTTAAAAAAATAGCTGCATCTGGTGGACATTCATTCCTCAAAACGCGGGGTCAAAAATCAAACCTGCTTCTGGTTCGGTCTTACA
>Ga0209611_10015145_pt1 | contig 10119 bp, 6 predicted proteins | sample S1TSphgellanicum_3_FD_187693 | JGI IMG/M metagenome (GOLD analysis project Ga0209611, IMG submission 187693) | Host-associated microbial communities from peat moss isolated from Minnesota, USA - S1T2_Fc - Sphagnum magellanicum MG (SPAdes) (version 2) | ecosystem: Host-associated > Plants > Peat... | reverse complement strand
GGGGGGGGGGGGGGGGGGGGGGGGGGGGGGGGGGGGGGAAGGGGGGGGATGAATCGGGCAAAATATGAACCCAGCAGTGCATGCATCCGCCACCACCCAGGGGGGCCTAACAGACATCATCCCTGTAGTCATCAATGTGATGGTAGGCTGCCATCAACCAAGCTCCTAAATTCCAATGTTTGTCTGGATGGATTCCAGAGTCAATTCCTCTACTACTTTTGCAAGGTTTTCTCCGAACTATGCTTTGGTCGAGGCCTGGACATCCAGACCAGTGTTGGGCAGGTATTCGCTGCTTTGATCGGTAATCACCAGTGTTGTGCAGGTATTGGCTTCAAAGAGAATATGCAGTCTCTAGGTTATTGTATATTTTATAATTTTGATTAACTTTCCAGGTACGGTTTTGAAATTTTTAAAAGTGTTCAAAAGCCTCCAGTTAGGTTTCAATTTACTTTCCTTAACTCATGGAGGTTACAAGGTACAGGGTTTAAAGTTGTTGATGTGAATGCGATTTCGGGTAAGGTCAGGATTTAGGTTTATGATTTTTTAAGTGCTAATTGAATTCAAATTGACATGGATTTCATCATCTCGCTTTTCAATACATCATATTGTTCCAAAACTTATAGAAAGACACTAGTAGTGCATAGCAACGCGAAGCCTAGGTTAATTTACATATTTTATTATTTAATGACATTGCATCTAAAGCACATATATCCGAATGGCAAATATTTGCATGTTAACTATATTTATCACAAATTTAACATGTGACGAATTCATAATAATGAAAATCATGTCAAGTTTGTTTATTTATAAATTTGTACATTTTACATAGAAATATCATGCATTGAAAACACATTTGACATAGATACATGTGTTGATGATGATTAATGAATTTATAAATGAACGAATGTTACACAAATTTCACATTTTTTCACAAATCTATGTGTCTAAATAATAATTTCATAATTTATTTATTTTTGTTATTAAATATTAATAAGATGTAAGGAAAATAATATGAACATTTGATGTACCTTGTAAGTAAGTTGCAACAAGAAAACTATCATAAAATTGTGGAGCATTTAATGTTTTTGCTTAAATGATCCAAGATTAAACAATTTTTCACTAATGTGTATTCATTTTTAAACTTTTTAGTTGTAAAAATAGGTTTTAAGTAGGTTTTTTAAAATTCAATTAGCTTTTGATGTCAACTTCAATTGAATTTAATGTGAAATGAATATATATATATATATATATATATATATATATATATATTGATGAGTTTTTGGAATCTATGATGATCTTCATATTTTAACTTAATACATATCAATGTAACATGTGTCATTGACCCAAGTGTGAACTAGTTACCCAACCAATTTTTCCTTCAAAATCTATTTTTGGTAATTTAATTGAATTTCCAATTACCAAAACTACTCAAAATTCAATATTAGTACTACATCGGCCTTAGGTCTAAAATTTGCCAAATTTCTTTCATTAAATCCTACTCACTAAGCTTTCCAATAATACCAAGAATGCAACAAATTCCTTATTTTTTTGTTTTGGTTTAAATAAATTTTCAATGAATTTTTTTCAATATCCAATAACTTTCCATTGAAGCTTAAAACATTATGAAACCAATCAATGCACCCCTACCCATTGAAAGTTTTCCAATGGCAAAATATGTACCACATGCAAAATGGTCATCATAAAATTAATAAAACATGTTGCTAACAAGATCACAAGATCACAAGATCACAACATTTTATGTTTTGATGTTTCCCCCATTATACTTTTCACGCTTTTAATTGCATGTGTCAAGATTGATCATCTTCATGACCTTGTCAAATGTCAACAAGAATGCATTCAAACTATTGTTTATTCCACAATTTTAAATGTAAAATAAATCTAAAATAAATATTTTATGTGATATCACACTACACAAAAAGATTCAATTTATGGAGTTGTACATAATTGATAGATGGATCACCCAAGCTCATCAATAATGTATATCTATTCAAGAAAGTTGTTTGTTTATTGTTTGTTATGTTGAAATTTCCCAAACCATAGTGACCCCCATTGTGCTAAATTTGAACCATAGGAAAGCTCTCAATGAGAAGGGGTGCACTAAAGTGGTTTTGGAATGTCTAAGCATACAATGCAAGAATAATTGAATATTGAGAACTTTTTTCAAAAAATCCAACTTGAAAAATGTTTTTTAAAAAAATGGGGCAAAAATTTAACAAGTTTATTGGAAACCCTTCAACAAGTAGGATTTTTGGGATGTGATTTTATAAATTTTAAACTAAAGTGGTGGAGATATTGATTTGAATAATTTTATCACTAATTAAAAATTTTAATTAGTTTTTTCACAATTGAATTTTATCACTAAGGTCCTATTTAGAATGCACACTTGGAGCATTTACATAGTCATGTTTACACTTGGGCCAATGGCACAAACTGCATTATTATATATTAATGAACCAGCAATTAATTGTTTGTGTTCCTTTCATGCCAAGTCATATGAACTTTCATAAAGAATAATCACAATTTAAACCAAAATGATGAAAACATTATAAATATCACTCAGGTCTACCCATGTTAATAAGACCCACACCCACCCCCTTAAAGCCTTTTTTTTCATTGTGTTTTTTCAAAAATATTATAAAATGTTTTTTAGAACAAAATTTAAGTCTTTTTAATTTTTAATTTTTGTTAAAACTATTATGATAAGGTTTATATTTTAAGAATTCCAAAACTATACCATTTTTTTAAAATTGAATTTTTGTCTTGTGTGTTTTTAAATACATTTGCTTAATTATTGTTTTAATACATTAGTTATGTAACCTTCTTTTTTTTTATTATTGATTAAATTTATTTTAAGTTTTTTGGACATGTATACCAATATATTTAAAATAAAATTTTATAAAAATATATATTTTTAGTTCTTTTCTTTTCTTACAATTTGAAATACACAAAATTAAGTAATTGCTACAACTATTAATGGTACGTGTTAGTGCAATTGCACCCACCTTTCATGGTGTAGAAATGTTTAGGGAACTTAAAAAATATGAGTTCAATAGTTTATCATATCTTTAAATATAAATGAGGTTCAAAAATGGCCTAACATTAAAATATTTTACTAATGAAATATCAAACCTTTTGAATGAAAATATATGTAATGTGGTCAAAAGCAAGCTAACATAAAATATTTATGTGTTCTTGTGCCATTGATATCATACATATGATTGATGTTTGGTAGTGTGATGCCAAAATATTTATTTAAATGTTCCTTATGTTTTATATTTGTAATGCTATTGCATTGGTTGGGATAACAACATTCCTTGAAAAGGTGAAGGTTTGATTCCCATGGATTTCAATAAAAAATGTTCTATTTTTATTTTTATTTTTTAGCAAAACACGTCATAAATTAATTATGCCAAACACTGGTCATATGTATGGTATTGCAAAACATATGGATTGAATAAAACAATAACCATGCCCACTTGTAAATAATAATGCAACTACATATACACTTTTTAACTTGTAAAGAAATGATATAATCAACTAATTCCTTAAGAATTTGGTCCTCATTGACATGGTAATAATAAAATCTTATTTCATTGCCTCCAACTAACTCACTAATGGTCCAATTATTAATTTAATATTATAATTCTCACAAAGCATTTCCAATTCAACTATAATTTCAAAATAGTTAGACATACATTTGTTTTTACCTAACCATGTGCAAATTAAACAAAATATAGTACAATTACACAAGTTTGCATATTAAGGTAGCCCAATTTGACTGTAATCACATTAAAGGAGTCATAACGAGTGTAACCAATACTTTTTTTGTTTCTAAGTTTAGTGTCAAAAAATTTATTTATGTTGCAAATCTCTAATGTGTTTACATGACAATATCTTAATATATCATGAAAACATATGAAATAATCTATAATGAATTGAATGAATATAGAGTATTCAAAATCACTTATAAAACATTATAATCAATATTTCATTATTTTTTTCATTTATATAGGACTTGAAATGTTTTCAAAATGACATAATTATGTACAATATTTATTCATGAGTGTGATCATAATCAAACAAATTAAAAACTTTGTCAAATAACTATCAAAATTGTTGACTTTTTTGCATATATTTATGTGATGTCATTTTAATGGCATGTTAATCATGGGAAGTTGTGCTAAATGATTAATTTGATGTTGTGGAATTCAAATTTAAAATTCATTTAATTCAATTTAGGGTTTTAGTAAAGGACTTCTAAACTTGATCAAAAGTAGTTTCAAAAATGGACAAAGGACTAACCTCAGAATTTTTTTAATAATAAAATTGATGGAAAATAAGTTGAATGATATTAACTTACTACTGACATTCAAAAAACATTCATGATTAAAAAGTTGTGGAATTTCAAATTTTCAAAATATGTTTCAAAATTTTCAAATTTCAAAAGTCTTTTATCACATGTGATATGCATGACATATAAAATAAAATTGTATGTAGTTTATGATACAAAAAAACCAAAGCCTAAAATAATTAACATATTTTGGTATGATTTGAAATGATAATCATTTTTCAAGGTGAAATGCAAACTCTAACAAAATTTCCACATTTAAAAAAATTCATAAATATTCAACAAATTATTTTTAACAATGTGATGTATTGGAGCAATTATAAATATTTTTAGTAACATGCTGCAAAAGATTTATCAAAAATTCGTTTTTATGAAAAAATCAAAATGACCACAAAAATACCCGCAATCCTTGGGTCCTTTTTCATTATTTGATTGTGATTTGATCCTCACTTTTTTTTACATTATAATATAATATACCATGACTAAGGAAAAAACATTTTTACCATTGTAAAAATAAGAAAATTTTAATCCATCATTTTTTATAATTAATCACAATCTACCAAAGCCAAAACAATTCTATATAATTAGTTAGTTGGTAAGGTTCCTTAAGATGTTCAGTTTTAAAAGAAATGTAAACGAAAGTGAAAAGGTGGCATTTCAACCATACCAAGGAGCATATAATGCTTTGGATGTAGCTCATTTTCACATCTAAGAATTAGAGGAGGAAAATGAAAAAAAAAAGGTGGGGAGGAAAAAAAAGTGAAAAATACAAAGATTACTAGCAATGTAAACCAAAGGCAAGGAAGTACTAATAGTCATAGATGTTTAGAAGAGATCATTCCAATCAACAAGTTTTTTAATAACATGGAAGTAATAGGAGAAGGTGCTAGAACTAAGTTCAAGGACATAACAATAGGTATGGAAATAAACTAGATCAATACCAAAAATCAAAAAAACATTTATGGGATGAAAACTCCAAGAGCAAATTTTCCAACTTTGACAAAATAGGTTAGTGCCAAGCCTTGTTCAAGAACAGACCACATCCATGTAATAATGGAAATGGAATACCTTTATTTTCTACTACCTAACCCATAAGCATATTACTTAGTATATAGACTTTAGGTTTGTTTTCAAGTCGATGTAGCTCCACCCATGATTGGAGCACACATCTCTGAGAAATAATTTTTGGTTATGTGGAAAATTGATGACTTGGGGTGGGAAAATACTTAGCTTATAATATCATTTGTTCTTTTATTCAATACTATGAGTCATATGACTATGGCATAGTAGAATGGACAATGAGATATTTTGGTGTTTACGCATTGCATTATTACTATAAGCTGGAAGTCAAATACATTGATTCAATAGTAAAAGACTTAATTGTTATGTGGGGACACTGCAACAACTAAAGGAAGGATAATATTATGAAAAGAATTAAAGCAGCACAATAATTAATAAATTCCTATAATCATTATAGAGAAATCAATTTTATTAAGTACATCATAATATAAAGTTGATTTGTAAACACAAGGTAAAAAAACATGACAATACTCAAACAAGCATAACACCAATCAGTTATGCAAAACAATAATCAATTATGCAAAGTGATAAGTATTAAATGTCAAAGTGATTAAAAAGAATCAATTATACCAAACAATCTATTAGGCGATTACAACCAACAATGTACTATTTAAGGCCAATTCTAAAAAGTAAAAGGTTTTTTTATGCTTGTATATGTTCTACTCGTCCATTGTGTGTGCACTTGATGTTTTTGGTAAAAGTGTGTGCAAGGGATGTAAAATCTACATCCTTGAAGAACATATATACAAAGAAATATGAAGCAAGAATTGGCCAAAAAATTTGGAAAAAATAGGAAGATATATTAAAATAAGATGTATGAAAGAAAGGAAAAAGGGAATGGGTAATGATGTTTAAGATCTTTATTATTGGCAGCAAGTCTAATTCTATTTTACAACTACATATTTATTGAAGATGTTGTTATAATTAATATGGCTACATGGTATTCAAATTGATAATGTAGAACAAAAACCCAACAACAATATAATTAATAATTTAGGTTGATCTCTAGAAATATATTACTAACAGTGTCTTCAAAACACAAAAGTTGGTTTTGGTTTGTTGAATTTGTGTTTTTTATCCATGAATAAAAGTTGTGCTGTTGTAAAAAATTTCCCACTTCTTATATTAAATTTCAAATCATGTGTTATGTACATTATTTCATTGAATACAACAATTGAAAAGAATGCACATTGACATTTGCAAGCTAAAGTGTCCATAGATGGATGTTACCAATATGTAATTTTTTTGCACCCTTGTGGATTAGTATGTATCCTAAATCAAATGGTTTTTGAATTTTATGAAAAAGACTCATGTACATGATTATTATGTAATATATAATTATGTACAATTATGAAATTATTTTAAAACTAATGTTTTACATGAAATACGGGACCTTTTTAATTTTCATGAATTTTCAAATGTCAATGTTAAGAAAACTTTGTAGATTAATTCATCATAATAGTTTATAATAAAATATTAATAACATCTTTTCCCAAAACTTGACAAATTTGTTGTTGGAAATTTGAGTAAAATGGTTTCCAAACCATTTCAACATGATTTGAATTCTTTTAAACACCTTATATAAAAGCACTAAATTTGAAAAATAAATTACAACATGATATTTGTGAAATTCTTATAAAATTTGTCACAAAATTGTATCATGGAATTTAATTAAAGGTTGCAATTCATTTTTTAAAAAGAAATACGATTTTTTGGCCCTCAGCTTAAGCATCCAAACAAGTTACATTAATACACTACAATAAAATAGTACGAAGGATTCCCAAATTGTCAAAAGTGAATCACTTTAACTTGAAAATATAATCTAGTGATTCAAAGTTATTGAAAGAAAATAGTAGTGCATTGATTTTCTATAATGCATAGATTTTCTATGGCATCCTAAATGAACTTTGCATGTCCACATTCTTTTTTTTGAGTGAAAGTTTGGCATCCATCCAACATATGGACATTCATCCATGATGGATACAAGTTAATCATATCCACGGACAAAGGCAATCATTCATCCATTATGAACCAATAGATTAAATTAATTTGTTCATTACATCTCTGTTCATAGATAATATGGATTTCAACTTGTCATAAATCCAAATGCACATCTTTTTATATTTAATACATCCATATGGTCAAACATTTGATGAATATTATATATTTTGGGTTTGATGAATATCATCCATTGTAGGGACAAGTCAATCCATGGTACTACCATATTGTAACCTATTCATTTGGGGTGCACTCTATGAAAATGTATTCTTTGAGGAGAACATCCTAACTTTGATAGACATGATGTTTCCAAATACATGTTCTTGCTTATAAACATAAATGTAACATAAATAAAAATAAAATATCTTAAAGTAGGGACCAACCAACAATTTATTCAAATATGATAAGTCTATAAGCCTATACCATGAAGCAGTCCCATGCGTTTGATGCAAGTAAGTTATAAACCTTGTTTTTAAACTATATGAATTATTGGTACCTACATCATTAATAGCATCTAAAACCAATGTTTGGGAAAATTGAACCTAGGATGATAATTGTGAAACACAGTAGTTATTCTACATTGCATTGTGACCGAACAACATGTCGTCGGACAAGGACTTCATACATGTACTGTTGGTGTGAACATGAAAATCCTAATCTGGATAATGTGGCCGAGAATCTTGATTAGTGGCGGCGGATTTTCTCTTGAGGAGAGTGAAAGGGAAATCAGAAGTGCATGGGATGCATGGTAGTGGAAGGACAGGAAGATGACGGCGCGTTTTATGAGAAGTTGCGGCGCCTCATTGATGAGGATGGAGGGAACGGCTAATGGTGATGAGTACGAGGAGGAGGAAGCTTGTTGAGGAAGCTGGATTCAGGATTGAAGAGGCAAGCTCGATTAAAGAAAAAGGGGAACAGTCTTGAGTGGGGAGCAAGGGAAGTTCTGAGTTTTTAGTTTTTGGCAGAGAGATTAGCAGGAGCTAGGAGAATGGAGTAGTGTCGCTCTTCTTCCGCTGCTATTAGCGACCGATGACCTCTAGCTTCTGTATTTTGGTAGAGCTAATCAGAAAGTTAGAATGAAGAGGACTGCGGATAGAGATTTTGGAAGAAGAACAGTGCTTGTGCTGTCGGAATTGTTTCTCTGAAATCTAAGCCATGGAATGCTGGCACTTGATTTTCTGCTTGTCTGAGTCGAGTCAGTGTGAGCTAAGTGTGAGAAAGCTCAGAGGATTGCTCCTGTAGCTGGGTTATGAATTCAAGCTTGGAGACAAGGGAAGGTTGTCTGTCCTGTTGTGTTCTGGCCGTAAGGTGCCATTGTGCTTGATCAGTCAGAGCACGCGAGGGAGGAGAGAGGTTGCTGGCTGCCATGATTGTTCTGCATCTCTCTGGTGTCCCTCCATTTTTGGTATCAGAGCTTGTCGATCATGTGACTATGGTGGGCTACAAATAGCTGTGCATTCTGTCAGAGGATGACACACTAAGGGACATGTCTTCCTCTAGCAACGAAGATATTCCTATAGAATTAGCACAGGAGATCAGAAAACGTCGCATAGTTAGGAGGTTTGATTTTAGCACTGTGCCAGAGGGTCCTCATCGAGGAGCAGTGATTCTGAGGGCACTAGGATTTGGAATGGTCAGGTTGGTTGGCATAGAACCCGATCAGGCACGAACAGGGGATATTGCGGTGGAGGTAACCCACAGTGGGTACTTCACAAGGGCAAGGGTGTGGCTAAAGGTTGTCGATGGAGACAGGGGGTGGACATGCACCTCAGAGCTTCAGTCCAGTTTCTATTTCACTTCCTACCTTGCGTAGAGTGAATCCCGAGTTTGCAGAGAGACAGGGTAGCATACCTAGAGCAGGAGATGTCTGGATACCCAGATCTGAGATATCACCGAATCATTTCATAAGACTGTATGTGCCCGGTGTGGAAGACCTGTTTGCGGAAGGAGATCGCCTAGTTTGGATTGAGCACAGCGGCTCTCAATCCCGCATCATCAGCTGGGGCATATGGTGGAATAGGGCCGGAGGATGGCGATTCCAACAAATGTCGTCAGATGAACAACGATTTTCGACTTTCCCCTCTAATTTTGAACCATTGTTGCCTGTGCATGAAGGCGTTCAATCGGAGTTCAGAGTGTAGTTTGGCATCTGTGTCAGGGTCAAGTTGCAGCAAATAGGCAGTTGGTGATTTTGTACGTTCTTTCTTTTTCTGTAGGCCTTGAGTCTGTATATAGTTTTGCCATTGTCTTGTGATATTGACGCTTTTGCAGAATGACTAGTCCACAGGGTATGGACGAACTATTCTGGGGGTGTGAGCACGAAGACGTCAGTGACTGGGCTGAAAGGCTCACCATGGCCGCAAAGGTGCGAGACCTCAACGCGGACAAATTGTTCAAGATTGCGAAGCTCAACTTGAGAGGCCAAGCTCGAGAATGGCTTAGAAGACTGCAGCCAGCTCCGGCAGATTGGTCTGAATTGAGGACGTCAATTTTGCAGAAGTATGGGAACGTGGACGATGATGACATCAGAGCCAAGCTCGATGCCATCAAACAAGAACCTAGGGAGAGGGTTCAGAGATATTTCGAACGGTTGGACAAATTTTTTCGAAAAGGCAAAATTGCTGATGCCGAACAATGGAGAAGATTTCTGGCCAGGTTGAGGCCTGAAATCA
>Ga0209611_10015144_pt1 | contig 10119 bp, 9 predicted proteins | sample S1TSphgellanicum_3_FD_187693 | JGI IMG/M metagenome (GOLD analysis project Ga0209611, IMG submission 187693) | Host-associated microbial communities from peat moss isolated from Minnesota, USA - S1T2_Fc - Sphagnum magellanicum MG (SPAdes) (version 2) | ecosystem: Host-associated > Plants > Peat... | reverse complement strand
GGGTCAGGGGCCCCTGCCCCAGTCCCGGCCGGCGCGGCGGCGGGCAGGGCCGCCAGCCCCAGCACCGCCAGCCCGAACACGAGCCCGCGCGCCTGGGCGTTCACCGGACCCCGGTCGGATCTTGCCGTCATCGGCCGCCGTCCGACGACCGGGGGATAGGCAACCGGACGCGCCGCCGTAAATCTGCAAGGGAGGGTTCTGGACGCGCCCGGACGTCGAACACCCGCGCCAGGGCGCGCCGATCGAGGGCCTGTTCACCGACCAGGCGGTCGCCCCCCACCAGCCAGTCCGGACGGCTGAAGGCTCCCTCTGTGTTCGCGCCCTTGGCCGCGATGTCGATCGTCCCGCGCACGTCCCGGTTCCATGACCTGTCGCCGCCATCTCGTGGCGAAGGGGCTCTTCATGGAACCTACCGACCAATTCTCAATTCAAGTAATTTGGCGATTGGAGTAGAAAATCTAATATTGACCTAGTTTCACCACCCCTATGATGGTCGTCCGAAATCAACGGGCATGTATTAAACCAACAAAACAGTCATATTTGTGTTTCGAATACAAGACTGCGGCGGCGCCGCGCTACACGCACAGCATCGCCATCAACGGCGAGACCATCATTGCCGGCGGAGGCGTCGCAATGACGATCACCGCGTAACCGTCCCGTAGGAGTTCGACCATGGCTGCAACCCGCAAACTCAAGCTCGGCTTCATCCTCCACGGCGTCGGGCGAACCTGGACCGACTGGCGCCATCCCGAGGCCGACGTCGGGGCCAGCACCAGTTTCGAGTTCTATTCGCGCCAAGCCCGCACGGCCGAGCGCGGCAAGTTCGACTTCCTGTTCGTGGCAGACAGCCTGTCGATCAACGAGAAATCCAGTCCACATTATCTGAACCGCTTCGAGCCCCTCACCATCCTGTCGGCCCTGGCCGCGGTCACCTCGAACATCGGCCTCGTCGCCACGCTCACGGTGAGTTACTCGGAGCCCTTCAACGTGGCGCGGCAGTTCGCGTCCCTCGACCATATCAGTGGAGGCCGGGCCGGTTGGAATGTGGTGACCTCATGGCTCGGCGAAACGGCCGCCAATTTCAGCAAGGATGAGCATCTGGCCCATGACGACCGCTACCGCCTGGGCGGCGAGTACCTGGACGTGGTCCAAGGCCTCTGGGACAGCTGGGAGGACGACGCCCATGTCGGCGACAAGGCCTCAGGCGTGTTCGTCGATCCCGAAAAGCTGCACCGTCTCGACCACAAGGGTGAATTCTTCCAGGTTCGCGGCCCACTCAACATCAAGCGTTCCCGGCAGGGCCAACCGGTGATCTTTCAGGCCGGGGCCTCCGACACCGGGCGCGCCTTCGCCGCCCGTCGGGCCGACGCCATCTTCAATCCCGCCGCCACGCTCGAGGAGGCGCAGGAATACTATCGCGACGTGAAGGCCCGCGCGCAGGGGTTCGGCCGCGATCCGTCGCTGCTGAACGTCTTGCCGGGCATCGGCCCCGTCATCGGCCTGACCGAGGCGGAAGCCGAGGCCAACTACCGTGAGCTGGCTGCGCTCGGATCGCTGCAGACAGGACTTGGTCTCTTGGCCCGCACGTTCAGCGACCATGACTTCACGGTCTACGACCTCGATGGTCCCTTCCCCGATGTCGCCGCCATCGGCCTCAACAGCCAGCAGAGCGGCTCAAACCGCATCCTGGCCGAGGTTCGCGCCGAGAACCTCACCATCCGCCAGGTCGCCGAACGGCTCGCGACCCCGCGCGGCGCGTTCGTGGGGACGCCGGCGGTCGTCGCCGATCGACTGCAGGCGTGGTTCGAGAACGAGGGCGCCGACGGCTTCGTGTTATTCCAGAGCCTGCCGGGCCAGCTCGAGCTGTTCGTCGATCACGTAATCCCGATCCTGCAGGCGCGCGGGCTTTTCCGCGAGGACTACGAGGGAGGCACGCTTCGGGACAACCTCGGCCTGCCGTTCCCGATCAACCGTTACACCGCGGCGCGGGAAGCTCAGGACGCCGCGTAATGGAGCGAGTCCGAATTGGATCGTGAAGTCGCAACTCACGGCTTGGGGAGACTGGCGAACCTGCTTCAGGGCAAACGGCTTCCGTGAATCCGCTCGATAGGAATGGCGTCCAGGTCGACGCCTTCAAGGCATCGCACATTGACAGCCCACGGGTGCGCAGCCGTTCGCGGTCGCCTGAAAGGAAGGACCCCGCACGTCGGACAGAAGTAGTCCGTCGCCTGGCGGGTGTGGAACTTATAGGAGGAGAGCGCCTCCAGAGGCGTGAGTATTTCCAGTTGATCCTCTTCAACGCGATGGATCAGGGCCCCTCGCCGACGACATATGGAACAATCGCACACCCGGACATGATCAAGCTCAGTGCGCACCTTGAAGCGGACGAAGCCGCAATGACAACTTCCACTATAGACGGTCATCGAGGTCCATCATGCACAGAGCTCTAGCTGCCGCAAAGCCGATGGAGTGCGCCTGCGGCAGGTCTCGCTGACCGATTGCGTGTGGAAGAGGACGATGATCCACGAAATCCTGAAGATGGGCGATCCCCGCCTGCTGAGAGTGGCCAAGCCAATTGAGGACATACACGATCCTACCCTGAAAGCGGTCATCGCTGACATGTACGAGACCATGCACGCCGCGAATGGAGTGGGCCTTGCGGCGCCTCAGATCGGCGTTGATCTGCGCCTGATGATCTTCGGTTTCGATGCGAACCCGCGCTATCCGGAGGAGCCGCCGGTTCCGGTCACCACACTTATCAATCCCTGGCTGGAAGTCCTCGGGGACGAGACCGAAGAGGGCTGGGAAGGCTGCCTTTCCGTCCCCGGCATGCGCGGCATGGTCCCCCGCGCCACGCGCATTCGCTACGGCGGGACGCTGGAGGACGGCGGCGCGCTGACACGCGAAGCTCGGGATTTTCATGCGCGGGTCTTTCAGCACGAATTCGACCACCTGGAAGGCGTGCTCTATCCGCAGCGCATCAAGGACATGACCAGGTTCGGTTTCATCGAGGCCTTGTTTCCGGATAGTCCGCTGGCGACGCTGGAAGCGGACTGACGCGTTTCGCTCTGGGGACTGATCAGCGCGGCGGGGCTGAGGTCGCGCCGCCGCTCGCTCTTTCAGCCTGACCGCCAAGGTGACGCTGCCGACCAATCGCGAGACCGGGGTGATCGCCGCGACCGGGAGTTGGTTCGGCGGCTGGAGCTTCTATCTCAAGGACGGACGTCCTGCCGGCTACTAGGCTTTCTCCCAGCAGCCGCAGGACCAGTTCAAGATCATCGCCGCCAGCTGGTCCCGTCACCCTGCGCGACGATTTCGTCTATGGCGGCGGCCTCGGCAAGGGCGCGCTGACCATCAGCGCCAACGGAAAGCCGGTCGCCAAGGGGCAGATCGAACGCACCATCCCCATCACCGCCGGCCTCGGCGAGACCTTCGACGTCGGCCGTGACACCGGAGCGCCAGTCACGGCTGACACCATGATCAAGGCGTCTTCGACGGTGAGATCCGCAAGGTCCAGGTCGATTTGGTGGCTTCGGCCGGGCCGTGGGCAAGGCTCAGGCCGCAGCGGAGTCCAAGACCCAGTGAGCGCCTCCGCGCGCGAAGACAATCAGTCTTTCTGATAGAAGGCAGTCTTCAGGATCGATCTCACGCGCTTCTGAATTCGGCGCCGCCTTCGAGGCCGAAGCATCGAAATCGTCACTGAGCGTGCACCGTATCGCCGGCCAACACCGACGTATCTTCGGGAAAAACATCTATATATCAGAAGCATGCGTGCCTGTTCGGATTGACCGCCGCAAAGCGCCGGTCGGCTGCCGCTGTGAATATCCACGGAGATCGCCGACGCCTCTCCAATGACGAGGCGTGCAGCAACGACAGGCTATCGATGTAAGTTTTTCTGTCTATCTGCACAGTCGATCTACGTTGAACAGACGGGGTGACGAAGCCAGCTTGCGTGCGTGATTCAAGTTTCTAGCGACAACAGCGCGGTCGGAATATCCGGCGGTCCTGCGACCGGCGCCCAGCCTCCAGTTGAATGGCCCACCTTGCTTCTCGCTGCGGTCATTTACGGAGGCTGGCTTGGCGTCACCTTGCTGCACAGCCGCCTTCATCCCGTCGCGCTTTTCATGCTGGGAGGTTGGCTGATCGCCTGGCACGGGTCGCTGCAGCACGAGACGATCCACGGCCATCCTACGCCCTGGCGACGGATGAACGACGCGCTCGCAGTCGCGCCGCTATCATTGTGGCTGCCCTACATGCTCTATCGGCGCTCACATCTCGCCCATCACGACGCGGATCACCTGACCCATCCGGCTCACGATCCCGAGAGCCGCTACCTAGACGCCAGCGCCGGCGGTCCCTCACAGGCAGCCGTGCGCGCCCAGTCGACATTAGCGGGCCGGTTGATCCTAGGGCCCTTCGTCGAGGTCGGCCGCTTTCTCCTGAACGAGTCCGTTCGCGTCTGGCGGGGAGAAGCGGACAGCCGGTGCGTCTGGAGCTGGCACGCGGTCGCCGTCGGGCTGATCTGGATCTGGCTGCACTTCGCTTGCCACTTCAGCCTCGGCGCCTACCTGGCGTTCTTCGTTTACCCCGGCGCGTCGTTAACACTGCTGCGCTCGTTCGCAGAGCACCGGGCCGACGCGTCTCCGGCCAGACGTGTGGCGGTGGTCGAGCGGGCGCCGGTGTTCGGCCTGCTGTTCCTGAACAACAACCTCCACGCCGCCCATCACCGTTGGCCGGGTCTGCCCTGGTGGCGACTGCCGGTCCAGTACCGGGCGAACCGGCGCGCGTTGTTGGCCGAGAACGGAGGCCTGGTTTACGCCGGCTATGGTGAAGTGGCCGCCCGCTTCCTGCTGAAGGCGCACGATACGGTCCTGCATCCCGACACGGGGGATGCGCGGCCATGAAGGCGTCGGCGCCCCTCCGGCTGGCTGCCGATTCCGAGCCGATCGCGTCCCTCGGCATGTACGACCTGCCGGGACTGAGCAGAGCCAATGACATCCTGTGGTCAGCGATCGCCGCGGAATTGCGGCGCATGGGGTTCAACGCGCCGGACCAGCTCACGCGCGATAGCGAGCTGGATGCGATCTGGCGCAATCCGAACCTGATGCTCGCGCAGACGTGCGGCTATCCGCTCACCACGCGGCTCAAGGGATTGGTGCAGGTCGTCGCCACGCCTCGTTATCGTGCGCCAGGTTGCTCGGGGACCGATCATCGCGCCGCGATCATCGTCGCCGCCCGACGCGACCTGCACTCGCTCGCCGCGCTTCGCGGCGCGCGCTGCGCCGTCAACGACCGAAGCTCGAACACTGGCATGAACCTACTCCGGGCGAAGATCGCGCCGCTGGCCGAAGGCGGCCGCTTCTTCGACGAGATCATCGTGACGCGCTCGCACGCCGCCAGCCTCATGAGCGTGGCTCAGGGCGCCGCCGACGTGGCGTCGATCGACGCCGTGAGTTTCGCCCTCCTCGGCGACCTCTATCCAGCCCTGGCGGCCGCGGTGCGAGTCCTCGACTGGACCGACGCCAGCCCCGCTCTGCCTCTGGTCACCGCCGCGGCGACTCCGCCGACCGGTCTCGCCGCCCTCCGCCACGCGCTGGGCGCCGTCGCGGCCGACCCCAGGCTCGGCCCGACGCGGGCGGCCCTGCGGCTCGAAGGATTCAGCGTCCTGCCGGACGGAGCCTATGATCAGGTCGCGCGCCTGGAGCAGGAGGCGGACCAACGCGGATATCCTCAGCTCGCATGACGCCGTTCGCGGGGACGCCCTTTCCGGCCCGCACCGTGATCAGCCATTTCGCCGCGGCGCCGGTCCGGAAAATGCGCCGAGGAGATGAATCACCTCCCACGGGATCCAGCCACCCGGGATCGGCGCGCGCGCGGCCCAACCGAACGCCGCGGGGGTCAACCACCGGTCGCCCGACGCGGGGCAAGGGGTGGAGCGCCCTTCAATGGAATCGCGATGAAGGGTCCGCCGCGCCGGCGAGCCGCTCAAAACCGCTCGACCCATGGCCGAAGCTCGATCTCCCAGCTCCAGGCGCTGCGCGGCTGGGCGAGGATGGCCAGATAGCTCTGCGCCACGGCGTCCGGATCGAGTGTGCTGTCCGGCTGGTCCTTCGGGTCTGGTCGGACAGCGCTGCGCACGCCGCCGTCGATGACGAAATGGGTCACGTGGATCCCGTGCGGCGCCAGCTCCCTCGCGGCGCTCTGGGCCAGGCCGCGCAGGGCGAACTTGCCCATGGCGAAGCTCGACGACAGCGGGAAGCCCTTGACGCTGGCCGTGGCGCCGGTGAGCAGAATGGCCCCGCCCTGTCTTGGAACCATGCGGATCGCCGCCTGCTGCACGGTGAGGATGCCGCCGAACGCAGAAACCTCGATCGCGGCGCGAACGGCCTCCGGATCGAGATCGGTGAGCGGGCCCCGCACACGGCCGGACGCGTTGTAGACGACCAGGTCCGGCGGCCCGAGCGCCCCGTCCACCGCCTTGAACAGGGCCTCGACGGCGGCGGGATCAGCCGCGTCGACGGCGAAGGTCCGGGCGCCGGTCTCGTCGGCCAGCGCTGCGAGCTTCTCCACGTTCCGCGCCGCCAGCGCCACTTTCAGGCCGGCCGCCGCCAGCCCGCGGGCCAGGGAGGCGCTGATGCCGGGACCGGCGCCGACGATCAGCGCGGTCCGATAGGGGATGTCCGTCATCGTATGTCCTTGCCTCAGGCGGCGGGCGCGGGCCGGGCCCGCTGGTTGTAGAGGATGCCGCGGCGGCGCTCCTGCTCTTCCGGTGTCACCGTCGCCGGGTCCTCGGCTTCGCCGGCCGCGACCGCCAGGCCCCGCTGCACAGCCGGACGCTCGGACAGTTCGTCGAACCAGCGCTTGAAATAGCGGAACTCGTCCAGGTCGATACCCTGCTGCGCCCAGCCGACGGTCCAGGGATAGGAGACGATGTCGGCAATGCTGTAGTCGTCGCCGGCCAGATAGCGCCGGTCATGGAGTCGGTTGTTCATCACGCCGTATAGCCGGTGGACCTCGTCGTTGAACCGCCGCCGGGCATAGGACTGATCCCCGGCGCTTTCGGCCACGCGCGAGAAATGCCCGCGTTCGCCGAACTTCGGGCCCTGGTTGGCCATCTGCCACACCACCCATTGGACCACCTCGTACTTGGCCTGCACGTCGTCCTGCGGCCAGAACCGCCCCTCCTTCTCGGCGAGGTAGAACAGAATGGCGCCGGACTCGAACACGCTGAGCGGCGCGCCGCCGCCCTTGGGCGTGGTGTCGACGATGGCCGGCATCCGGTTGTTCGGGCTGATGTTGAGAAAGCCGTCCTCGAACTGGTCGCCACGCCCGATGTTCACCGGGACGACGGTGTAAGGGACGCCCAGTTCCTCGAGCAGGATAGTGACCTTCTTGCCGTTGGGCGTCGGCCAGTAATGCACGTCGATCAAGGTCGGTCTCCGGTGGCGGCTAGTCGAAGAAGGCGATGGTGCGGAATTCGATACTCTCGCGCGGCGGGGCGTCCGCCGGCGTGGTCGGGTCTTCAAAGCCGGTGTGCGGCGCGAACCGCGCGACCGAGGGGTTGGAATCCCAGCACTTGATCAGCACCGCCTCGTCCGGCTCGAGGTCCGGGACGTAGAGCCAGCGCTGGCGCGGATTGTGGGCGACGACGTAGATCTCGCCCCGGCGATGCGGGAAGATCAAGTCGGAGGCGATCAGGTCGTCCGCCGCCACCGTGCGGGCGTCGGCCAAAGCCAGCGGCCAGTCCCGCGCCACGTGAGCGACCGGACGCCAGACGTTGATGATCGCCGCGCGCCGCCGCAGCAGGCTCTCGGCCTCCGCGCCCATGACGTCGCGCACGCGCTGAGGGCCGGAGAGGACCGTCTGATCCACATGCACCCGGCTCGCCGGCTGGCGCGGCGCATCGGGCGAGAGGTCCTCGACCCCCACCAGCCGCCGGCGCCGCGTATGGTCGAACACCACTACACGCGCCGCACCGGTCTCGGCCTTGACCAGTTCCGCGACTTCCGGGTGGCCGATGGCCAGGGTCTGCGCCTCGTCCCAGAAGTCGCGCACGGCCGACGGACGACGGACCACGGCGAAGCCTTCGACATCGAGCCGCAGGTCGGCGGCGAACGGACGCGCGTTCTCGATGGGGACGGTCAGCGGCCGGTAGTCGCCGCGGGATCGCGCGACGCCGGCCGGCGGCTGCTCGACATAGGCATAGGGCTTGGCCTGGCCGGCCTCGGCGAACACCAGCTGCGCCTCGACCCCGTCGAATACGGACGATCTTGCGATCTGAACAGCATGCTGAGCCATGGGCCACCTGCAATCACGAAGCGCTCGCGACGTATGTAAGCCGTCTTCGGACGGCGCCCATGCGCGCCAACCGGCGGGATCGGCCGATTAATTCTAACGTCGACCGGGACGAATTCTCACGGCCGCCCCGATCGCGCGTCACACCGAATTCGGACTATTTGCGAATGCGGGATCGGCGCTGGCGACCTATGAGCCCTGCTTATCGGAATTGGCATGAGACCCTGAGCGACGCCGGCCATGGCCAGTGCGTCGCCCGCCGAAACTCAAGGGTCCTTGCGGGCGTCCCAGCGATAGCCGGCGAAGGCTTCCCGGCTCGGCAGGGCAAGCCGCGCCGTCGGATACCAGTAGGCGGCGTGGCAGCTCTCGCACGCCGCGTCGATCGCAGCGCCGGCCCGCAGCAGGCGCTCGACGTCATGGGCATCGGCCGCGGCGACGGCGTCCTGCGCCGCGGCGCGCAGGCGCTCCGCATGCGATCGGAACTTGGCCCGATTGGCGCGGATCGCCTGGCCGATCTGCTCTGCGGTGCGTATCCCCGGCGTACGGGCGTCGGCGAGGCCCCCGCCGCCGTTACGCCCCACCGGCCGCGGTTGCTGCAGGGCCGCGGCGCCGTCGGCGAGCTGCCGCCCGAGCTGGCCGGCTCGTCGCCAGTCGGCCGGCGACCGCGGCGCGCGGTGCTCGACGCCCTTGCCGGTCTCGATGAGCCCGACGGAGCCCCACAGGCCGTCCGCGGCGGGATCGACCACCTGATCCATCAGGTCCTGAATGGTCGGTGCGGGGACGACCTTCGTCGGCGCGGGAACGGCGCCGGTGGTCACAAGCATCGCCGCCGCCGCCATGCCGAGCAGCGGCGGATGGCGGACGCTCACGGCGCCGGGGCCGGGGCCGGCGTGGAGGCGGCCGGTTTGTCGTAGAATTCCGGCGGCGGCGGGTTGTCAGGCAGCTTCGGCGGGATGTCCGCGCCGCGCTCGCCGTTAGGCCCGATCGCTCCGGGACCGGGGCCGATGTGCTGGGCGTCGACGTTGTTCTCGGCGCAGGAGTACTCCGTCAGCCCCTCGCCGGCCGGGCCCAGCACCCAGTTGCGGGTGTAGGTGAACTTGCGGGTGTAGAACTTTGGATCGTCGACGATCATCTCCAGGTGGAGGTGGGCGGCGTCGGGCCGCGTCCAGCGCTCGACCACATGCATGGCGTCGCTCTGCGGGTCGGCGTTCTCATCGGCCCAGATCCGCTCGTCCTTGATGCCGACGGTGTCGATCACCAGGGTGTCGCCTTCCCAGGTTCCGCTCGGATTGCCGAAGAAGCGCGGCTCGGGGTCGTCTTCGTGTGCGTGGCCGTCCAGCGGGACGAAACGGTGGGTGGAGTAGAGATAGAGGAAGGCCAGCCGCCTCGGCGTCTGCAGGATCTCGAACGGCAGGGCGCTGGCGTTGTGGCGGGGTATGCCGCCGAGGATGCACAGGGCCTCCGGATCGATGGTTTTGGTGCGGTTGTAGACCAGGGCGGCTTCGCCGGCCGCTGTGAGCGGCAGTTTGAACCCGGGCAGGTCGCGGCCGATATTGCCGGTCGGCTTGCCTTTTTCACGCAGCGGCTTCCAGTAGCCGGTCAAGTCGGGATGGCCGAGGCTGTCGCGGGGCGTCGGGCGGGCCGCGCCGGTGGGTTCGGCCCCGAACAGGCCGGTCGAACTCTTGCCGTCGCTGGTCTCGATGCTCTGGGGCCTGGGGCTCTGCGGCTTGGGCGGCGGCGTCTGCGCCAATCCGGCCGAAGAAAGCTCCAGAAGGCCGATCGTCAGGGCGGCGCCGACGACAGCGAGGCGGTGCGGGAACGTCA
>Ga0209611_10015143_pt1 | contig 10120 bp, 9 predicted proteins | sample S1TSphgellanicum_3_FD_187693 | JGI IMG/M metagenome (GOLD analysis project Ga0209611, IMG submission 187693) | Host-associated microbial communities from peat moss isolated from Minnesota, USA - S1T2_Fc - Sphagnum magellanicum MG (SPAdes) (version 2) | ecosystem: Host-associated > Plants > Peat... | reverse complement strand
TGTGCTATCCTTATGCCTAATGATATTCATAATAAAAAGGAAAAGGGAGTTATGCATAATACATAATTGGGTTTAGGGTTTGTCGAATATGTATGTTGATAGGCCATCTTATGTGATATCCTTATGCCTAACATTATTCATAATAAAAAAGAAGAAAAGGGAGTTATGCATAATACATATTTAGTTGTTAGGGTTTAGGATTTGTCGGATATGTATTTTGTTAGGCCATCATCATCATCCTATGTGCTATCCTTATGCCTAATAGTATCCATTAAAAAAAAAGAATTATGCATAATACATATTTAGTTGTTAGGGTTTAGGGTTTAGGGTTTGTTGGATATGTATTTTGTTTAGGAACAACTTTGAACACATAATAGACATTTTGTCACTTTGTTATTTTTTTATGGCACCATGTTGGCACCTTTTAGTTTCCTCTTTGTTCATTCTTGATTCAATTTTCGAACTTTGGTTTTTTTTTGTATCTTTAAACATTGTTTATTGTTTGCTTCTTTTTCATTTTCAAGTGTCGATTGTTGTAATATGCAACTTGAACAAGGTAGGTATTAGATTTTGAATTTTTTTTGAGCTTTATGGGTCACTTTTTTGTATTATTCAACTTGAAGAAGAAAGTGGGTATCTTGTTTTGTTGTTCTTTTGATGTTTGCGACATTGGTTTTGCAATTTGTTGAAATAACATTGTTCCCATGAAATTGTAAAAGCATGTTTTCTTTTTGATATTTTATATTTTTTCATCTTCTTGGCACATCTAGTTTGAAGCGGAGTTTTGTATTCATTGTTTGGCAAATCAAGGAACTTTGATTCAATGCCCACACATTTCACAAAGATCTTGCATTTTGCCATGGAAATGGGCTTGATTTTTTAAAAATTTGGGTGGTGACTTTTGTTTTTTGAGTACAAACGTCTAGCATTGATGGTCTTCAAACATAGGAGCTTGAAAACATCATGAACAAGCACTTTTCACCAAGGCTCTGTGTATTTTCAACTATTAAAAAAAGACAAAGATTTTGTTATTGGGAATGTGCACATAATCAATGAAAATGCATCAATGACCTTTGCTCATATGCTAGCATTTCAACTTTCAAGGTTGAAAACGTGCATATGCAACCTTTGCATCGTTGCAATGTGTCAAATGTTGATGTTTTGCAATGTGTAATTGTACAAATGCAAGTTGTGTTAAATGAAAACCTTATGATTAGATGTTTAAATTTGTTGGGCTTGATTTGTTATCAATGATTATCTTTTTATATATTTAGTGAATCTTTAAATGTTATGATGCATCATTTATAAGCCAAAGTAAGCAATTTGCAATGTTTTAATGCAAAGATTTGTTTTCAAGATTAGTCCCATTGAATGCAACAAAGCAAATGCAATAATTTTTATAAAGACTCATGTGATATGTGCACATCTTAAGTTGTTTGTTTGGAGAAAGATGTGACTCAATGAAAAGGTGACAAAGTTTGATCATAATCAATCGGCATGGAAGAAAATAGTGAAGCCATCATTCTTTCATGCCAAAATGTTCAGGTGGAATGGATGTTCTTTGAAAATCTAATAGTTATAGGGTTTTTTGCAATTGTGAGAATATTTGATTTGAAAGGTTAATTTTATAATAATGCCCTTGTGTTATGTTTCCTTCTTGTTTTGCTTTTGTAAAAGAAGGGTTCCTTGCCATGCATTTTTTTAATTTAAAAAGAATTAAAAAGGGTTTCAAAATTTTGAGTTGATTTTCAAAATGTCATTTCTCGTGCATTTAATAATAGCTTGGTTTTTAAATCGATTCTTATAAACGAAATATCAAAGTTATTTTTTTAATATGAAAAATGTGGACTCAAAAAAAAATCATAATAATTACAAAAAAAAGAAAAAAAGCATCAAATGAAAAATTAAAACTACGATGCATTGAAATTATCTTAATATAAAGTATTTTAGTTTTAACAATAAAAAATTTCACGATTTTTTTTATCAATTTTTAATTATTTAAAGTCTATTTCATATTGAAACAATTAAATTTTCATGTTGATATTTGCACCAATCACATGTTTAATGATATTCTAAAAATGGTCTACCAATCCTTTTGATCAAAAGCATAAGAGTTAGTTAGTGAAAGATGTAAAGTTTCAAAATGCCAAAAAAAAGGTCAATTAACCATACTCCGTCCTTCTACTTAATTTTTTGGAAACTTTGCCTACCACCTTAAATGCTAGACATATACTAGACCTTGGATCCCACCTATCACCCAATGTGGACCCCTATGACCCTATGTTGAAAATTAGACCTTCACATTCATTAATGCCCTACTAAAATATCAATTTTTTGAAAAAAATGATAATTTTCAAGTGGCCAATTCTCATTTTAATAAGAACCTTTGGAGTGGCTCTCGAACATGGTATTGTCAAAGGTACACATGTGATACTTGGTGATATTCAAAGTGAAAATTGGCCTAAAACCCTATTCAGTTTTCACTTTTTTTAATATATGCCCAACATTAATTACAAACTTGTTGTAAGTAAGAAAAATGTTAATTTAAAAGTGTAAGCATTAATAGACAATTTATATTATGTCTCATATATATATATATATATATATATATGCAAGAGCATTTACTTGATAAACAAATGCAATTCAATAAATGACAAAATTCCTAACAACATGAAATGCAATTTGTTTCCTTGTCATGGTCTCACACATGGCATCCAACAACCAACCCCAACGTAGGGTGCAAAACATATGTTATAAAATTTCATACTAATTATAAAAATAAAATAATTAATATGATAATTCATGTAGATTAAATTTGTTATTCATGGATAAAATTTATTGATCATGAACATTTGTTTTGCATTCATAATGAATCAAATTTGTCCAAAACTATCCACTTTTAGTCCATAAGACATATATGAAAATGATGACCTCATGAAAGTTCCTTCCTTGAATAGATATAAATAAAGGTAGGCCCCTCTTCAAATTAACATAAGTTTGAAGTACAACCCTTGGCCCTCATACTCTTGTCCACTTTGCTCCATGTTTTTCATAAGTTCTATTCTAAATCATGTTGTGAGTAAAATCATATTCAGATATTTCTTTGCATACCTACTTCATTCATTCAAGTTCATTTTTGGTGTATTTTTGCACTTATGTTAATTAAGCTTGTTTTGTTGTAGCTTACGTAACCCTTATGCACATTAGTTGCAATGTTTCCAAATTTTGCTTAGAAACAAAAAAATAAAATAAAATCCTGCCCTTCACAAAATATAAAAATTTGGGGGAAAAAAACACTAATAGCAAAAACCAAAATTCAGCTATACAAGAGCAAAGCTACCAGCAGCTGGGTGCAAGTTGAGCGCCTGATCCTTGACACTTGCTGCCAAGGATCTAGACTAACACAATAAAGTTATCTGTAAACTCACCCTCTCTTTCACCCCTTGCTTTCACCCCTTATCCGCTCTACGAGTGGTATCCGCAAAGTAAGGAAATTTTATTAAATCTGAGTATGAAATGCTGAAACTCAGCATTTAATGCACAAGGTTCGAGAGTAATTATAGTAGTTGTACAGGTAAGAGCAATGAAAATACAAGTAGCCGCAGTGAAGGCGCTCAAGGAAAGGAAAAGGAGAGAGGGGATGAAACTCAGTTTATCACCCCAAAATTGGTGGAAAAACTAATATGGGTCCTAGTTATTTCGTTTTGTAAAATTTCATTCCCAATTAAGCATTTGATGGCCTATTATGCCAAAACTGGCCGTTCTCGCCCCCTAATCGCCTGACTGTACGGATAACTTTAATGAAAGTAAGCAGTTTGGCAGGAACTAGTTTTGATTCAGAGCTTTTAGACTTCATTCTTTGCATGCATTTTTTGCAGCTGATTTGTACTACTGCAAACAACACCCACTCAGCTTGTGGTGGTGTAAAGATAGGCATATTTCACAAGCACAAGTGTCCAACAAAGCAGACGAGGCTAACTCCTTTTAGCCTAGCAAGTGGGGGAGGGGGGAGGTACTTACAAAGCCAGGTACAAAGAACTCAACTCATCTCACTCAAAAGCCCCAAAGATGAAGGAAAGAGCATGGGAAACAACAAGCAGCTAAGTGCAAGTGCAAGCACCTCGGGTAAGTGCAAGCACCAAACATGTACCGTAAGTAAAGCAAAGCCTGAGTGTGGGGGCCAGTGTTTTCTTTACTTTTAATGAATTTTGTGAAAATACATATCCAAATAACATGAAATTTTTCACATATATAATCCTTTATGATCTATAAAATCCCTTAGCCAAAAGTGGTGATCATCCATAGAAAGATTTAACCAAAAATGATGATCATCCATAAGAAGATTTAGCCAAATCTGGCTAAAAACCAAAGAAAGTACAAATTTTAATCATTCTTTTGTATTTTTGGCTACTTATTCAGACCAAAGCATTATTATAAAAACATTGCCACCCCAAAAAAAAAAAAAAAAAAAAAAAGCCTGCCCACAAAGTCACTATTGGCTATACATAGGGGGAGGCAATTGCCCTGGAGATTTCCAGATTATCCCCAAACTTGGGCTCCACCACTCTAGGGTCAGGTTGTCATACCAACCCACCAAAAAATATATATATTATTAAAAAAATTATTGAATTATTTTTGTAAAAAATTTAAAGGGAAAAAAAAAACTCCATCAAGATGAATTTGGCCCCATTTCTGACCCCATACATAAAACATCAAAAATACTTGGCTGATTTTTTTGCCTTGCCCTCGACACTTGTACCCTTTTCAATAAAAAGCCACATAAGTTGCTAGCTATATCTCACTTGTAAAAGTAGACTTTTGTTTCAGACCAAAATAAAAAGCCACATAACTGGTGCTCAGACGGACTGCATAAATCCACTGTTTTCTCATGCACTTGAAGAGAGCGAGAGTTTTGTCGAAGAATTTTTGCGCTCACACAGAATTTTTGCGCGAGAATCTGCGACCCATTTGCAGTAAATAAGTACTACGAAGTTCCAAGTTCTTTTTTCGGAAGAATTTTGTGAAAGGGAAGATTTTTGAAGTAAAAATTTGAGTAGGAGTTGTTGTGAGAGAGAGAGAGAGAGAGAGGATTTTCAAGGAGCTTTGGGTGGTGAGGAGATTGAGGATTTGGATCTTGAAAGATAATTTAGAGATGGGTGTAGAGGATCCAGTCTTGGTGCAGCAGCTGGCAAATTTGCAAATCGATCCGGATTTTGTGTTGCCACCAGAGTATAGACCCACGCGCAAGTACAACGACTATACCGCTGCTGGTGAGCAAGTGCCTGTCATCGACCTTAGCTCACTCAGGAGGAACAACAAAAACCCCGGGGAAGAAGAAGAAGAAGGAGAAGAAGGATCGAGGAGGAGTTCTCTGATCCACGAGCAGCTAGTTGAGCAGGTGGGTAAAGCATGTGAAGAGTGGGGGTTTTTCCAGGTGATCAACCATGGCATCTCTCTTTCTCTTCTGGACGAAGTGGAGACAAATGCCCTCAACTTCTTTGCACTTCCTCTGGAGGAGAAATTAAAGGTAGGAGGTACAAAAACTCAGAAACCCTAGAAAACCTTGATCATGTCTTGTGTGTTTTGTGAGTCTTGCTTGCTGCTGTCAAAGTTTTAACTGCAAAATTTGATCATCATCTTAATTTTTTTTAGGGTTAGAGATTCTGTACAGTGCAGAAGTGAGAAGGGATCATGAATCTTGTTGTGTTCAGGCTTGTTCTTGAACATGGTGAAATGGGGGTTTGGTTGATGATAATAGGTGCGTCGTACATATGAGAATGCATTAGGGTATTTTGATTCTGAGCTCACAAAGAATGTGAGGGACTGGAAGGAGGTGTTTGATTTTACAACCCGAGGAGTATTGGAGCTTCCAGTTGATTCACCAGGCAGTGGGGAGCAAATCCATGTCTATAAAAATCAGTGGCCTGAAAACCCCTCTACACTCAGGTAGGTGCATCATCATGATACCCTTGATCCTTTTCATTACTATGGCTAGGATGATCCGGAGTTTTTGTTTGGGTGTGACTCAAGTCCTCAAGATTTTCCCTGTTTTGCAGCCCAGGTATTACAAGTTTGTTGATATGTTCCATGGTTGATGACTGAACACAAACAGTTGTAACAAGTTTCAGACTGTTTTGACAAATTGGGTTGCAGGGAGGTGTGCGAGAAATGGTCAAAGTCTGTTGAAGGTTTAGCTTTTGAGCTTTTGGGTTTAATTGCCGAGAGTTTGGGTTTACCTGCAACCTACTTTCATAAGTACTGGCTGCCTGACGATTCAAATTTCATCCGCTTGAACTACTACCCAAAATGTCCAGTGCCAAGTCTCGCCCTCGGGGTGAGCAGGCACAAGGACGGTGGGGGTCTCACTGTGTTGGTTCAAGATGAGGTCGGTGGCCTTGAAGTCCGGCGCAAAGATGGAGAGTGGATTGGCATTAAGCCTCAACGTGATGCCTTTGTCATCAACGTTGGTGATCTTTTCCAGGTACAGCAATAATTTTATAGTTACTACGTAGGTAGTATATTTTGTCTCCTCTATGCAGCAGTTCTTTGAGTTTTGTTTAACAGATGTGACAAATTAGGATATGGAAATGAATGACTTGTCTTGTTTCATTGTTGTCATCATCATCTGTGGAAGCTGAATTCCTCCTTGAAAGAAACATGTGTTTTTGGCATGAGGTGTTGGTTGCATTACATTACATTTCTTCATGAAACCTCATTGCAGACCTTGTTGACTGCAATCAACTCATTCGAGGGAATGCTTGGATGGTGCAGGTCTGGAGTAATGACAAGTACAAAAGTGTGGAGCATCGAGTGGTGGTAAATGAGAACAAGGCACGTTTCTCAGTTCCTTTCTTCTTCAATCCATCCCAAAGCACTGATGTGGCTCCAGTGCCTGAGCTATTGGGTGAAAATCTACCTCTTTACCGTCAGTACAATTGGGGTGAGTTCTTGAGGACCAGGAAAGGCAGCAACTTCAAAAACTTGGGTGTGGAGAATGTGCAAATATACCATTTTGCTATCAATCGGGATGAAAATGATGTCAAAGTAAAAGTCTAGTCCTCCGTATGTCATGTACCTATTAGTGAAGACCCAGATGGAGTGTTGGCAAGCACAGAACATAATTAACATAGTGTGCATACTATATTACATAGAAATCCAACTTGGCGGCGAGTTTCCTTTAAACACCTGTTTCACTTGTTTTTCAAGACTTATGAGACTAAATGGTTAGAAACATTTAGGAAGCTTGTAGAACCATGAATATGTAGAACCATGGTTATGGATCCATGACCACTTTTGATTTCGTTAACCATCACATAAATAAATCATTCCATGGGTTCACATAAATACCTCATTCACTTTTTTCACAAATGCATTTTAATCACTTTGTGAATGAAAAGTTTTGTTGTAGTTCTTAGCTTTTATTTTGCTTGTAACTCCTTTGAAAATTTGCAATTTCACATTTTAGGGATAACAGATATTTTCTTGTGTTTTATGATAGCCCATTAGGTTTAATCATTTTGGGCATTTAACATTGTTACTGGTTGTGGAGTTGGCAAGTCAATAGTGATCTCCAAACAATAATGGAGGTTGAAGGATTGCATGATTGAGAAATTTGCACCTTCTTTCCAAGTTTCCAAGTTTAGTTTTCAAAGGATTTTCCCAAAGGTATGATAGTCACTTACCAAGTGTTAGACCATCATCACCTTCATCATGAATAGTATTAACAAATTGTCATGACTAGCCATTGGCTTCAACTCTAAACAAGGATATAAGTATATAATAATCTTCCCCCCAAAATTACAAGTGGACCATTATACCAAAATTTGCACCGTTACACCAAATTTTGCATTAGGGAAATTTTCAGCACATTTTTGAAGCATGGGGAAAACTAGGTCATAATGTGAATTCACATCAAAGAGACACATATCTCAAGGGAATAAGAGAGAAGTCTTCACAACAACAAAAAAATTGAAAATAACATGATGATGAATGATTGTCATAACCTTATGAGAGTTGTTCACAAAGTGTCCCACCATCATCACCTTTTTCATCATGAATAGCAATTTTCTTAGCGCATGACCTTGATCTATAGGCAAGTTTACTTAAACTAATCATGGTCTTGAATTTTGAAGTTTGTCATTGCAATAAGAAAATGATTTGAATTGAATGAGTAAACTGTGGTGTAACATTGTCTGATTTTCTTATTCTTGATCATAAACTTTCAAAAAATATGAAAGTAATTTAAGGTGGGATGTGTAAAAATGTTTGATTTGGTTGAAAATGAATGCATTTGCATAGTGCAATCAAATCAAACAAGTTAAAAACCGTCTTAGACAACCATCAAAATTGCAAAATTTATTACACATATTTATAGAGTGTGATTTTAAGGTCATGTTAATAATGGGAAGTTATGTTAAATGATTAATATGAATGTTATGGAATTCAAATTATTTTATTTAGTTTTAATTTTAAGTTTTAATAAAATATTTTGGAACCTGAAAAATAATTACATAAAAAAAAGATAATTTTTGTAAAGGACTAGCTAAGGATTTTTTAGTAAAACAAATTTGATTGTAAGAAAATTGACATGATAATAACATAATACTCTCACTCAAGAAATATTCACAATTTAAAAATAATAATTTTTTTTAGAAATTTAAAGTATGTCACAGAATAAGAGTCTTTTCACATGTGTAAATGGGGTGTAATGAGATAACATATAAAACAAAGTTATAGTTTATGATATAAAAAAAAACTTAAAACTATTTAGTGCATATTTTGATATGATTTGAAAATGCACTCTAGTACATTTTTCAAGACAAATTGCTGATGAAAACATAACATGTGAAATATTAGTGCAACTCTAGGCACATTTAATACAAGTTGCAAAAATATTCATTCAAAAATTATTTTTTATAAGAAAATCAAAATGTTTACAAAAGGATTTGCGTAGTCAATTCAATAACACCATTGATTCATTTGATAATGATTTGAACCTTTCAACCCAGTGACTTCCATCAAGAACAAGCTTTCAATGTACGATTTTCATGGGTTGGGACATGTTATTGAGTGTGGTGCCAATGGGTTGTGTGATGTGCCTTACAATATCTCCAATGGTTTTCCCTTATTTATCCCTACGCCAATATATCTCCACATCCAAATATATGGTAATAACTTGGTGGCTTTAGTAGTAACTTGCCAAATAATTAATATGTTTGAGAATTTTAATTCCATAGCTTAGTTTTGATTTTGAAGATTTTTTTGATAGGTACAAAATAAATATAATAAAATTACCTTCATTACCAAAAGTTTCCAGTTGTTTTTCGAGTCTAATTATAAATTTTGAATTATTCAGCACAATAAGCCAATATATTTTCAAAAGTTCAACAAAATTAAAAAAATAATTTAATTTGTGCCAAAGCCACCAAGATATAACGGTAGTCATAAAAAAATTTCTTTTCCCACATCCATTATAGTGAAAAACCTCATAATATAAGGTACAATGAGTCTTTCATGTCATGAGTGGAAAAATGGTTTTTAGTTTTATGGTTAGGATATTATTTGCACTTTGAATTCGTTCACATGCTTGAAATATGTGAATGTTAAGTTGCTTGTTAATAATGTAAGTGATGCAATGAAGACTTCTAGTAGGCCATGGGTAGGGTTTAGGGTTTAGGGAAGGGAAATATATGGGGTGGAGGTGATTTGGTTTTTTTTGGTATTTGCATGCATATTGTGTTGGGTTGATTGGGGACTTTTGAGTTGCACATCACCCTTATTGCAAAAGGCCCCAAATCTTTTGAGGCTTGAGTTTAATTCCTCCCAAGGTTCTAATTTGATGTTTGTTTTTAACATCCGGTTGCATGCATTGGGTTGGGTTTTCTTATTTGCTTATGAAGTTGTTCATTGGATGATGTGCATGTGTTGAGTTTTGTGTTTTATTCTACTATGTATCCAAAGTTCATAATACAGTAAAACCTGTCTAAAATGATACTGTCTAAAGTGATAAACACGACTCGGTCCCAACTCGGGCCCCATACAAAATGTGATAAACCTCCGTAAAGTGATATTCGATAATTTTTATTGGTCCCACTCCTTATCTAAAGTGATATTCAGCACA